>ERZ809201.70-NODE-70-length-65715-cov-5.433064_pt1 | contig 65715 bp, 56 predicted proteins | sample MGYA00520516_ERZ809201 | MGnify/ENA primary metagenome ERZ809201 (study PRJEB31570, sample SAMEA3213006) | Homo sapiens | biome: human-gut; feature: human gut; material: fecal | place: Sweden | collected 2011 ... | reverse complement strand
TCATCCTCAATACATTTCACGGTTCCGTCCTGGAACTTCTCATAATGTAAATTATGGATTCAATTTTCACTCAATTCTCAGTCAATGAGAGTTGGGTGGATTTTTTATATCCTATACTTACAAAACAAATCGCCCACAGGGCAGAAAGGCAGGTACAGGATATGTACAACAACTGATGGAGTTCAAGGAGGGCATTAGAACGTCCTGTAAAATATTTCGTTGGTTTAGGAAGCAGGGGTAAGTACATAACATCATCCACTCTGGGAGAGGATGAGCAGGAATCTTTATTTCTCGCTTTGACAAAATTTCTGGAAAATCCGTATACCAATACATCGCATATGAAATGTGCCGGAGCATGATCAAAGTGCGTCAGTAAGGCATCTTTTTTCTCATCAGAAGTAGTGATGTCACATAACATCAAATCTCGAATAGCTGAAATGGCATAAGATACATCACTGATATATGGCAATAATTTTGATTCAATATCTTTACAGAACTTGTCCCTGTTCTTTTCGATGTTGTAATAACTGATAATTTTGGGGCTGATGCGGGACTGCCCTTTGATCCATTTGCAGACCAAACCATTATCAAATGCAAAATCTACATTGTCGTTGGCAAAGCTTCCAAACAGCATATAGATAAAATCCATTTGCGAGTAGTCTGCATCGATTAAACCTCCCAAAAGGATGGTAGCAATGCTATGAAAATCAATTCTGTTCAATGAAATCATCTCCTGTAATTTGTCCTGTAATCTTCTATGTTTCTTATTTCATGGTAGTAAATCGTTTCGATATGGGACTTGTGGAAAGTATAGCATAAAAGCAAGGAAAGAACGACTGTACGATTGTGGCATGGACGTATATTTTCAATTTCTGCTCAAAATCCGTTCAATGTAGAAAAACCTATTCTTAGATAAAATGAATTTAACAAGTTTTTCATCTGCGTCGGCATAAAGATGAAAAATCTGGCAATCATTTTAAGAAAAGGAGGTGCCCTATGAATCTGACAGTGAATAGAGAGGGTAAGTACGCAATTGTCTGGATGACGAATGCGGAAAAGGCTGATCCTAAGGTTATGGACAGCCTGCAGCCTTTGATTGCGGAGTGTAAGGAGAAAAAGTACAGACTGGCTATCTTTGAATCCGGGGAGCAGGATTTGGTGGAGAACACCAAGGACTTACTGATTCACAATCGAGGACTGGAAAAGACTGATGATACCCCCAAAGTTATGGGATTGGGGTAGAAAATACATAATATGTGCGTGACAAACAAATGAAAAAGATATATAATACAAATAAGTTATTCCCCAAAAAAAGTTTTTGAACGAATTTGGGGAATAGAAAGGGGAGAATTATGGCTATAGAAAGAAAAAAGTACATTGACTTTTTACTGAAACAGAAAGATAAAGATATTGTAAAAATCATCACGGGTATACGTCGTTGCGGGAAATCAACGCTGTTATTTGAGTTGTTTTATGAAGAAATTAAGAAACTTGGTGTGCCGGAACATCATATTATAAAGATAGCACTTGATAATATTCGAAATGATGAACTGTTAGATGCGAAAAAACTTTATAAAGAGGTTGAAAATAGGATTAAAGATGAAAATTGCTACTACATCTTTTTGGATGAAATTCAGTTAGTAGAGAATTTTGAAGATGTGGTAAATGGAATAAAGCGAGATTTTAATTGTGATGTTTATATCACTGGTTCTAATTCGGAATTTTTGTCGTCTGATATTAATACAAAATTCAGAGGCAGAGGTGTTGAATTGCATGTTCAGCCATTCAGCTTTAAAGAGTTATATGATTATTACCAGACAGATAAATATCAGTTATTTAATCAGTATATGTTATATGGCGGAATGCCGTATTTGTTGCAGGAAGAAGATGACGTTCTGAAGAATAAATATCTTAAAACTGTTGCAGAGTCTGTTCAGATTAATGACATCATTGAACGTCACGGTATACGAAATAAAGAAGTATTTCAGGCATTGGTAGAACTTCTATGTTCTTCTATTGGGTCATATGTTTCGAGTAGAAAAATAGCGGATACATTAAGAAGTAATGGATATACAAGTGTTGACCATAAGACAATAGGTAATTATTTGGATTATTTGTGCGATGCATTTTTGTTTTATAAGGTGCAGAGATATGATATAAAAGAAAGCATATTTAAAGACTTTACACAAGTATTATGTATGTGATATTGGTATTCGCAATGCAATGCTGAATTTTAGACAACTTGAACCGACGCATACGATAGAAAATATTGTTTATCTTGAATTGTTACGCAGAGGTTATATAGTTGATATTGGAAATAATAGTGATAAGGAAATTGACTTTATGGCAAAGGATATGAACAATACCTATTATATTCAGGTGTCATATTCTGTAATTGATCCATCCACAAGAGAACGAGAGTTAAGCTCATTCAGGAATTTGGATGATGGCTATAAGAAGATAGTAATTACTATGGATAATGATCCTTTTACTAATTTGGAAAACGGCTATAAGAAGATAAATATGCTTGATTTCCTTCTGGATGAAAGTTCTTTAGAGAAAGCGTAGAGAGGTAGATATGTATACGTATGATGTTGAAAATGATATATCTATATTTGACGGAGATTTTGAAGGTTATCTAAAAGATATTGGGGTAGATGGTGAGCATATAAAGAAGATAGTAATTCAACCAAGTCAGGTATCAATGACTCGCAGGCGTCAGAAAAAGGTTTTGGCAAACTGAAATCATAAATGACGCCTTGACCACTAAGTTTAAGCTGAAAACCCGCAATCAGTCTGAACGACTCTTTACTGTCAATGTTATCAGTAGTGGTGATGCATTGCAGGTTCGTACAGATGCGATCTTACAGGAAATGTTTCCGTCTGAGTGGAGGGCAACGCTTATATCAATGGAGTCTTTTTTGTTTTCTATGATTATGATCGTGTTGTCACCGCTTGCAGGAATTGTGTTTTCTGTGTGGTAAAAAGAATTGCCACCGGTTCCCATCCGGAGCCGGCGGCAATGTATTATGAAAACTCAGAAATGTCATTCAGAAGAAAGAAACAAAATAGAAATTGTTAATTCCGAAACTGCACGCGGCGAAGCTTGGGGAACAAGCAGAGCGGGAACCCGCATTTGACCTTTGGGAAAAAGGGAGAATAAGCGGCAGTTTCGGTCTTTTTGATTTCGTGGGATGTGTGTGTTGGTGCCGTTGAAATCTGGATGTAGTATACAATAGATATTATAAAAAAGGGGGATTATTGACTGAACATGCGAAATTCCTGACTGAACTTCATTTTTAAGATATTTATATGATAAAAAAGACAAATAAATAATAAAGACGAAATGAAAATACCACCTTCACGGTGGCATTTTTTATGTTCAAAACATGATATTCTATATCCGGCAAGTTATGAATTCGGACAAAACGATTGCACGATCGCCATGACGACGATCAATCCGAATACAACGAGGATGTCTAACACAACCACACCAAATATGCGCAGCGATTTTTTTTCGTGTTGGCACAGAGGCATAAGCTGTCGTACATGGAGATAGTCGAAGATCGAAGCTACGATAAAAAGCATCATAACGAGTGCAAATACACGTTCCACCCACAGTGCCGCTCCGAAGGTATTGTTTACTTTCATGGATAAGCAAAACCATGCCAGAAATATATAGGTAAGCAGTGCAACCACCATCTTCCAAGGTGTTTTGGAACGGAAACCGGGAGGGGCAAATTGCATATGGTTTGCGGAGGTACCGGGATCGTTCTGTGTTTGAGCATTTGAACGATTGGAAGATGAACCGGATAAATCTCCGGTGAAGGCTTGGTCGGCGTGTGTATAAGGAAAGACACCCCTATTTGCCAAAAACGCCTGACGTAATTCGCCGATGCTTCGATACCGTTCCGCCGGATTCATCTGCGTGCATTTGGCAGTAACAGCATCAATATATGGATTCTGGCAATGCGATGCTTCCGCCATTTCCTTCAGAAGAATCCCTATAGAATAAATATCTGTCTGCGGGGAGGATTGTCCAAATCCGTATTGTTCCGGGGCGGCATATCCCTGTGTGCCAAGCAGGATTGTATCAGAATCTTTCGCCGCTGTATGGTATTTGGCAGCATTGAAGTCGAGCAGCACAGCACGGTTATAACTGGTGATGATAACATTTGATGGTTTCACATCCCGGTGGATGATAGCCGGATTATGCTGATGTAACTGTTCGAGGATTGCGCACAGGTCAAGCATATATTGAAGCATCTCGTTCGGCGATATATCTGCGTGGCGGATCTTATCCTGCAGGGATGTTCCGGAGATATATTCTTCGATGACAGTAAGCTGTCCTGTTTCTTCGCAATAGTTTATGATCCGCGGTGTACCTGCGACAGGATTGCGGTATAACTCGGCATAGACGGCGAGGTTATAGACATCAAGCACTTTTTTGATGGCAATCTTTTTTGTCTCCTGGTGCTGAACTAAGTATACATGATGCGGTTCATTTATGGCGGCTATTGGTTTATAATACGAAATAGCGAGACGCTGATCGAGATCCATATGCGTATATCCTTTCTATAGAGCAGGGGTACTGATTATACTTCGTCAATCAATTATCCGGGTTGTTTGATACAGTTTTGGTAATTTGATAATTTTATTATAACAGATTGGAGGATGAAATGAAGGAGAAAAATACAAAGGAATTAAATGAAGTCTTAGGGAAGGCACATCTTTCGGACTTTGAGAAATATTGCGCGGAGAATAAAGAAAGTGTAAGCGATAATTCGGAAGCATTTTCTATCTATGTGAAGAACCTGCTACAGGAAAAGAAGCTTACCCAGCAGTATGTGTTCCTGCAGGCAGATATTCCGGAGCGGTATGGCTATAAGCTGTTGTCCGGGGAGAAGCGTACGCGGCAGAGAGATGTAATCCTGCGGATCTGTTATGCGGCGAAATTCAGTCTGGCGGAGACGCAGCGCGCACTTAAAAAATACGAGATGCCGGAATTATATGCGAAGGTCCCGAGAGATGCACTCCTGATGATCGCGTTCAATGAGCGGCCGGGAAGCATCCTGGATGTAAACGATCTGCTCAATCAAAAAGGTTTGCAGCCGCTTCGGACAAGCGGAGTGCAGGATTAGAGGATAAATTTGCCACTGCTGCGGGGGCAACGGAACGCTTCTTAATATGAGATAATTGCAAACAGGAGGTGCCAAAGAAAAGAAACATCATACTGACAAGAAATCTACATATTGAGGAGGAAGAGAAACATGAAAACATGGAAGTTGGTATCGGGCATTTTGTCTATGATTTTATTTGTAATCGTGACATTTCAGTCATGCGCGGCAGGCGTTGCAAACTCACTGGAGGCAAATGGGGAGACGTCCGGCTCGGCAGGTGTATTCGTAGCGATTCTGATGCTTGCGGGAGGTATCGTATCCGTGGCAACGAGAAATTCGGAGAAGAAGGGCGGAAATATCGCTTTGATTGTTCTGTTCGGTCTGGCAGCACTGGTAGGATTTACCGGTTTCGGAAGCTTCTCAGATCTTGCAATCTGGTCAGGCTGGTGCCTGATCAATGCGGCTTGGGCAGTTGCGGCGATGATAAAGAGCAAATAAAAATCATTTATATATAACAGTTACGGGAGAAATGGTGTTTCAAAGCATCCGCATTTGCGGGTGCTTTTTTATAGCGTAAATGATTGGAAATGTTGGAATCCAGATTGACGATTTTTGAATAAATGTCTATACTGAAAGCAAGTTTTTTACTACAAATAATAGAAAAGAGATACGAACATGACACGACAAACAGGCAGACCGGCCGATGAGACAGGCAGGCTGGCAAAGGAAATACGGACCTATGATTTTTTGGATGCAAACCATGTATGGTATGAGCGGATTGACCACGAAGCAGCGATGACGATGGAGGTTTGCGAGGAGATTGACAAGGCGTTGGAGGCGACAATCTGCAAGAACCTGTTCCTGTGCAATCGCCAGGAGACGAACTTTTATCTGCTGATGCTGCCGGGACATAAGAAGTTCAAGACGAAGGATATCTCGAAGCAGTTAGGCGTGGCGAGACTTTCCTTCGCGAAGGATGCTTATATGGAAGAATACCTGGATATCACGCCGGGCTCCGTGAGTGTGCTTGGGCTGATAAATGATACGGAAAATCACGTACAGCTTCTGATGGATAAGGATCTGGTGCAGGATGAATATGTAGGCTGTCATCCATGTATCAATACGAGCAGTCTGCGCCTGAAGATGGACGATCTGTTACATGTGCTGCTTCCGGCGATGCACCACGAGCCGATTTTCGTGACAGTGGAGGATGAGGAAAGTCGAATCAGTTAAAAATTGTAAAATATATAGCTATTTTTGTAGATTCATGATACACTCAATTTAACTTGACAGAGGGGGTGAACGCGTGGATACGATGCAGATTGTGAATCAGCTCGATGGTTTGCATAAGAAGTACAGACAGGCGATGTATTTATTCGCAGCTCCAGTTGTATTGCTGGTGATAGCCTATATAGGGGCACCGGGAATGGGGGCGATGGCGGGCACAGTAGTTGCGGTATTGATGTTTGCGGTACCCGTTGGAACCATTTATGCATCCGGCAGGATGTCAAAGATCAACAAGGAATATCAGATGATCTACAAGAATGCATTTGTTGTTTCAATATTGAACAAGACATTCTCGGATGTTCAGGTGAACTGGGAGTGCGGATTTACGAGACAGAATGTCGAGCAGATGGGACTGTTGAAGCTTGGAAATCGTTTTGATTCCGAAGATCTGATCCACGGAGCATATGAAGGTGTCTCCTTTGATCAGGCGGATGTCACGATCAAGAATGTGACGGGAAGCGGAAAGAACCGGCATACAACGACGTATTTCAAAGGACGGGTATTCGTTTTTGATTTGCAGAAATCCGATATACGTTCTGTTGGTATCCGGTCGAAGAATTTCCAGTATTATGGCAATCTGAATGGATTTCATCACGAGAATGTGAAGCTGGAGAGCGAAGCGTTCAACCGGGAGTTCAAGGTGTTGGCAACCTATCCGGTCGATGCGTTTTATGTGCTTACTCCACAGACGATGGAATGTGTGACAGACCTGTACCGGCGTGCGGGAAATGTAGCCCTGCGGTATCTGGGTAGCAAGCTATATGTGGCAGTCAATACAACTGGAAATGCATTTGATGGTGATATCAAGAAGCCATTCGTCTATGTGGATGAAATCAATAAGATCAAAAATGATTGTGCTGTGATTATGGATATCATACACCGGCTGCGGATTACAGATGCACAGTAGCATTTTTATAATCAAACAATGTAATTTCTATGAAAAAGAGAGGAGAGCAAATTATGGAAGCAATTATTACAGTGATTATTGTACTTTTGGTCTGTATCGTGATCTGGTACATATCAACATCGAATGGAATCAAGCGGTCACAGCTTAAGGTGGAGGAAGCAGAGTCCGGAATCGATGTGGCACTCACGAAGCGTTACGATGTGCTTACGAAGATGCTTGATGTCGTAAAGGGATATCAGGCACATGAGAAGACAGTTCTGACAGAGCTTGTCAAGCTTCGAAGCGGCATGACGATGGCAGAGAAGAATGCAGCCAATCAGAAGATGGAACAGCTTACGAAGGATATCAACATTCTCGCTGAGAATTATCCGGAGTTAAAATCCAGCAACAACTTCATGGAGCTGCAGAAGACGATTGCCGATGTGGAAGAGCATTTGCAGGCAGCCCGCAGATTGTACAATGCGAATGTCAACACGTACAATACGAAGCTTGTTGTATTCCCGAGCAGCATCGTAGCAAACAACATGCATGCGGTAAAGAAACCATTCTTCGAGGCAGAGGAAGCAAAGCGTCAGGATGTGAAGATGAGTTTCTAACAAAATAAAAATCTTAAAACAAAAATCCGGAGCGTTCATGTAAATGAATTCTCCGGATTTTTTATGGCAACGAGGAAAATGCACGCATTATGCGGTGCATTTGACAATCGTTAATCGAAACGCAGCATGTCTCTGCGGGACTGTATATGTACTAGGATGCATCTTGTATCTGACTGTCTCCAAGGCGCCCGTGTTTCTTCATCCATACAAATGCACCCACGCAGATAATAACCGAAAGCATGGATCCGGCAGGCGCCGCAAGCCCCATCGGGAACAATGTATCTGCGAAGAACTTCGAGGCCAGATACGAACCCGGTACACGCAGACAGATGATCGCAATCATATTGTGGATGAATCCGATGTAGGATTTGCCGTATGCACAGAAGTATCCGCTGAAGCAGAAATGGATACCGGCTAATGCACAGTCGACGATATAGCCACGCAGGTATTGTGAACCAAGCACGACAACCGCGGCGTCCTTCGTGAAGATGCCGACGATACCTGCGGTAATCAGTTCCCCGATGATTGCAACGATTATCCCATAGGTAAATGTAATCAAGATGGCATATTTCAGCGTCTTCGATGCACGGTCATGCTTGCCGGCACCGATATTTTGTGCGGCAAGTGCAGAGACGGTTGCAAGCATCGAAGATGGCACGATGAAGAGGGCACTGATTACCTTCTCGACGATACCGACGGCAGCGGCATCATTTAAGCCACGGCTGTTTGCGATAACCGTGATAATGATAAATGCGATCTGGATACAGCCATCCTGAATCGCAACCGGAATACCGATTTTTAAGATCTCGCCGAGCACAGCACGGCTTGGGATGAAATCCTGTTTGCAAAGCTTGATGCCAAGCTCCTTTTTCTTTGTCATGAGCAATGAGATAATAACACTTAACGTCTGGGCGAGTGTCGTGCCAAGTGCGGCTCCGGCAGCACCCATATGGAGAACTCCCATAAATACATAGTCGAGCGCGATATTTGCTGCGCAGGCAATCGCGATAAAATACATCGGACTTTTCGAGTCACCCATACCACGGCAGATGGAAGCGATGATATTATAAGCTGTAATAAACGGAATTCCGATAAAGCAGATCGTCAGGTACCGGATCGAACCCTCGATTGCTTCGACCGGTGTCTGAATCAGTAACACGATCGGTCTTACAAGCAGCAACAGAACAATCGTCAATACGATGGAAAGTCCCATGAATAAGGTTACGGAGTTTCCGACTGTTTTTGCAATTTCATCCTTATGCCTGGCACCGACGGCACGCCCGATTATGACAGTGGATCCCATTGCCAGACCGACGATCATGACGGTCAGCATGTGCATGACCTGACTGCCGTTTGCGACAGCGGTCGTACTTTCGGTTCCGTTGAACTGTCCGATGATGAACAGATCCGCCATACCATATAAAGTCTGTAAAAAATAAGAAAAAAGATATGGAAGCGCAAAATATAAAATCGTCTTGAATACACTTCCGGTTGTCAGATTTTTTTCCATAGTAAATAATGCCTCCTGCGAAGTCTTTTTCAACCCCACATCCTATATTAAAACCTACAATAATTGTAAGGTCAATGCTTCTTATGCATAAAATTAGAAAAAAATAAGCTTTTTATACATAAAAATGTATTGTATTGCAAAAAAAACGCGTCTTTCGTTGCATTTTTTGCCGCAGGATGCTATATTAAATCATAAATGTGAAGAAAGGAAGTAAAATATTATGAAACTTAAGAAGTTAGTAGCAATTACATTGTCTGCAGTTATGTGCATGGCAGCACTGACAGGATGTGGCGGAAAGAGCGATTCTGCAAAGAAGACAGCCAAGGTTATCGAGGTAGATTTGACCGATGAGCAGTATGCATTCGGTGTAGATAAGGATCAGCCGGATTTATTAAAGGAAGTAAATCAGTTCGTTAAAGACATGAAGTCTGATGGAACATTTGACGAGATCTGCAACCGTTATTTTGGTGATGGTACTCCGGTTCCTGTGAAGTCAGCAGCTTATGACGAGAGCAAGGATCAGTTGGTAGTAGCAACAAACGCTGCATTTGAGCCATTTGAGTATATGGATGGTGAGAACTATGTTGGTATTGATATGGAGATTGCAAAGGCACTTGCAGATAAGCTTGGTAAGGAGCTTGTAATCCAGAACATGGATTTCGATGCCGTATGTCTCTCTGTTGGCCAGCACAAGTGTGATGTTGCCATGGCAGGTCTTACAATCAAGCCGGACCGTGAAGAGTATGTAGCATTCTCTGATCCATATTACAGCGCATCACAGAAGCTTATCACATTGTCTACAGATACAGAGTTCGATGCCTGCAAGACAGCCGACGATGTAAACAAGATTCTTGAGGCAAAGGGCTCAGACTTAAAGATCGGTTTCCAGAATGGTACAACCGGTCAGTTCTACTGTGAAGGTGATGACGACTGGGGATTCCCGGGACTGAAGATGGAGTCTAAGGGTTACAAGAATGGTTCCCTTGCAGTACAGGATCTGTTAAATGGAAACATCAATTACGTAATCATCGATTCCGCTCCTGCTGAGAGCATTACATCATCTATCAATAAGATGCAGTAATTTAAGGAACGAAAGGATATTTCATGGGAGATATAGGAACTAAAATAGACAAATTCATAGAAATATTCATCAATAACCGTGGGTATGTAAAAGTATTAGAGGGCTTGAAGAATACGCTGATTATCGCTGTGATCGGTCTCGTCATCGGTGTTGTGATCGGTACTTTGATCGCGATGGTGCGTGTGATTCCAAAGTATAAGCGTCTGCCGCGTGTCTTAGATGCCATCTGCCGGTTTTACGTCGGATTGTTCCGTGGAACTCCTATGGTTGTACAGTTGTTGGTATTTTATTATGTATTGCTGCCTCTGATGGATGCACATATGACAGGCGTACAGGTATCTATTATGGTATTTGGCTTAAACAGTGGTGCATACATCTCCGAGATCATGAGAAGTGGTATCCTCTCCGTAGATCCGGGACAGATGGAAGGTGGGCGTGCGATGGGCTTGAGCTTTGCGACAACTATGCGCAAGATCGTCATTCCACAGGCAGTCAAGAATATCCTGCCAACACTTGGAAATGAATTTATATCGTTGATCAAGGAAACTTCCGTAGTCAGCTTTGTCGGTGCTTCAGATCTGTATGTGGCATTCAACTTCATCGGAAGCAACAGCTACGAGTTCATGATTCCATATCTGGTTATGGCAATCATCTACATCGTGCTTGTCCTGCTGATCAGCTTTGGAATTAAAATGATGGAAAGGAGCCTGAGAAAGAGTGATAGAAGTCATTGATCTTGAAAAACATTTTGGTGACAATGAAGTCTTGAAAGGCATCAACGTCACTGTGGACAAGGGCGACATTATGGTTGTCATCGGTCCTTCCGGCTCCGGTAAGAGTACATTTTTGCGCTGCCTGAACTGTATGGAAGATCCAACAGGCGGACAGATCATCTTCAATGGTGTTGATATTGCAGATCCAAAGGTTGATATCAATATCCACCGCCGCCGTATGGGAATGGTGTTCCAGCATTTTAATCTGTACAATAACAAGACCGTCATCCAGAACATCATGCTTGCACCGGTCTATGTACAGTGCCAGGATCTGAAGAAGGCGAAACGCCACAACCGGTTCCTTCCGCTTACAAACCTGTTCCGCAAGGAGAAGCAGGAGAAAATCGAAATCACAACGACCAAGGCAAAGATCGTAGCGGAAGCGAAAGAAAAAGCAGAAGATCTGCTGAAGAGAATCGGACTGTTAGACAAGGCAGACGTATATCCGTCTACACTTTCCGGCGGACAGAAGCAGCGTGTGGCAATCGTGCGTGCACTTGCAATGAACCCGGATGTGATCCTGTTCGATGAGCCAACCTCTGCGCTTGATCCGGAGATGGTAGGCGAGGTATTGGATTTGATGAAGGCAGTTGCGAAGGAAGGCATGACGATGATCATCGTTACCCACGAGATGGGATTTGCAAAGGAAGTTGCAAACAAAGTCCTCTTTATCGACGATGGTCAGATCTTAGAGTCCGGCACACCGGAAGAGTTCTTCGGGAATCCAAAGAACCCAAGACTGAAGGAATTCCTGTCGAAGGTGTTGTCATAGTCTAATTAGATTATAGTAAATGCATCAACATTCGAAAAATTCGGATGTTGGTGCATTTTTTTGTTATAGTATATACGAAAGACACATGTGTCGTATATGATATAAAAAACGAAACTTAGGAAACTGGTTAGAAGTAGTATCGTATGAAGTAAAGGGGAGAACAGTATGTACCAGATTCTGTTAGTGGAGGACGACAAATCCATCCGGGAAGTCATCGTAGATTACATGGATGAGAAAGGAAAAGACACGCTGCGCCTGACACTCGCCGAGGACGGAAGAGCCTGCGAGGGCGCACTTGAACGCCAGACATTTGACCTGATCATGCTCGATGTGATGCTTCCGGATATCGATGGATTCACACTTTGCCGGACGATACGGAAAAAAGATATGGTTCCAATCGTATTCCTGACTGCGAAAGGAAGCGAGGAGGATATACTCTGGGGCTACGGACTTGGCTGCGACGATTATATCGTGAAACCATTTTCGCTGGCGACACTGTATGCGAAGATACTTGCCATCCTGCGGCGGACAAAACAGGAGAATAAAAAGGAGACGATTACCTGTGGCGCGATCCGGATGGACAAGCAGAGCTGTCAGGTATTTGTGAAGGAACGGGAAGTACAGCTACAGAACAAGCAGTATGAGATCCTGCGATTCCTGATGGAGCATAAAAATATCGTGTGGTCGCGGGACGCCCTGTTAAACCACATCTGGGGATATGATTACATCGGCGTCGACCGTGTGGTGGATAACCAGATCAAGAAGCTTCGGAATGCGCTTGGCGAGGAAGGGAAACGGATACAGACGGTGGTAGGCAGGGGCTATAAAATATCGGATGCGTAGCCATGTGAAAACAGAAAAATTATAGTTAGTATTTTATCTGACGTGTGTTCGGGCAAAACAAGCGCAGATAAGAAGGTGGAGGGATGCATATGAAGTTTACAATCTTACCGGATTTTGAAGCAAATAGAAAAAGGCGTGCAATCCGCAGGCAAAAGCGTGGGCAGCGAAGAGATGCGCGGCAAAGCCGGAAGAATTACTGGTATCTGAAACGGAAGAAGTTCTGGCAGGTGTGGCTGGAGCGGTTTGTCCTTGTGTTTCTGATTCTTGGAATGGGTGGTGCATGGTATTTTCGATCTGTGATGCAGGATACGGAGGACAATGCGGAATTTGAGATGGATCAAAGTCAGGAAATTATTCAGACTTACATTGAGAGGCGGTATGAAGAACTGACTGCGATGGGAATGAAGTCCGGAAAAGAGTTCGATGATCAGATGGGCGCGTATATGTACCGTATGATTCCGAGCAGATTGATGGGCGCGTATGGCGTATCTGCAGCGGCAGCGGCGATCTATAATGAAAATGGAGAGCTTCTAACCGACAGCAGTCCACGGTTTTATCTGTACTGTGACCGGTATGAACCGGTAGGAGACGAGAACGATCATACAGTGAATCTATATCAGTCTTATTATACATGTGCACAGGAGCTGTCGGATGAATTTCTTCAGGATTATAACGACTATTTTCTCTATGGCAACATTGAAAATGGAGAACGAATGGAATTCGGAGATTTTTATGTAGATGAAGAGAAACGACAGTTTTATTTCAGTACCGTTTCCTGTTTAGAGCAAGGGAAAGTGGTGAAAACCTATGATTTTACACCGGAGCATGTAGAGGGAATGGAAAAAGTACAGGAAACGTATGACTACTGGACGAGAGAAGGAACACGCTGGTACCCGGTTCTTGGAATGCGGTCGGCGGAGATTTCGGAGCTTCTGCAGTTTGCATACGATGTGTATGATGATTACAAGGATGACAAACAGTTAAAAGGTGCCGGTGTGACAGCGGAACGGGGATACTTCGCCAAGACATATGCACGATATAATGTGATAGAAATCGGTGATCAAAGTAATGGAAATCCGGAATATACGGTTGTGTTCGCGTATAACTATGATTTCTTTCAGGCAAATCGTGGCATTGTACAGAAGCTTGTAATCTGCCTGTCCCTTGCAATCCTGCTTATCAGTTTCCTATGGTCGCGGTTTACCTACGTGCGGCTTAAGGCAAGGTATGAGCTTGAAGATTATCAGCGGAATCTCACGAATGCAATGGCGCATGATCTGAAGAGTCCACTGATGATATTATCCGGTATGGCTGAGAATCTGAAAGAAAATGTACATACGGAGAAGCGGGAATATTACGCAGAGGAAATACTGAAAAACATCGCAGATATGAACCGTATGATCGAACAGTCGCTTGGCTTCTCGAAGCTCAGCCAGACAGAACGGCTTGGTAAAAAGACCGAGGTTGATATGCGAGCGCAGACAGATGCGCTGCTCCGGAAATATAAGGAGCTTGCGGAGGCACAGGGACAGCATATTTCCGTGACAGGCGAGGGGCAGATGCGCGGAAACGAGGTGATGCTCCGGCAGATGATCGATAATCTGTTGCAAAATGCCATCCTGCACGGAGAAGAAGACGGACAGATTGAGATCAACATTGGAAATGGTACATATCAGATTCAGAATACTTACACGGGAACGCTTACGACAGAGACGGCAAGGAAGCTTTTGAACCCTTACGTCAAGGAGGAAAACCGCAAGCGGACAGGCGGACATGGGCTGGGACTATCCATTGTGCATGAGATCGTGAAGCTGCACGGCGGTAAGCTTCATTTGAAGGTGGAAGAAGAAATGTTTTGCGTAGAAATTAAAATATGATACCCCCTATTAAAAGGTTTCCATAATTTATTTCAAAAATCGGGTTGTCAAACAAAAATCCTGTGGTATAATACCCATGTATATAGGAAAAAGCATTGACGGAAAGAGTAGTGCATGGACACCATCCAGAGAGAACGACAGATGCTGGAAGCCGTTTATGGAAGAAATGTATGAAAACCATTCCCGAGCTGTGCGTAGAAGATGACCGGACACCCGGTTGTTGAAGCGTCACCGTAAGGCATGCGTTAAAGCCAAATGAAGTGAAACACTAAGGTGGAACCGTGTGAAAGCACCCTTAGATACAAGGTTAAGGCATTGTATCTCAAGGGTGCTTTTTGGTATTTTGCGAAACAACTTCGTAAAGTAGATTGAGACACATATGAATTGTAGTTCTTAAGCAGACCGTTGAAGCACGCTGGTACTTAATGAACGGCAAACTTGTTTGTCGTGAATTTAGTACCACTGCGTGCTGAACCGAGCGAGAGCGTGTCTGCGTAGAATACAATTCATATGTGGCTCCCATACAGTAGGGTTGTTTCGCAATAATGGAAAAAGGAGAATAAGAAATGGTAAACTTCAAAGAAGACGAGCAGTTAAAAACATTGAACCACTCCTGTGCCCATCTGATGGCACAGGCAATCAAGCACCTGTACCCACAGGCAAAGTTCTGGGTAGGACCAGTCGTTGCAGAAGGCTTCTACTATGATGTAGACCTTGGCGATGATGTAATCCGTGATGAGGATATCGCAGCCATCGAGAAGGAAATGAAGAAGGTTGCAAAGTCAGGCAAGAAGATCATCCGTAAGGAGATTTCCAAGGAAGAGGCTCTGGAGATGTTCAAGGATGATGAGTACAAGCTGGATCTGATCTCCAATTTGGAAGATGGAACAATTTCCTGCTATGAGCAGGGCGACTTTACAGACCTCTGCCGTGGTCCTCACGTAGACAATGTAAAGCTCTGCCGTAACTTCAAGCTGCTCCGTCACTCAGGCGCTTACTGGAAGGGCGACAACAACAATAAGGTATTGCAGAGAATTTACGGTGTCTGCTTCCCAACAGCAGAAGAGCTGGAGGCACATCTGAAGCTTCTCGAAGAGGCAAAGGAGAGAGACCACAGAAAGATCGGTAAGGATATGCAGCTGTTCATGGTAGACGATCTTGTTGGACGTGGACTTCCGATGTTCCTTCCGAAGGGGTATACGATCTGGCAGGAGCTGGAGAACTACATCAAGGATAAGGAGCGTAAGCTTGGCTACCTGCACGTTATGACACCATGTGTTGGTACGGTGAATCTGTACAAGACATCCGGTCACTGGGATCACTACAAGGAAAACATGTTCCCGGCCATGGACGTAGAGGGTGAGTCTTTCGTTCTTCGTCCAATGAACTGCCCACATCATATGATGATTTATGCAAACCGTATGCATTCTTATAAAGACCTCCCAATCCGTATTGGTGAGATCGCACATGACTTCCGTTTCGAGGCAAGTGGTACATTGAAGGGTATCGAGCGAGGCAGACATTTCTGTCAGAACGATGCGCATTTGTTCGTGACACCGGAGCAGATCGAGGATGAGTTCTCAAAGGTTGTAGACCTGATCTTCAGCACATACAAGGATTTCGGTATCACAGATTATCGTTGCGTGCTGTCTCTGCGTGACCCGGAGAACAAGGTAAAATACCACGATGATGATGAGATGTGGAACACAGCCGAGGATGCACTTCGTAAGGTATTGAATGACCTTGGCATCGAGTACACAGAGGAAATCGGTGAGGCAGCATTCTACGGACCAAAGCTTGATGTAAATGTAAAGCCGGCCGTCGGAAATGAATATACACTTTCTACCTGCCAGCTTGACTTCTGTCTGCCTGCGAAGTTCCAGCTTACTTATATTGACAAAGATGGCGAGAAGAAGACACCGGTTGTATTGCACAGAGCAATCCTCGGTTCTCTGGATCGTTTCATGGCATACATTCTGGAGGAGACAAAGGGTAACCTTCCAACATGGTTAGCACCGGTTCAGGTAAAGGTTATGCCGGTTAAGACAGACAACGAAGAGCTGATGGCATATGCACACAAGGTTGTGGATGCGCTGGATGCGAAGAATGTCCGTGTAGAATTAGACGACAGAGCAGAGAAGCTTGGTTACCGTATGCGTGAAGGCCAGGTGGAGAAGGTTCCATATCTTCTGGTTCTTGGATTCAATGAGGTAGAGAATAACACGGTATCTTACAGACTGCATGGTCAGGCAGATACAACTGTTGTTGGTCTGGATGAATTTGTTGCGAAGATTGAGGAAGAGATCAAGACAAAGGCGAAAAACAGATAATCAATGAGGAAACATCGAGTGCTTAGAGTGATCGGTTGCGTCGTTGGCGCAATCGTGATCATTCTGCTATATGAAATGATTGGAATATTTACTGCATACAAGAAGCAGCCGGAGCTCTCGGAAGAGACGAAGCAGAGCCTGCATCCCGAAGATATCTATACAGATGCAACAGTTGAAGAACGTGCCTGTATCATTGAGGAAAATGGAGATGCGTTATTGCAGCGTGTCCGCCTGATCGAACAGGCGAAGGAAGAAATCATCTTATCTACGTTCGCATTTCACGATGATGACAGCGGACAGATCATGATGGGCGCTTTGCTTCGGGCAGCGGAGCGGGATGTGCACATCCGTATCCTGGTAGATGGATTCGAGAGCTGGACGGCGATGGAAGGAAATGCATATTTCTATGCAATGTCGTCGCATCCGAATATCGAGATCAAGGTGTATAACCGCGCGAATCCGTTAAAACCCTGGGAGATGATGGGGCGGATGCATGACAAATATCTGATCGCAGATGGGAAAACATACATCCTTGGCGGACGAAACACATACAATTATTTCCTTGGTGAGTTCCCGGGACACAAGAATTACGACCGTGATGTGCTGGTCGTCTGTGAGAATCCGCAGGCGGATAGCTCCGTGAATCAGCTGCTTGCTTATTTTGAGACGATCTGGAGTCAGAAAGATTGTAAATATTTCCATGACAAAGAGAAGCTTGCCGACCGGAAATCCGTCAAGCAGGCGAAGGAAGATGTGCAGGCGGCATTTGCCACTTATTACGATGCACAAAAAGATACAATCACAGACACGGACTTTGAGAAAGATACGGTTGTAACTGATAAGATCATGTTGATCTCGAATCCGATCCATACCGGGGCGAAGGAGCCGACAGCATGGTATGAGATGGGAGTCCTGATGAAGCAGGCGAAGAAACGTGTGAAGATCCACACACCGTACATCATCTGCAATGATATGATGTATGACACCTGGTCAGACGTAGCTGCAAATGTACCGGAATTTACGGTTATGACAAACTCTGTCGCGAATAACGGCAACCCGTTTGGTTCCGCAGATTACCAGAAAAATAGGGATAGGATCAGCAGTACCGGCGTCACAATCTGGGAGTATGAGGGCGGATATTCGTATCATGGAAAGAGCATTCTGATCGACGATGATATATCCATCATCGGTTCGTTCAATATGGATATGCGCAGTGTCTATTTGGACACAGAACTGATGCTCGTAATTCGAAGTAAGGAGATCAACGCCCAGTTGGAATCAGCCATGATGAAATATGAACAGGGTGCAAGACAGGTGCTTGCCGACGGACAGTATGCGAATCCATATCATGTGGAGCCAATCGCACTCACACCGAAACGCCGCCGTAGAGTATTTGTTGTACGGTATCTGCTTGGATGGCTGCGGTTTTTGTTTTAGGGATTTTTATTCTGTAGGAGGTAATGGATTATGATAATGGAAAATGATGAATTTGTAATTCCAGAACAGTATCGGAAAATGTCCGTTACTGAATTAGATGCAGAAGCAAATAAAATGTTGAAGGAGATACAACAAGGGAAACGAATAATTTGAGATAAGAAAAAAGCTGCACAGGGAAAGAATGAAATAGTTTTCTATGTTGAGTAGCAAAAACTCTCTGAGGTTTTGAACAACTTCAGGGAGTTTTTTTGTGTCTTATAGAGATTGTAAAGTGAGGAAGGAAAACAAATATAGATAAAGTTATACTATTTGGTGCAGGTGCGGAACAAGGATATAACCTTGCATTGGGAAGTAAAAACTCACCTATAAAATCGACACATTCCCCTATAAAATTCCCCTATTATCCGCTATAATAATATGTAAAAATAATAGTAGTTAATTGTGCGATACAGGAAACATGTTTACACGTGTGAAGTCACCGGGCGGTGTCCGGTGACTTTCCTGTAAATGAGCAAAAACGCGAAGGAGAATAATCTATGATTCGAATGGAGATTGCGCTGATATTGATTCTGGCGTTTGTGGCAGGAATCTATTTCTCGGCGAGGCGGAGACAGACCGCGTTACATAAGACATTTTCGGCACTTTTGATCGTGGTGATCGTGCATCTGATGTTCGATGCGGCGACGATCTATACGGTAAACCATCTTGCTCAGGTACCGCTTGTGCTGAACGATGTTTTACACCGGCTGTTTGTCGGTACGATGGCGTTAGTTCTGTTCTTTTTCTATCAGTATATTGCGATACTGGTGGAGGAAGAGACCGGGAAGAAGCGGACACTCGATCTGCCGGCACGGATATTTCTGGTGATTTCGGAAGTCGGGGCGATGACGCTTCCGATTACTTACATCGAGACACCGGATGGAAATTATTCGGCGGGACTTTATGCATATGTAAGCTATGTCAGTGTGGCGGTGTATCTTATACTTTGTTCATGGCTGCTGCTTGCAAACTGGAAGCGGATGGACAATAAGAAGAAATTCGCCATCGGAATGGCACTTATATTTGAGTTCACAATCTGCTTCCTGCAGGGATTGCACCATACATGGCTGATCAGTGGAATGGGAATCACGCTTATGACGCTCGCATTCTATCTGACCTTGGAGAATCCGGATGCGCTGCGTGCGGAGCTTACGGAACAGAAGATGTCGATGCTCTATCTGAAAAGTCAGGTGAATCCGCATTTCTTGTATAATACGCTTGATACGATTCGAATTCAGGCGGAGTTGGACGGGGATAAGAAGGTTGCAAAGCTTCTGATGCGGCTTGTGGATTTCTTCCGGCTGAGCGTCAAGGTCGACCGTTCGATGGTCACGCTTGATGATGAGCTCGAACTTGTGGAAGCATATATGGAGCTGATGTGCTACCGGTATCCGGAGCTCTTCTGCGATTATGATATCGATCCGGACTTAGGGGCAGTGCAGGTACCGAACTTTATCTTACAGCCGCTGGTGGAGAACAGTCTGCTGCATGGAATGAAGAACCGCGGATACCGGGGCGAAATCGAGATATCCGTAAAACGCGCAGGCGCAGATATGGAGATCTGCATCAAAGACAGTGGCAGCGGATTTGAAGAGGGTATGAAAGCGCAGATTGACAAGATGTTACTGCACTACAACAAGCAGGAGGCGAAGCTGGATGGAAACAGTATCGGGATCCTGAATGTGCAGAAGCGGATCAAATATCTGTGCGGCAGAAAATATGGACTATCCTATGAGGAAAACAGCGCGGGAGGTGTGACAGCGCGGTTGCTATTGCCGATAAATAAGGAGGAAGCATCATGAGGAAATTACGCGTCGTATTAGTCGACGACGAGATTATGATACGTGAGGGATTCAAGAAATTATTTGACTGGGGCGCACATGACTGTGAAGTCGTGGGCGAGGCAGCGGATGGCGTCGAGGCGCTTGGGGTAATCGACAGCATGGTACCGGATATCGTGATCATGGATATCAACATCCCGATTATGAACGGCCTGAAGGTCATCCAGACCAGCCGCCTGAAATACCCGGATATGGCATTCATCGTTGTATCGGGATACGATGATTTTTCTTATTGCAGGGAAGCATTGCGGCTGCAGATCACGGACTACATCCTGAAACCGGTCGACTATGAAGAATTCGGGAACACGATCGATCATTTGAAGATATCGATATTCGAGAAACAGACGAAGAATGTGACACCCGGCAGTGAAGCGTCAACGATTGTTGGAATTGTACGGTATATGCAGGAGCATCTGGCAGAAGAGATCAGCTTGAATGTTCTCGCGGAAACATTTCATCTGAGCGCACAGTATATCAGCCAGCTCTTCAAGAATGAGATCGGTGTGAATTTCCTTGCTTATCTGACGACAATCCGTATGGAGCGTGCGAAGAAGCTGCTCGTCTCGACACAGTTATCCATTGCGGAGATTTCTGAGCGGTGCGGCTATGCCGATTACCGGGTGTTTACCAAGGTATTCAAGAAGACGGAGGGCAGTACACCGTCGCAGTATCGTAGAGATTTTTTGTAGGAGCTTCAGTATAAGATTCAGTATGGGACCGATAAGTTATAAGGCGTGGATGAAAGGTGCACTTTCTTATAACTTACCAGTTCACGATAAAATAAGATTGACAAATGGGTGCAGATAAAAGACAATTGATATAAAGATAGGAAATGCATATCGATAGGGAGTCTGATATATGGATTTAACAAAAAAATGGCATCGGAGTGAATTTGTCAGTCATGAGATGCTGGAGGTACATCGTGGAATCGAATGTGAACTGGATTTCTATTCAGCAATTGCAAATGGCGAAATAGAATTAGTTCAGGAAAATTGTAACGAACAGGCATTTACAAACCCGGAGGGCATGGGCGTGTTGTCTACGGATGCGCTTCGCAATATCCGATATCATTATGTTGTAACCGTAGCGCTTATTACACGTTTTTGTGTGCACGAAGGGCTGGAACAGGAAAAAGCATATAATTTAAGTGATTTCTATATTTTGGAGATGGATAAATGCAAGACAATCGAACAGATATCGAAGCTGCATGATGTGATGTGTCTGGATTTTTGTAAACATATGCATGAAATAAAAAACAGTCAGGTACTTTCCAAGCAGGTGGTTTTATGTCTGGATTATATTTACAGTCATACTCATTACCGGATTACAATTCGTGAAGTGGCTGAATATCTCAGATTATCTGAAAGCTATCTTTCAAGATTGTTTAAAAAAGAAATGGGAATCTCGTTCAGTCAGTATATTTTGAACCTGAAAATTGACAAGGCAAAGAATCTGCTTCGTTTTTCGGAATATTCAATTGGAGAAATAACCTATTATCTTGGTTTTTCAAATGAGAGCCATTTTATTCAGACATTTCAAAAACGGGTTGGAGAGACGCCGAACCGCTATCGTAGGAGGTGTTTCCGCACGGAGTGGGAATTAAAACAGAATTAGTAAAAATGTACAAATAATTCAGAAAGAATAAATGAATAACAGACAAAATCAATAAGATGTCATGAATATAACACTTATGACATTATTTAAACATAATCTTCCTTTGCTTTTGAGTATGATTAACATATCAAAAAATGAAGGGAGATTTTTTTATGAGAAAGCTGAGAAAAGCAATTCCTCTTGCACTGGCAATGAGTGTAGCTCTTACGATGACTCCAATTCGGGCATCAGCGGAAGAACCGACTCAGGTACAGGCAGAACAAAGTGATCTTGTAGAAGAAAACGAAAGTCTGAGTGATGAAGCAGACAAAGACAATGAAGGGTACAAACTGGTATTTGAGGATGATTTTAACGGCGATCAATTGGATCGTACGGTTTGGAATGTCGAAAAGCATGAGAAAGGCTGGGTAAACGGGGAGCTTCAGGAGTATGTAGATTCTGATGAAAACATCAAGGTACAAGATGGTTATCTGAATATCATTCCTGTTGAAAAAGTTGAGACAACATCTACAACTGATGGACAGAATTTGTTGTCAAACGCTGATTTCAGTTCCGGTATGGACGATTGGACTGAAACAATTGCAAACTGGGGAAGTAATGGTTTTGACGCATCTGCGCAGAGCTCTGTTGCTGATGGGGCTATTACTTATACGATTACCAATCCTGGTAATGACTTATGGCATGTACAACTTAAACAAACTGTTAAGTTGGCAGCAAAAAAGCATTACACATTAAGCTACAAAGTAAAATCGGATGTTGCTCGTACAATTGAAACGGGTGTGCAGGGTGATGAAGAAAATAATTATATCTCATATGGAGCAAAAACACAATCATTGCAAGCGGAAAAAGAAGAATCAGTATCTATCGACGTATACGCAGAAGAGGGATATGATACAGCAACTTTATATTTCTCTTTAGGGCGTAAGACTGGAGATACATCGATTCCAGATGCATCTGTAGTAACAATTTCCGATATTAGTTTGGTGGAAACAACTGCAAACATGCTTCCGGCAAATGCATTTGGTGACAATGCAACTGCTGGAACAAAGGTCAAGAAATCTTATACATCTGGTCGTATCTCTACACAGAACTTAAAGACATTTACCTATGGTAGGTTTGAAGTAAGGGCAAAGGTTCCAAATGGACAGGGATACCTTCCGGCATTCTGGTTAATGGCTAACGATGAGAATGTATATGGTCAGTGGCCAAGATGCGGTGAGATTGATTGTATGGAAGTTATGGGGCAGGATACAAATAAGTTGTACGGAACCATACATTACGGAAATCCACATGCAGAAAGTCAGGGAACCTATACAATCAAAGATGGTGAGAAGTCGTTCTCCGATGATTTCCACACATTTACATGTGATTGGGAACCAGGCAAGATTACATGGTATGTAGATGGAATAAAGTATCATGAGGAAAGCAACTGGCATTCCACAACAGAAGGACAGGGAACACTTACATATCCAGCACCTTTCGATCAACCTTTTTACATTATTTTGAACCTCGCAGTTGGTGGTTCATGGGTAGGAAATCCAAACGAGGAAACAAGTTTTGTTAACAATCCGTTTGTTGTTGATTATGTAAGAGTCTATCAGAAAGATTCTTATGATGAGAATGTAACACGTCCAGAAGTTAAGTTTGAGCCTACAAACGAGCCAGACGAAAGCGGAAACTATATTAAGAACAGCACATTTGCAGAGGCAGAGGATTTGACAGATGGTACAAATTGGAAATTCATAACTGCTTTGGATGGTGCTGCAACAGCAGAAATCAAAGATAACTCTATGGTTATCAAGACAGAAAATGCAGGTACTGTTGATTACAGTGTACAGTTAGTACAGGCAAATGTTCCTTTTGAAAAGGGTGCAACTTATGAAGTAAGTTTTGATGCAAAAGCATCTGAGAATCGTAAGATGAATGTAGATGTTAAGGCTCCAAACCGTGGATACCAGTCATATATGAAAACCCTGGTTCCAGAGCTTACAACGGAGATGAAGCACTTCAGCACACAGTTCGTAATGAAGGCAGATTCCGATGTGAATGGACGTTTAGAGTTTAATATGGGTAATGCAGGTTCAGGCGATATCGTTCTTCAGAACGTAGTTGTTAAGAAGACTGCGGATCCAGATCCGAATGCAAAGGAAGAAAAGACAATTCTTGCAAATGGAAGCTGTATCTATAATGGATCTTTCCAGGAAGGTATAAACCATCTTGGATATTGGGATATAACACCAGAAGGTGCAGATATTATGGTAACAGGTCTTTCAGATGGAAGAAGATTGGTCACAGAAGGAAAAAGTGTAACAATCAGTCAGTCAGATCTTGCATTTAAGGAAGGAACAGCATATGCATTGAGCTTTGATGCGTATGCGCAAAATGGAGCAACTGTCGTTGCAACTGTTGGCGGAAACACATATAAAGTAAATGTTGAAGCAGGAAATGAAAAGAAAGATTATGTTGTAAAGATTCCTGCAACAGCAAAGTTTACAGACAAGACAGTTTCATTGAAAATCGAAGGTGCAATCTCTCTCGATAATGTAAAAATGGTAGAAGATGCAAAGATTAAGAACGGATCATTCAATGATAGTCTTTCAGGATATGAAGTATATGTAGACAGCGCAGCAAAAGCAACTGTTGTTGTTGACAGTTTAAAAGAAAATAATGCATTGGATGTGACTGTAGATGATACAGGTGCGGATGACTGGAGAATACAGATTAAACAGAACAATGTATTGCTGGAAAAAGGAAAGAAGTATAAATTATCATATGAGGCTAAGTCAACCATTGATAGAAAAATCAGAGTTGTAATGCAGGGTGGAGCGGCTCTTGGATGGCCGGTATACTCTGAGCACAGCGATGATCAAGATGCAAATGATGGAATTGTAACACTTACAAGTGAATATCAGAAGTTTACTGAAGAATTTATAATGACAGAAGAGACAGACGCAAAGGCATTCCTCAGCATCTGTTTGGGAAATGTAGATGGTCAGATTACTGATCAGCACAGAATTGTAATTGACAATATTTCTTTGGTTGAGGTAGAGAATCCGACACCGGAGAATCCGACACCGGAGAATCCGACACCAGAGAATCCGACACCGGAGAATCCGACACCACAAAACCCAATTGTGAAGCCTGTAACAGTATCTTATTCTACACATATACAGAGTTATGGATGGAATAAAAGTGCAGCGAAGAATGGAGCAGTGGCAGGAACAACAGGAAAGGCAAAGAGATTAGAAGCGATTAAAATTTCTGTAGAGGGAAATGAAGATCTTGGTATTCAGTATACAACACACTGCCAAGGATATGGTTGGTTAAACTGGTCATCAAATGGTGAAATCAGCGGAACAACAGGTGAAGCGAAGAGACTCGAGGCAATCAAGATTCAGTTGACAGGTGCAGACAGGGATAAATACGATGTATATTACCGCGTTCATGCACAGGGCTATGGCTGGATGAATTGGGCAAAAAATGGTGAGGCTGCCGGTACAGCAGGACTCGCGAAGAGACTTGAAGCAATCCAGGTAGTAGTTGTCAAGAAGGGTGAAAGCGTACCAGACAAGTTCGAAGGTGTAACAGCATCAGAAAAGAAAGCTTATATGGCAAGTGCAGCTGCAACAGCTGCAACAGTTGAAGGCTCAGATCGGGCACATGTTCAGTATCGTTCACATCTTCAGACATATGGATGGCAGAACTGGAAGAATGACGGAGATATTTCCGGAACAACAGGTAAAGCAAAGCGATTAGAGTCTTTGAAACTTGAACTTAAAAACAAGGATTATACAGGCGGTATCTGTTACAATGCACATGTGCAGACAATCGGATGGCAGGCCGATCCAAATAAATCTGCAACATGGAAGAAAGATGGTGAGTTTTGCGGGACAACAGGAAATGCAAAGAGATTAGAGGCAATTCAGATTGAGCTTTATGGTGAGATGGCAGAGCATTATGATATTTATTATCGTGTGCATTCACAGACGTACGGCTGGATGAAGTGGGCCAAAAATGGAGAGATGACTGGCACAACTGGTCAGCATAAAAGAATCGAAGGAATTCAGGTTGTGCTTGTGAAAAAAGGAGAACAGGCACCTTCGGATAATTACAAGGGAGCTGTTACAAATACAACAAAAACATTTCTCTCAAAATAGAAACTATCGATAGTCAAAATGGCGTTATCCATTACTTTGGATAACGTCATTTTTTAGTGCGTCTTGCGGCGCACGTTTCTGGATGGAACCTGGTTATGAAAAGAAATAAAATTGTAACAGTATTGATGCAGAAATGATGCATGCCGGATGTATGATGCAGGTTATAAAAAGAAAATCGGAAAATATCTGAAGAATTGACACATTTAGATAGAAAAAAAGCCTATTTTCTTTTTATATCAATCGTTATAATACAACCGAAAGAAGGAAAGAACTATGAGAAAGAAAGCATGGATTTTATGTACGGCAATGGTAGTGGCTTTGGCGGGATGCAGCAATGTGAGTGATAATAATACGACCGATATCATCCAGGTGAGCAGCGAGACGATGACTACAACGGAAGCAGCAACGGAAGTTACGACAACCACCGAAAATGAAACTACGACCGAATCTGTTACGGAGAGCAATACCCCGGACAGCACATTACAGTCAGAAGGTTCGAATACAGGGAAGACGGAACCCGCTGCGACAGAAGCTAAGACGACGGAATCCCAGTCACAGGAAGGCGAGCCATCCGATGATTCGTGGAAGGAAGAGTTCGAGAAGACGCTGTATGAGGAGTATGGTGTGGTGCCGGATCATTACGAATATATCGGAAATGATGTCTATCAGGTCTATGTGAAAATCGACGGGAAGATCGTGCCATATGTGGTAGTGAATTGGAAGACGGGAGATTTCCACGGATAGAAGAAAGGATAAAGACGGGTGAAAGAAATGGGCGATGCAAACAAAATCACAGGATATGGAGAACATAGAGAATTATATCGGATTTCAACGGATGAAATCCTGTATTTTGAGGCGGTAGGAGAGAAAGTGTTTGCCTATACGGAACAGGAAATTTATGAGATAAAGAATCGCCTTTACCAGATTGAAGAGAAGGTGAATTCGTATGATTTTACCCGGGCATCCAAATCCATGCTTGTAAATACAGACAGAATCTCAAGTATTGCTTCGATTTCAGGCAGCCGCGGGAAGATTATGATGGACAATGGTGAGGCCGTTATTGCGAGCCGCATGTACTACAAACCATTGCTTTCATCCATGAAATGGAAGAAAATCAGTTGATTTTTTTTGTGTTTTTTTCTGACAAAAAATATGCTATGATGAAATGCGAATTGGCATAAAGGTTAGAAAAAGGAGACACAAAATGAGCAAGAAATTACTTTTGATCAACGATATGGCTGGCTATGGAAAGGTTGCGTTATCTGCGATGATTCCAGTGCTTTCCCATATGAAATACGAGGTATTTAACCTGCCGACAGCAATCGTATCGAACACACTTGATTATGGCAAGTTCGACATCCTGGATACAACTGATTACATGAAAAATGCAATCGCTGTCTGGGAACAGCTTGGATTTGAATTCGATGCAATCTCAACCGGATTTATCGTGTCGAAGGAGCAGACCGAGCTTGTGACCGAGTTCTGTAAGGCACGGGCGGAAAAAGGTGTGACGATCTTCACAGATCCGATTATGGGAGATGAGGGAAAGCTCTATAACGGAATCACAGAGGAGACGATTGATTTGATGCGTGAGCTGATTTCGGCTGCGGACTATATCGTACCGAACTATACTGAGGCGGCATATCTGACCGAGCTTCCATATAAGGAAGATGGCGTGACAGAGGAAGAGTATCATACGATGATCGACAAGCTTCGTGCATTCGGTGCGAAATCGATTGTGATCACAAGTGCGAAGATCGCGGGCACAGATTGCAGATCGGTTGTCGGATATGACCACAAGAAGGAAGAATATTTTAAGGTTGATTTCGAAGAAATTCCAGTACATTTCCCGGGAACGGGAGATATTTTCTCCGCCGTATTTATCGGAAAGCTTATGAGTGGCAAGGATCTGCAGACGGCAACCGCAGAGGCGATGGATGCCGTGAAGAGCATGATCGGCCAAAATGCAGATAACGTGGATAAATATAAGGGAATTCCGCTGGAAACCTGTATGGAGGTGCTTGACTGATGGCAAGACCGAAGATCCGGATTACACTGATCGACCAGAAGGGCGAAAAGGGCTGTCACAGAGGACATAAGATCGGTGATTCTTATGATTTTGATACGGAGCGTGGAAAGCTCTGCCCGATGGCGATGCATGTCGCATTTCCATATGTGGATATCCTGCGCTATGGCGGCGAGATACCGGGACAGGAGAAGGGCACCGCTGTTTTCGCATGCCCGGATGTCGATACGCTGAATGTCTTTAAAATTGAGCGGATAGACGGCTGAATGTACGAAAAGAAAAACAATAAAAATGATAGGGATTATTGATTTTATTTGAAACATTTTGTATAATACAGTCAGAGTTTATATTACATCTAATATAAAACATAATATAAATAATTTGAAAGGAGAAACTATTATGTTACAGAACCAGGAATGGGAATCATTCACAGGTAGACTCTGGAAGGAAGAGTGCAACGTAAGAGACTTCATCCAGAACAACTACACACCTTATGATGGAGACGAGAGCTTCCTTGCAGGACCAACAGATGCTACGAACAAGCTCTGGGATAAGCTTCAGGCTCTTCAGAAGGCAGAGAGAGACAACGGTGGTGTATTGAAGGAGGACGCAGATGTTGTATCCAGCATTACAGCATATGGTCCTGGTTACATTGATCCAGAGACAAAGGATCTTGAGCAGATCGTAGGTCTTCAGACAGACGAGCCACTTAAGAGAGCATTTATGCCTTATGGTGGTATCAAGATGGCTGAGGAAGCACTCGAGATGTACGGATACAAGCCAAACGAGAACTTCCACAAGATCTTTACAGATTATCACAAGACACACAATCAGGCAGTATTTGATGCTTATACACCAGAGATGATGGCAGCTCGTCATACACATATCGTAACAGGTTTGCCAGATACTTATGGTCGTGGTCGTATCGTTGGTGATTACAGAAGAGTCGCTCTTTACGGTATTGATCAGCTGATCGCTTGGAAGCAGGAAGATAAGGCTAACTGTGGCGATGGTAATATGTACGATGACGTTATCCGTCAGAGAGAAGAGTTGACAGAGCAGATCAGACGTCTTCAGGAGATGAAGGTTATGGCTCAGTCATACGGCTATGATATTTCTAAGCCAGCTTCAAATGCGAAGGAAGCTGTTCAGTGGTTATACTTCGGATACCTTGCAGCTATCAAGACACAGAATGGTGCTGCTATGTCAGTAGGACGTGTATCTACATTCCTTGATATCTATATCGAGAGAGATATTAAGGCTGGTAAGCTTACAGAGGCTCAGGCTCAGGAGCTTATCGATCACTTCACAATGAAGCTTCGTATGGTTAAGTTCGCAAGAATTAAGTCATACAACGAGCTGTTCTCAGGTGACCCTGTATGGGCTACACTTGAAGTCGGTGGTATTGGTATGGACGGACGTTCAATGGTTACAAAGAACGACTACAGATTCCTTCATACTCTTGAGGATATGGGACCTGCTCCAGAGCCAAACCTTACAGTACTTTACTCTTCAGCATTGCCTAACAACTTCAAGACATATGCTGCTAAGATCTCTGTAAGAACAAGCTCAATCCAGTACGAGAACGATGATGTAATGAAGCCAATCTGGGGTGATGATTACTCAATCTGCTGTTGTGTATCTGCTACACAGACAGGTAAGGAAATGCAGTTCTTCGGAGCTCGTGCAAACCTTGCTAAGTGTCTCCTGTACGCTATCAACGGTGGTAAGGATGAGAAGTTCCTTGACAAGAAGACAGGTAAGCCAATGCAGGTAGGTCCTGACTACTCTCCTATTACTTCTGAGTACCTTGACTATGATGAAGTACTTGCTAAGTACAAGCAGATGCTTGACTGGTTAGCAGGACTTTATGTAAATATCTTGAACCTGATTCAGTACATGCATGACAAGTACTACTATGAATCAGCAGAGATGGCATTGATCGATACAGATGTACGTCGTACATTTGCTACAGGTATTGCCGGATTCTCACACGTTATCGATTCCCTTTCAGCTATCAAGTATGCTAAGGTTAAGGTTATCCGTAACGCAGAGACAGGACTTGCAGAAGACTTCGAGATCGAAGGCGAGTTCCCTAAGTATGGTAATGATGATGACAGAGCAGATAATATCGGTGTATGGCTGCTTCATGAGTTCCTTACAGACATCAAGAAGAGACACACATACCGTAATTCAGAGCCTACAACATCTATCCTTACAATCACATCTAACGTAGTATATGGTAAGTTCACAGGTAACCTTCCAGATGGTAGACGTGCTTGGACACCATTTGCTCCAGGTGCTAACCCAAGCTACGGTGCTGAGACATCAGGACTTCTTGCATCTCTGAACTCAGTTGCTAAGATTCCTTATGAGTGGTCTTTGGATGGTATCTCAAATACTCAGACAATGAACCCATCTGCACTTGGTCATGATGAGGCTGAGAGAGCTGAGAAGCTTGTAAGCGCTATGGATGGTTACTTCGATCAGGGCGCTCACCACTTGAACGTAAACGTATTCGGTAAGGATAAGCTCCTGGATGCTATGGAGAACCCAGATAAGCCAGAGTACGCTAACTTCACAATCCGTGTATCTGGATACGCTGTTAAGTTTATCTCTCTTACACGTGAGCAGCAGCTCGATGTTATCAACAGAACATTCCATGACTCACTTTAATTAGAAGTTTGTCAAAAATGTTTTTGATAGATAAGTAATTCACTGGAGTCCCGGAGATACTATCTCCGGGACTTTTTATAAAAATAAAATTGTTAGAGGTGGAACATGCCGGAGAAGAAACAGATTTTAGGTTATATTCATTCAACAGAAAGCTTTGGAGCCGTAGATGGACCAGGTATCCGATTTGTAGTATTTTTGCAAGGCTGTAAGATGCGTTGTAAGTACTGTCATAACCCGGAGACGTGGAATCTGGTAACCGATTACACAAAGCTCTATGCTGATACAACGGATGATAAAGAACGAGAAGAACTCGAAAAGAAAATTGAAGAGAACACAAAACTGCTACTAGATAAAGGCGTCAAGGTTGAAGCGAGAACTCCGGAAGATCTGCTCAAGCAGGCACTTCGTTATAAGCCTTATTGGAAGGGTGACGGAGGAATAACCGTCAGCGGAGGCGAAGCGCTTCTGCAGATGGATTTTTTGATTGAATTCTTCAAGCTTGCAAAAGCACAGGGGATTCACACAACGATTGATACAGCGGGTAATCCATTTACAAGAGAGGAGCCTTTCTTCTCGAAGTTCAATGAACTGATGGCACTCACTGATTTGTTCCTGCTTGATATCAAGCAGATTGAGGACGACAAACACCGGGAGCTGACAGGGTTCTCGAATAAGAATATATTAGACCTGGCACAGTATCTCTCCAATCAGGGAAAGCATATGTGGATTCGACATGTCCTTGTGCCGGGCGTAACAACCGACGAAGCAGATCTGAAGAAGACGGCTGAGTTTATCAGGACTTTGAAGACGGTTGACCGGGTGGAGGTATTGCCATACCATAAGCTTGGAATCCAGGAGTGGGAGCGCCTTGGAATCCCTTATAAGCTGGAAGGAATCGATCCTCCAACGGACGAACAGCAAAAAATTGCAAGAGAGATTCTGGATGCAAAGTAAGCGTTGAACATAAGAGTTGCAAAAACAATATAAGAAAACAAATGAGACTGCGTAATATTCAGGAATATGAGTATTGCGTAGTCTTTTTGGTATAGGAATAGATTATAACAAACAATCATTTTTATGTATGACTGTCTGTATTGACATAACAGAAGAAGCACGTTATAATCTGAAACCATGAAAGGGAAATAAATAGTATATCAGATAGGAAAAGTAGGGTATAAAACCTGCAAGGGAAAGGAAGTACGTCTATGGCAATCATCCAGATACAAGATGTATCCAAAAAATTTCAGACAAAAGACGGCGAGATTGACGCGTTGAAGCATGTGACGCTCGACATCGAAGCCGGAGACATATATGGAATCATCGGTATGTCCGGTGCAGGAAAGAGTACACTCGTACGATGCATCAACCATATCGAAGTTCCGACTGAGGGAACGGTAATCGTGCAGGATAAGGATCTGAGCAAGCTTTCCGAGAAAGAGCTTCGCAAGCAGCGGGAACATATCGGCATGATCTTCCAGCATTTCAATCTGCTGATGCAGAAGTCCGTATTGGAGAATGTATGCTTCCCATTGTTCATTCAGGGGAAGTCGAAGGCTGAGGCAAAGAAGAAAGCTTATGAGCTTCTGGATATCGTAGGTCTGAAGGATCGTGCGAAAGCGTATCCATCTCAGTTATCCGGCGGACAGAAACAGCGTGTGGCAATCGCAAGAGCTTTAGCTTCCGATCCGCAGATTCTTCTGTGTGATGAGGCAACGAGTGCGTTAGACCCACAGACAACTTCTTCGATTCTCGCTTTGCTGCAGGATATCAACAAACGGTTTGGTATTACGATCGTCGTGATCACACACCAGATGGCAGTAGTCCGGGAAATCTGTAACCGGGTAGCAATTATGAAGGATGGACAGGTGGTCGAGAACGGAAGTACTGTGGAAATCTTCAATCATCCAAAGTCAGAGGTGGCAAGAGAACTGCTCAGAAAGGACGATGGTGGAGATACCACCGGTGACGATCAGCAGACAGCAAGTCAGATTCAGGACGGAACGAAGATACGAATCGTATTTACAGAGAACTCCGCATTTGAACCGGTCATTGCAAATATGATACTGACATTTAAGGAGCCAATCAACATCCTGAAAGCTGCAACCAAGAATGTCGGCGGCGTGGCAAAGGGAGAGATGATATTGGAGATTCCGAATGGTTCCACGAATGTGAAAGCGATGGAACAGTATCTGATTGACCGGGGACTTGAGATAGAAGAGTTGTCGGAGATAAAGACAGGAGGTGCGTTCTAATGTGGACAGAACAGGTTCGTTCCATGATTGGAACAGGTATTCTTGAGACGTTATACATGACAGTTGTTTCAACTGTATTTGGATATTTATTTGGACTGCCGATGGGAATTCTCCTTTGTATCACAGATAAAGAGGGATTGAAGCCAAACAAGGTGGTATATAAGATTCTGGATGTGATTGCGAATATTGTACGAAGCATACCGTTTTTGATCTTATTGATTCTGTTGATTCCATTTACAAGACTGTTGCTTGGAAAAAGCTATGGTTCTACCGCAACGATCGTCCCACTGTCGGCAGCGGCGATTCCGTTTATCGCAAGAATGGTAGAGTCTTCGTTGAAGGAAGTCGATTACGGAGTCATCGAAGCAGCAAAGGCAATGGGCGCAAGCAACAGCAGAATCATCTTCAGGGTATTGCTTGTTGAAGCAAGAACTTCCCTGATCACAGGCGCAACGATTGCAATCGGAACGATCCTTGGATATTCCGCAATGGCAGGTGCAGTCGGCGGTGGCGGACTTGGAGATATCGCAGTCCGTTACGGATATTACCGGTATCAGACAGATATTATGCTTGTTACGGTGGCGTTACTGATTGTGATCGTACAGGTATTCCAGTCGGTCGGCATGTTCGTTGCAAACCGTCTGGATCGCAGAAAATAATGTGCAATATATGCGGGAATTGGAATGTGCACACCGAAACCTGCTTATATATAAAGTAATGGATCATTGGATAAAAGTTTTCAATGATTATAAAAACAGGAAAGAGAGGACATGAATTATGAAGAAATCAATTAAGAAATTACTCGCACTGACACTGACAGGTGCATTTTTGGTAGGAGCACTCACAGGCTGCGGAAAGAGCGGCGAGGACGATAAGACAATCACAGTTGCAGCATCTGCAACACCACACGCTGAGATTCTGGAGTATGCAAAGGATAAGCTTAAGGAGCAGGGCTATGATCTGCAGGTGACTGTCTTTGATGACTATGTAAAGCCAAACGAAGTGGTAGAAAGCGGAGACTTCGATGCCAACTACTTCCAGCATGTACCATATCTGGAAAGCTTCAATGAGGAGAAGGGCACACATCTTGCTGTTGCAGGTAAGATCCACTATGAGCCATTCGGTATCTATCCGGGAACAAAGAAGAGCTTGGATGAGATCGCAGACGGCGATTCTATCGCAGTACCAAACGATACAACAAACGAGGCAAGAGCATTGCTTCTTCTGCAGGATAATGGCATCATCACATTGAAGGATGGCGCAGGTATCAATGCAACGGTCAATGACATCGCTGAGAATCCACATAATGTAAAGATCGTTGAGCTTGAGGCTGCACAGGTAGCCAGAGTTGTCGATGAGACAGCATTTGTCGTATTGAATGGTAACTATGCACTTGCTGCCGGTTTCTCTGTAGGAAAGGATGCCCTTGCATATGAGAAGAGTGATTCTGAAGCTGCTAAGACATATGTAAATGTAATCGCAGTGAAGGAAGGAAACGAGGACAGTGCAAAGATCAAGGCACTGGTAGATGTATTGAAGTCTGATGATGTGAAGAAGTACATCAACGACACTTACGATGGAGCAGTTCTTCCTTATGAGGAATAATCGGATTGGGTGGAACTAATAAGAATTTGTTATATACAAAATAAAAACATATAAACCACAGATAAACGCTCTGCTGTATGGGATGTATTCCATATGGCAGGGCGTTTTGTCGTTGCAGGAAGGTATAAATGATTATATGGAGAGGATATAAAATCTGTTATGAACACATGGAAATTGCTGAAAACAAAAAAATCTAAAGTAAATGTCTTTAATAAATAGAAAAAATAGAGAGAATTATCAATTTAACTCTTGTTTTTTTCGAGAAATGTCTATAAAATAGAAAACAGACGGTTTAAATGCATAATTTATACGATGCAAATAAATGTGAAAGGTATAAGGTAGCTGAAATGAAGAAATACAAGGATATGAGTAAAGACGAGTTATTGACATTAAAAGCCGCTCTTATGGAGGAATACAAGGAAGAACAGGCAAAGGGCCTCAGCCTCAATATGGCAAGAGGAAAGCCTGGATTCGCCCAGTTAGCACTTTCCATGCAGATGTTAGATGAGATTAATAGCAAATCTGATATGCGTACCTTGCTTGGAAATGATACAAGAAACTATGGAGATCTGGATGGTATCGGAGAGTGTCGTCAGCTTATGGCAGACATGATGGAAGTCAAGAAGGAGAACATCATCGTATATGGTAACTCCAGTCTGAACGTTATGTACGATACAGTTTCCCGTTCGATGACACACGGTGTCAATGGTTCGACTCCTTGGTGCAAGCTGGATAAGGTCAAGTTCCTCTGCCCGGTACCTGGATATGACAGACATTTTAAAATCACAGAGTTTTTCGGCATTGAGATGATCAACATCCCGATGAATTCCGATGGACCGGATATGGATCTGGTTGAGAAATACGTAAATAACGATGCCACAGTGAAGGGTATCTGGTGTGTGCCGAAATATTCAAATCCAACCGGAATCGTATATTCCGATGAGGTGGTAAGAAGATTTGCAGCATTAAAGCCGGCAGCCGAAGACTTCCGTATCTTCTGGGATAATGCATACTGCATCCATCATCTGTATAAGGATCAGCAGGCAGAAATCCCGAATATCTTAGAGGAGTGTGAGAAGGCCGGGAATCCGGATATGGCATATATGTTTGCTTCGACATCGAAGATTACATTCCCTGGTTCCGGTGTTTCTGCAATCGCAACTTCTACAACAAATGTAGAATTTATCAAGCAGCAGTTAACCGTACAGACAATCGGTCATGATAAGATCAATCAGCTCCGTCATACAAGATTCTTCAAGAATATTGACGGACTGAAGGCACATATGGAGAAACATGCGGATATCTTACGTCCGAAGTTCGAGGCAGTTTTAAATGCATTTGATCAGGAGCTTACAGGACTGGAGATCGGTTCGTGGGTAAAGCCGCTCGGTGGATATTTCATTTCCTTTGATGCACTCGAGGGCTGTGCGAAGAAGATCGTAGCAATGTGTAAGGATGCAGGCGTGGTACTGACAGGCGCCGGTGCAACCTATCCGTATGGCAAAGATCCAAAAGACAGCAATATCCGTATTGCTCCTTCGTTCCCATCTGTGGAAGAGATGGAAGCAGCATCGAAGATTTTCGTGCTTTGCGTGAAGCTTGCAAGTATCGATAAGTATCTGGAAGCATAAGCTTGCCAGGGCAATTAAATAGAGAGTATTCAAATCCCGGTGTGAAAGCGCCGGGATTTTTTGCATGGATTTAACAGTATTATGATGGTTTTATGATAGAACCGGGTGATAGTATCTGCTAGGATCATTTATAATTGGGAAATATATGCGATCGTGAACAGCCTTCCGGATATTGGTGATCGCTGTTTGGTAATTGGTGTATCAGGATACGGAGAATGAGATATGTATGATGATGAAAGAAAAATTTTGACAGACCGGTTAGATAAACCGGTGATCCATAACCGGAAAAAAATCAGAGATAAATACAGACAGGATATACAGACGATGGGGCAAAAACAGCATATCAGTACTGCGGAAGACATGAAACTTCGCGAGATGTTACTCAGTCCGCAGAATAAGGTGGAGGACACACGAAATGAAAAAAATGGATGTGCGCTCTTATTGTTCCTTGAAATATTTTTTACCATTGCGGTATTGATTGCCAGTCTTGCTGTGACGGTTATGCCGCAGGCACCTTCCGGACGGACGATGGCGGATGCGATATCAACGTTCTTCTTTATAGAGATCCCTTTGTGGTTACCATTTTTGATCATCATGAACAATCACGGTAAAATAAAAAAGGCAGTTGAAAAGGGAAATTTTGAGAAATATAATTTTCAGATTCGGGAAAAGGTATATCAGTTGTTTTCGGGGGAAGATTATGTAGTAACAAATCATTATATTGAGATTGCAGGCATGTATGTACCGATCCGTGAAAACCTGATTACAGGTCTTACTTGTTGGCAGACAATCTCTGTTGTGCTGGTCGAATATAAGGGAACGTATTATTTTTCATATCTTAATGAAAATGTGTTTTACAATGATAACGAAGAAGATCTTTGGTGGAATGATTTATCACGAAAAAAGACATACTAATTCCACAAATAAATGGAGGAATTCGTATGAAGGATCGAATCGAGACATTGAAGGGATATTTGAAGCGGCTTGGAAATGGAGAACCGCTGGAAACAGTAAGAAAAGATTTTGTGGAAATATTTAAGGATGTTGATCCTGCGGAGATCATGAAGGCAGAACAGGAGATGTTTGCGGAGGGAACACCGCTTTCTGATGTGCAGAAGCTGTGTGATGTGCATGCCGCACTTTTCCATGGAAAGACACGGGAGGAACAGATTGCGAATGCAGAAAGGGCAGTGCATGCGTCGGTGTTACGGGAGGAACGGGAGTCAAAGACGCGGGAGCTGGCACAGACCAAAGGACATCCGCTGTGGCTGTTTGCAAATGAGAATGGTGCTCTTGCTATGCTGTTAGAGCAGGCAGAGGAGAAAATCAAAGATGGCAGTGCGAATAAGAAGACGTTGGAATCGTTGCGTGGCATCTCCATTCACTATGCGAAGAAGGGAGATCTTCTGTATCCGGTTTTGAATGTACGGTATGGGATATCCGGACCGGCAAGTGTGATGTGGACGGTTGATGATGAGATCCGGGATGAAATCTCATTTCTTGCGAAGATGAATGATAAGGAACCTGAATGGCAGGAGCGGTTCGCAACGGTGGTAGCACGGGCACAGGAGATGGTCTACAAAGAGGCAAATATTTTGTTTCCGAACTGTGCGGCGAATTTCACGGAGAAAGAGTGGATCGGCATCTACCATGACCAGAAGGATTATGCGGTTTGTTTCGGCGTGGAGCCGGAGATCTGGCAGAAGGCAGAGGATAACCAATATGTGCCGGAGACGTCGCTCACAGAGACGGAAATCCGTATGCCGGGCGGGCATCTGACGATTGCGCAGTTGATCGCACTTCTGAATACGATTCCGATGGAAATCACATTTGTGGATGTGGACAATATCAATCGATTCTTCAATGAAGGACCGAAGGATTTTAAACGTCCGGGGATGGCAATCGACCGGGAAGTATTTTCCTGTCACCCACCGAAGATTGAAGCGACCGTGCGAAGAATTATTGGAGAGTTCCGTGCAGGGGCATTGGACGAGGTTCCAATCTGGATGGACAAAAATGGAAAATGCATGCTTGTCAGATACATGGCGGTACGGGATAAAGAGGGGAAGTATCTCGGTACGCTGGAGCTAGTGCAGGATATGGGATTTGCAAAGGAACATTTTCAGCCGGAAAAGCGCCAGGAGGAGATATGGTAAGCGGAGAAATGGCTTGTATATGCGGCACGTAAATGATAAAATCTGATGTATATGCCAGAAATAAATGTACGACTTAAAATAGGAGAAATCAGATGAAAATTACAATCATTGCAGTGTCCGTATCTGCACTTTCACAGATCCAGATATTTCAAAAAGAATATGCAAAAAAATACCCGGAGGATGCAATTGATTTTGCAGTCTTTTATGTGGCAGGAATGGAAAACAAATATCTGATGCATCCGGAGATTCTGGAGAATGCAGTCCGCGAGGCGGATGTTGCAGTAATCGACCTGATGGGTGTTTCAGAGGCGCTGCGGGAGATTGTCAGACGTGGGCTGGAGAATTGCCGGGGACAACGGATTGTGATTGGTAACGAATTGCGAGAATATCTGCGCCTCGGAACATTTTCCATGGAAGCAATGGGTAAAATGATGAAGTCCTCCCAGAAGAAACCGCAGACAGGAGATGTGTCAGAGGAGGAAGCTAAGCAAGCGGATACGAAGGAAAACAAAAAACCGACAGCCAGTGCGTTAGAGAAGATGCGCCGGATACGAAGAATGGCGATGATCCTTGGCAATGTCCTTCCATTTGGCATGACAAAGGATATGAAGCAGGTGTTTTTACTGATGGACTATTGGCAGCAGGCAACCTACACGGATATTGAATCGTTTTTCTATCTGATTTTACGAAGATATTGTGGCAGGAGCTTTCTGCCGAAGGAAAAGCCTTGTACGATGCGGTACGGAATCTATCTGAAAGATCCATTTTCGCTTGTTTGCGAGGACGTACTGGATAAATATTGGAAGAAAAATCCGTATGACAAAGGCAGGGATACGATAGCATTTTTGTTTTACGGACATGCATATCCGAACGATTATCTGCCAATCGTGCGTATCATTTGTGAAAAATTAAGAGAAAAATATAACATACTTCCGATTGCATTCTCACAAAATGAGGATCGTGATCAGGAGAAATTAAAGAGTTATCTCTGCCAGAAGAAGTACCCGGTATCCGCGGTGATCAATACGATGCCATTCCGGCTTGGGGCAGGTCCGATGGGCGGAAATGCAGACGGTGCAGTGCAGATTCTGAAGGAACTGCAGGTGCCGTATATCAAGCCATTCTGCCTGACGAAAATCACAGAGCAAAGATGGCAGGAAGCATCCGCGGTCAATCCGGGCGAGTTCCTGATCAGTATGTTGCTGCCGGAATTAGATGGGGGAATCCTGACATTTCCGGTTGGTGTGATGGGGGAAGCGACGGTATCCGAATTGCAGCCAATCACAGAACGGATTGATACACTTGTGGCACGGCTGGAAGGATATCTGAGGTTACAGAAGCTGGCAAATCAGGATAAGAAGCTGGCGTTCGTGTTCTACAATTACCCGCCGGGCGAAAGCAATGTTGCATCCGCGGCATTTCTTGATACCTTTGCATCGGCGGCAGAAGCTTTGAAGCAGTTAAAACAGGCGGGATATCAGGTGGAAGCCCTGACGGCTGAACAGCTTCGGGAGGCGTTCGTTATGGATGGTAATTGCAATGCGCCACAGTGGAGCGACGAGGCCGAGGCTGCGATTACATACAGGCTGGATGGAGAGGACTATCCAGTGAAGGGGATTCGATGTGGAAATGTATTTCTTGGGTTACAGCCGTTGCGGCAGGACGGAGACAGTAAAGCGGATATCATCGAGAACTACCATGACCGGAATCAGGAACCACCGAAGGCATATCAGGCATTTTACCATTATATAGGGGAAGAATTTGGCGCGGATGCAGTGATTCATTTCGGTACACACGGAACTTTGGAATTTCTGCCTGGTAAGGACAATGGCATGATGGGACAATGCTGGCCGGACCGTCTGATCGGGACAGCTCCTCATTTTTATTATTACTATATCGGGAATCCTTCGGAAGCGATGATAGCCAAGCGGAGAACGCATGCTACGATTATCAGTTATCAGGCACCTGCTTTGAAAAAAAGCGGAATATATGGTGAATTGCAGGAATTAAAAGAGACAATCGCTGAGTATAGGGAGAGTATGCAGAGTGCACCGGAACGCTGCGATGATCTGATGAACCAGATTGACCATCTGGCAGAGGCATGTGGATGTACAGGGGATCTTGAGCAGATCGAGGAATATTTGTATGAATATGAAAATAGTCTGATCACGGATGGCTTGCATGTGATGAATGCGGAGGAGGCACAGGGACTTCTGCATGCCTTAGATGGGGAATATGTCCCTGTTGGAACTGCGGGAGACGTGGTGAAAAATCCGGATATCCTTCCATCCGGGCGGAATCTTGTGCAGTTTGATCCGCGGTTGGTTCCGACTAAAACGGCATATGAGCGGGGCGCAAGAGCCGCACAGCTTGCCGTGGAACAATATAAAAAGCAGACAGGCAGTTATCCCGATACAACCGCTGTGATTCTCTGGGGATTAGAGACATCCAGAAGCCAGGGCGAGACAGTCGGGCAGATCTTATATTATCTGGGACTCCGTCTAAGGACGGATCGTGCGAGCTTTGATGACCGTCTGGAGATTATCCCGCGGGAGGAACTTGGAAGACCGCGTATGGATGTGGTGATCCATATGTGTGGATTCTTCCGGGATATGTATCCGAATCTGGTAGATAACCTGAATGAAATGCTACAACAGATTCTTGCGTTGGATGAGCCGGATGAGGCAAATTATTTTGCGGCAAATACGAGAAAACTGGCGCATACACTGATGAAAGAGCAGGGAATGGACGAGACACGGGCATGGGAGATGGCGTCCTGCCGGATCTTCGGCCCGAAGGAGGGCGAATATGCGACGCGTCTTACGGATGTTGTGAAAAAAGGAAGCTGGAAAGCAGCGGAGGAGCTTGGAACAGGCTTTACAGCGGATCTTTCGTATGCGTATTCGTACCGGCACAGAGGCGAGGCAGCAGCCAGCGTACTGAAACATCAATATGAAAATGTAGACTACATCTCGCAGATACGGAACAACGTGGAATATGAACTCACCGATCTCGATCATTATTATGAGTTTTATGGTGGACTTTCAAAGGCGGTGGAAAACCAGAAGGGCGAAAAGCCGGTGATGCTTGTCGCAGATACCGTCGGGGAAGACGTCAAGGTACAGGATATCCAGGAAGCGCTGAACCGGGGAATAAGAACGCGCCTGTTGAATCCTGCATGGATCGAGGGCATGATGCGGCATACCTATCATGGCGTGCAGCAGATAGAGAAGCGGTTTGAAAATGTGATGGGATTTGCGGCATCGACGGATGCAGTGGACAGCCAGACATTTTCGGAGATGACGCGTTGTTATGTGGCGGATGAAGAACTGCGCAGGCAGATGACAAAGAGTAACAAATGGGCGTATATGAAGATGATGGAACGCCTTATGGAAGCAAATCATCGAGGGTATTATCAGGCAACCGAGGAAGAGTTAGAATCGATCCGGGAGGCTTATATCGAGGCAGAAGGAGAGGCAGAGGAGTAAGATGCAAAGGAAAAAGATAGACAATGTATATCCGTTCACGGCGATTGTCGGTCAGGAGAAGATGAAGGAAGCAATCGTGTTGAATCTCATCAATCCGGCACTCGGCGGTGTACTAATCCGGGGACAGAAGGGAACTGCCAAGACGACTGTCGTCCGTGCAATCCCGAACCTAATGCGGAAGCTGAAAATCGTGGAGATTCCTGCAAATGCAACCGAGGATCGTGTTGCAGGAACGATCAATATTGAGGCGGCATTGAAGGATGGAGAGAAGAAATTTGAGCCGGGACTTCTGAAGGAAGCAGACGGAAATATCCTGTATGTTGATGAGGTAAATCTGCTTGATGATCATATCGTGGATCTGCTCTTAGATGCAGCGGCAACGGGCAGAAATACAGTGGAGCGGGAAGGAATCTCCTGTACGCATGCGTCAAAGTTCATATTGATCGGATCGATGAATCCAGAGGAGGGAAATCTTCGACCTCAGCTGCTCGACCGTTTCGTAATGGTAGTGGATGTGACAGCAGAGGAGGATGTAGATAAGCGAATCCAGATTGTCAAAAACCGGCTTGCCTATGAACAGGATGCATCGGTATTTTGTAAGAGATTCGAGGAACGTCAGGCACATCTGCGCACGAAGATCGACAAAGCCAGAGCACTTTTGCCAGAGGTGACAATGAGCCGGGAACTTCTGCGCCTGTCCGTGGAGATCTGTATTGCCTATGGTACAGACGGACACCGCGCAGATATCGGAATCGTGAAAACAGCGAAGACGATCGCTGCATATGAAGGAAGAAAACGGGTAAAAAAGGAAGATATCTCCAGAGCGGCACAGTATGTATTGCCGCACCGTATGCACAAAAATCCGTTGGATAACGGGCAGATGAATCCGGAGATGATGGAACAGATATTGTCCCGAAAAGGAGAAAAACGTGAATCGGAGACATCCGGGGAGGGAGACTAGACTCTGCGAAGCAGAAAAATGTGGATATGCAGGAGGAAATATTTCTCCCGGTTGAGCAAAGTGGAAGGGAACGCTCGATTATAGAAGTACTAGATGAGATGATGGCATCTCTGGAGCTTCCGTTTTCGCAGAAACGTGCGGCACAATTAAAGATAAAAAAAGGAAAGCACAGTGGATCTGTGGTGCCATCCGAAGCAGAAAGGAAAATGTGCGGCCTTTCGGATGTTGATATCCCGGCGACGATCCGGACAGCCGTGGAACGTGGAAGCCACATGGAGAAAGACGGACTTCAGGGACAGATCATGCCAGAAGATCTGCGTATGAAACGATATCGCAACAAGAAGCACAGTACCGTACTTTTTGTTGTGGATGCCAGCCGGTCGCAGGGTGCGAACAAACGCCTTGCATTTGCAAAAAGCGCAGTGATGGCAATGCTTGAAAAAGCCTATTGTGACCGCGACCGGGTGGGACTAATCTTATTTGGAGATAAGCATGCCACGGTGAAGCTGCCATTTACAAAGAGCGTGGATGTCGCGGCAGAGAACATGCGGGAGCTGAAAGCAAAGGGCAATACACCACTTGCGATGGGGCTGCGTTTGGCAGAACAGGTACAGTTGACGGATCGCCGCAAATATCCGGAGGATATCCATCTCACTGTGCTGATCACAGATGGCAAGTCCAATTATGATACAGAACATGGGAATCCGGTAAAGCTGGTGTATCAGGCAGCGGAGGATTTGAGGAAAAATGAGTTGCCGCTTCTGGTGATTGATACCGAAAACAGTATATTCGGAATGGGAATCGGAGCGAGAATCGCAGAGCTTGCAGATGGTGCATATGTGAAATGTGCAGAGTAACTGGATGGAGCCAGACGATAAGAAAGTTGAAAAAGAAATGAACAAGATCGAAGAATATTACAATAAATTCAATGAGGAAAAACGATTAAATTCCAGACATGGGCAGATCGAGTACCGCATCACGATGAAATATATTCATGATTATCTGGATGTGCGGATGCAGGAATTACAGGTTACGAACCGGGAAAATATCAGGATTCTCGATATCGGTGCCGGAACCGGACGTTACAGTGTGGCACTCTGTGAGGAAGGCTACGATGTGACGGCAGTGGAGCTGGTGAAGCATAACTTAGGTATATTGAAGCAGAAAAACAGCAACGTGCATGCGATGCAGGGAAATGCGTTGCATCTGAAGAAGCTGGAAGATAATACCTTTGATCTGACGCTTCTCTTCGGACCGATGTATCATCTGATGACGAAGGAGGAGAAGATTCAGGCACTCTCCGAAGCAAAGCGTGTGACGAAGCCGGGCGGAATTATATTGGTCGCCTATGTGATGAATGAGTATGCCGTGGTTGTATATGGTATTCAGGAAAATCACATAGAAGAAAGCGTGAAGAATGGAACATTGGATGCATCGTATCATACGGTACCTGCAGCGGATAGTCTGTATGCATTCGAACGGATTGAGGACATTGACGGCTACAACGAAGCGGTTGGATTGAAGCGGGAGAAGATTTTGTCCCCGGATGGACCAGCCAATTATATCCGTCCGTTTGTGAATCAGTTAAGTGAGGAGAGCTACGAGCTTTTCGTGGCATATCAGTTGAAGGTGTGTGAACGTCCGGACCTGATCGGTGCAGGGGCACATACGGTGGATATACTGAGGAAGTAGAGGAGAAGAAAGAATGGAACAAGGAAGTTTGCCGGAGCGCTATCTGTCGCGTTCGGTGATTAAACATATACGAAGATTGAATCCGAAGCTTTCGGTATCGGCAGCAGTTGGAAACGATTATGCGAATCTGCATGGAAGCGTAAGTGCGGATGGCATCGGCGATACGCCGTGGATTGCGTGGGTGAAAGCGATGAATAATTTTGCGTGCTCCGGCGGACAGATCGAGGGTGCACGTCTTACGATGCTCCTGCCGGAAAATGTAAAGGAATCATGGATCAAAGGCTATATGGCAGATTTCAATTCCTATGCAGAAGCAAAGGGCATACAGATCTTAGGCGGTCACACACAGGTATCTGAAGTGTTTGCGCGGGCGCAGTTTGTTGTGACAATGCTTGGAACAGCAGGCGATTACCGTGCAAATAAAAAGAAGATCAAACCAGGCTATGATATTGTGATGGTCGGACAGGCAGGCTTGATGGGCGCAGATATAATCCTAAAGGAAAAGCGGGAAGAACTGCATACGAGGTTCCCGGATTTTTATCTGGATATGGCAAGCGTCAAGGAAGATGCGTATAGCATTGCGGACGCGGCGCGGAAGATTGCGGATTCCGGCGTGGATATCTGCTATATGCACGATGGATCGTCCGGCGGTGTCTATGGTGCCCTGTGGCAGATGGGTGTCTGGATGGATAAAGGCTTTGAGGTACAGCATGTGGATATACCAATCCGGCAGGAGACGATTGAAATCTGCGAGTTCTTCAATATCAATCCGTATCTCTTAGATGCAACCGGTTGCCTGTTTGTAGTTGTGGAAGATGGAGAGAAGCTGGTGGAATATCTGGCAGAGCAGGAAATGGAAGCCGCCGTGATTGGTGTTGTGACAGAGAAAAAAGAGAAGCTGATCGTGGTAAATGAGCTGGAACACCGGTGCCTGTCTCCGGTGAATGGGGATGAGATACATAAAGTGTTGTGAATGAGAACAAGTGGATTTACAAATGAGTAACAAAAGAGGAAAACAATTAAATAAATATGTACCGGACTATGTGTTATATGATCTGGAGACAACCGGAATCTCTGCGAATTACGATGAAGTAATTGAAATATCAGCCGTGAAGGTGCGCGGCGGTAAAATCATCGATGAATTCAGTACACTTGTTAATCCGGGACGAACGATTCCGTATGGTGCGAGTGCGGTCAATCACATCTATGACGAGATGGTGGCAGATGCACCGGAGTTTGAAGAAGTGTTACCATTGTTCCTTGCATTTATCGGAAACGATATTCTGGTTGGACATAATATTGCCTCGTTTGATATGAAATTTCTGTATCGGGACTTCGAGAAATATATGGGTGTGGTACTTCCAAATGATTTCGTGGATACATTGCGCCTTGCAAAAATCGTATTTCCGGATTGGAAGCATCGGAGACTGGGTGATCTTGCGAACTATTATGGCATCTCTACGGTGGGTGCACACCGCGCATTGACAGATTGTAAGATGAACCAGAAGGTATTTGAATTACTTGGAAAAGAGTTGTCCGGGGAAGGAACGATGGATGTACGTCAGAATGTCAAGACCTGTCCGAAATGTGGAATGATGATGGTAAAACGAAAAGGAAAATTCGGCGAGTTCTGGGGGTGCAAGGGATTTCCAGATTGCCGGTATACGGAGAATATCTAAGGGGAAACAGCAGGTTGCTTTTATCGTAAGCGGTTGTCTGTTAAGATAGCATCATGTTGGACAACCGAGAAGATTGATTTGTCAGTGCTGTGGCATGCCGCTCGAAGATGAGATTATCGGGCATGACCGGGATGGGGCAATGAATGAATCGTATTGCAAATGGTGCTATGCAGATGGCATGTATACATACAGTAATATGGATGATCTGATCGATGTTGCAGTCAAGCATATGGTGACGGATGAATTCCCGGAGAAACAGGCGCGGGAATATATGAAGGATTTGCTCCCGAAGTTAGACTATTGGAAGCGGTACGATGAACTGAGCGATGGCGGACAGTTCGATGAATTCAAACATCAGTTGATAAAAGAGATTAACGATCTTCACATCGAAGGATTATATAAGAAACGGTAATGATGAATAGAAGTGTTAGTGAAGAGCCGAGTGATCGGCTCTTTTTTGCATTTCATCTATAAAAGATAGAATTATGATACAATCCAATGTAAAATATAAAAATACATAAAATGTAGGAATATGTATGGATATGATGCGGGGTAAAAGGCAGATTTCCATGCATCCGATATCAGAGAAGCGAATGTAGAAACAGGGAGGGATTTACAGATGAAGAAGAAATTACTGACTGTAATGATGGCTGTGATGATGACATTTTCGTTATCCGGCTGTGGCAATGACGTCATCGTGGATGTCGTGACAAACGATGTAGAAAACGGAAGCAATCAGGCAGATACTTCTAACTCGGGAACGGCGCAGGGAGAACAGACAGCGTCGGCAGAGGTGGCAGAGACCAATCCGGCAGGACTTAAGACGATCCCGTTAGAGGATGTCAAGATCGGTGTGTTGTATATCGGCAGTGCATCCGATACATCGGGATATACGTATGCACACGAGCTTGGAATTCAGGGTATGGTTTCAAATCTCGGACTTAAGGAAGATCAGGTTGTACGCAAGGAATCGATAGACGATGGCGATGATGTAGCAATCAAAAAAGCATTGGATGAATGTATGGATGAAGGCTGCAACATCGTATTTACAACGAGCTGGGGTTACATGGAAGAGACCGCGGCATATGCGGAGAAGTATCCGGATGTTTATTTTGCACACGGAACCGGATACATGAGCAATGGAAGCAATTTTACAAATTATTTCGGAAGAATCTATCAGGCGAGATATCTGTCCGGTCTGGTAGCGGGCATGAAGACGAAAAGTAATTTAATCGGATATGTATCTGCAATGGGCAGCGACAACAGTGAGTGTACCGGTGGTATTGATGCATTTGCAATGGGTGTCGAGGAAGTCAATCCGGATGCCAAGGTGCTGGTGGCTGTGACGAACTCCTGGTTTTCTCCGGATGACGAGCAGGCGGCTTCCGATGCATTGATTGGCAAGGGCTGCGATGTGCTGGCACAGCATGTAGATACGACAGCTCCCCAGACTGCATCCGAGGAAAACGGAACATGGGCGATTGGATATAATTCCGATATGAGTAAAGAGACACCGGATGCAACGCTGACATCGGTTATCTGGAACTGGAGTGCGTATTACACCTCCTATGTAAATAGTATCGTCAATGCGACATATGACGGTTCGAATTATTATGGCGGTATGGACGAAAGTCTGGTCGGGCTGACAGGATTATCTTCTCTGTGCGAGGATGGAACACAGGAGAAAGTAAATGAGATGCAGCAGAAGATTTTGTCCGGCGAATTCGGCGTGTTTGACGGAGAAATCCTTACCAACGATGGAACTGTGATCGGAGAAGAGGGAAAGACGCTGGATGATGCGACGATTACCGGTAAGATCAACTGGTATTATCACAATGTGGAAGTCGTAGACTGGAAATAGGGGGGATAGCCGTGAAAATATTTCGCAATTTGAAGCTGCAGTACAAGATGCTTATACTGGCTATCATTCCGGTACTCGTCATGGGTATTGTAGCGATTCTCATTAGTAATACAGTCGTGAAAAATAAACTGCTGGACGATGCCAAGCAGAAGCTGAAAGCGACATCGAATGCCGTGCTTGCGGCGTATGATCAGAATGCCGGAGATTATTTTGTAAATGCGACCGGGGATGTGTGGAAGGGTGCTTACAACGTATCGCTGTCTACGCCTTTTATCGATGATATTGCTGCAAAAACCGGGATTGAGGTTACATTCTTTTACAACGACACGCGACTTGTGACATCATTAAAGGATGCGGACGGGAAGCGGATCCTTGGTTCTAAGGCAGGCGATTTCCTTGTGGAAAATGTCCTGCAGGATGGCAATGAGGTGTTTACCAATCGTGTGCTGGTAGATGGTACTTTCTATTTTGGATATTATGTGCCGGTGTACCAGAATAACAGTGATGAGATCATCGGTATGGTTTTCGCCGGAATGCCGGTCAAGGAGATATATGCGAGCCTGAATCTGATTACCATGATTTTTACAGTAGCAATCCTTGTTATACTCGTAATCGCGGTCATCGGATGTCTGCTTGTTTCCAGAGGAATCGCAAAGAGTATCCGGAACAGTATGGATGTGGTAAAACAGATTTCGGAAGGCAATCTCAATGTTGAGATCGAGCAGAGTATGTTGGATAGAAAAGATGAGGCGGGAGCTTTGTCATGTAATACGCAGACACTTATCGACAACTTATCTGCGATGATTGGCAAGATCAGCAACAATACCATGACCCTGAATGCATCTTCCGAGGAGATGAATGCGGCTGCCGGACAGGCAGGCAATGCGGTTGGAAATATCAACGATGATCTGCACAATATGCTGACCGGAGCTGTCGAGCAGACCGGCAACGCGCAGAATATCAAGAACAGTATTCACAATATGAATATTCATCTGGAAAAGACGCTCGGGGAAGTGGATCACCTTTCCGATGAGACAAAAGCGATGCTTGACGCCAGAAATGACGTGGATAAATCGTTGAACCAGCTCGATGCTTCGAACCAGGATGTTATGACCGAAGTTGAGAACATCCAGAAGCAGACGCAGCAGAATAATGAATCGGTGGAAAAAATCATTGCCGCAGTTAGTTATATCTCCGATATTGCAGATCAGACAAACCTTTTATCTCTGAATGCATCGATTGAAGCAGCCAGGGCAGGTGAAACCGGTAAAGGCTTTGCTGTAGTCGCAGAAGAGATTGGCAAGCTGGCAAACCAGAGTAATGAAGCATCGACAGAAATATCCGAGCTGGTGAATCTGTTAAGCTATAATTCCAACCAGACAATGGATATTATGGACAGCGTACAGGATGCTATGAATGATCAGACGAAGAAGCTGGTTGAAACTGCCAATATATTCAAGCAGTTACAGGAGCATGTATCTCATGTCGCAGATGGTGTGGATGTCATTCGTGATGCAACCGTACAGTTAGGCAAAGAAACCGATGAAATCGGAAAAGATATCAAGAACTTAAGTGACATCGCACAGAGAAACGAGGATACGGTTAAGGGAACGATTTCCTTTAGCGATGAGGTGCTTGGCACAGTAAACAGTGTGACCGAGATGTCAACGGAAGTCAGCTCATCTGCCAATGATATGGCAGGCGTGGTGTCGCATTTCCGTATGTAAGAAACATGATTATAAATAGAAGAATGAAGAAGCGCTGGTTCGGAAACGAATCGGCGCTTTTTTGTTAGTGTAGAAAATGAAAATTGTATATAATTGACGAAATTGGGATTTATTTATGCACGTAGATTTGGTATAATTGAACATATGTTATTTTGTGATGAAAGAAGGGGTAGCATGTGCATTAATACTGAATTAGAAAAAGACAATTGGGATGCAACAAATAGTTGGAGTGGCTATAATTATCAAGGCAAAATAGCCTTGTTTGTGGTGTTAAAGAAAATAAATGAATTGATTTCTATGGGGAAAATGGATGAAATAGAGAAATATAGTGTAGAATTGGAATGGTTGGAAGATTTTTCAATATTGTATAAAGGTGATGATGGTGTTCAATACAAGACTATTCATCAGGTAAAAGCCAAAGATAAGCACAACATTACTGATTATGAAGATGCCTTGGTAAAACTATATTACAAGATTGTTAATTACAAAACTATCGAATATGCATATTTGCATGTGTGTAAGTCAATTAACTATATCGAAGATGAATGGAATGATAACATTAAGGGATTAGTACTTAATTGTAGACAGATAAAGGCGTTGCAAGATAGGATTATTTCTTATAAGAGCAGTCCGATGAAAAAAGAGGAAGTAGAAAAAATATATACACCAAGAAGAAAATCGGACATTAATAAATTGGTTAAAGAGTACAATGAAAAGTATTTTGCTAATAAGAAAATTACTATAAGTAATGTAGATGAGATTTTGGACAAGATATTATCAGATTTACAGTTACAAATAGAAATGAGTCAAAAAGATGTAAAGGATGAAGATATAAGGAAAATAGAATTGTATTCTTATCCTAGCGGTGACGTATACTGTAAATTAGATGAAATTAACGATTTGATTAAGGCAGAAATTGTTAACTACTGGAGAAATACTAGAGCTGAAGAATGGAAATGCGCGGATCAAGGTTTTTGTGAAATGATTTTTTTGTGTTTGCAAGGATTGATAGACAAGCATATTACGCAAAGACACATTCAGTATAGCAGAATTACTGAGCGTAGAATAGGATTTGAACTGATTACGGAAGTGCTTGACAGCGATGATTCTGTAAAAAGATGTGAAGAATATTATTTATACAATATTAAAAATAAATTACTAATGATGTGTGGCGAATATCATGATTATTGTATGGATGAATGGGATTCTGATGCAGAAAGAGAAGCATACTGTAAGAAGTGCGAAGTGAGTGCTTTTTATGAAAGTATTTCAAGAATGGATGAAGATAAAATTAGGGATTTAGTACATGCGATTAATCCGAATATTTTAAAGAAAATAGATAATTTGAATTGGGCTGAATACTGTGTTATGGATAGATATAAAAATCCCTTTTTTAAAGGATTACGTGATATAAATTCTACATTTGAAAAAGATAGAGATTATATCTCCTATGTGGGAAAAGATAAAAAATTGAATTTGTTAACAACGGTAGGAAATGATGGAAGTAAAAAAGCACTAATGCGGGTATGCGGAGAAATTGTAGCTAATCCTGTTTTAAATGAGATATTGATGGATGTTAATTGTATGATAAGTGAGGGATTAGAGGCAGATTCAATATATGAGATGGCAGGCGATTTTATGACGAAATTTAAGATTCAAGAGGAGAACATATATCATTGCAAGAATGTTAAGATGAAACCCTTAGAAAGAGCAATTGTAGATATAGATGGAGGAATGGAAGGATGATAAATGTCATTAAAGAAATAATGAATGATTGTGCATATGAAAATGTAGTTCAAACAGAAGTTGTTTATGACAAAATGAAGTATAGCTTAAATATATTTCAACATAATAAAATTGAGAGTCATATATTTATAGTGTTACAGATTTTGGAATCTCAATTGGTTGCACAGGACAACCATAAAGATTTGGTAATTGAGATTGCTAATTATTTTAGAGAAAACGATATATATGTTCCAGATATGGATAAAAATACATCGTTAATCTACTGTGTTAAAAGAGATATTAACTCAGATAAATTGGATGAATTAAAGGTAAAGATAGAGGATGATCCTTTTTATTTTAAGAAATATGTATTTGCATACAGTGAAGCACAGGCAGATGAGTTCAAAAAATTATGTAAACAACATGGTCAATCAACCGGCGAATTGATTCAAACATATATTCTTGATACTGAAAACTTTAATAAGTTTAAAAAGAACGGTGATAATGAAAAAATATATAAATTGGTTTCGGAATTACTTATTAAAATCCCGATTATTCCAATTAGTTTTGATACTAATGGGGAGATAAAGAGTGTATCAGAGTATATGTTAGATATTCAAAAATGTAATGATGACGAATTAGAACGGTTGGATTACATTACTGAAACTTTGAATAATTCGCAAGGGAACATAGAACAGTTAGTGGATAAGGTATTAGAAGATTGGGGTTTCGTTGGTTTGGAGGAAAAGAATGAATAGTACAATAGTTATCAACAAAATTTTCTTAGATAATTACAAGTTATTTGAAAATTTTACGCTGGATTTTAAAAATGGATTGAATATATTTGATGGACCAAATGGATATGGAAAAACAAGCTTATTTGATGCCATAGAATTTTTGATTACGGGTGATATAAAACGAGTAACAACCTGTGAGGTGTTAGATGGAAAATGTAAATATCAGAAGGTATTTTTTGCAAAAGATTATAAAAAAGATGTAATTATTAAAGCGGAGTTTTGTAAAAACGATGAAACTTTTGTCTTGGTAAAGAAGGTAGAGGGACATGAAGAGTGTAATAGCTCTATTGAAAATAACCCCAAAAAATTGAAAGAAATAACAAAAACCTATCTTGTTTACAATTTTGATGATGTAGAATATTCAGATGAAAATTTAGTTCCATTAGCAGAATTGGAAGGGAGGCAAACAGAACTTTTCGGAGAGACTTCGCAGACTTTGTATACGTTGTTATATTATATTCAACAAGAAGATAGGCTTGATTATTTCAAGAATAATGAAGCAGGTAGAATGGGAAGTATTAATTCATTGTTCCAGATAGCTGATGAAAAGCAGAAATTTGAGAGTATAAAATCAGCTAAAAGGAAAATAGGTGATTTAGTTAAATATTTAGAAAAACAGATAGCAGAATTGCAGGAGAGTTTATGTGCTGATTTGGAAAATGAATCGGGAGCACAAGTGAAATATAGGAAATTGTTTAAGAAGGATGTTGTATGGGATATTGAGGAACCGATTATCTCTTCCCAAAAATCATTGGAGTATACTCTGCATATTTTAGATGGTATTAAAGAGATGGTATTAAATCAAGAACAGTTACGGAATGATTTGAAAAATAGTAAGTATAATGTATTGTTAAATAATGCTATGTTGGAAACTCAATTAAAAGCATATATTATTATACGATATATACGAGATGATATTGAAAAGTATATTGAAAGCAAGAAGAAACTTTTGTTTCTAGAAAAAGAAAGTAAAAAAGTAAAGGATTTAGATTACATAAATATTGAATATCAACAAATGGGAAAATATCTTGATAAAGCAGATGTTTGTGAGCAATTAGTTCAAAAGGTTTTAGAGTATCGGCAGCTTGAAAAGAATGTTCAAGAGACACAACAATCTATAAACGAGTTGATTAGAATTCGTGAGCAGTTAATGAGAGCTTCAGAAGAGGGGAGTATATTTGAGGATGGGAAATGTCCATATTGTGGTTATGATTGGAAGGAAAAAGAGCAGTTATTAAATAATATTGAAAAAACAACCAATGATGTAAATTCTCTTCTTGGAACGGCAGGAAAGCAAATGAAGGAGATAGTAGATACTATTAGTGAAGTTTTTCTGCAAAATGTGTGGGTTGACGCTGAAGTTTTAATTTCCGATTTAGAGAGTAATGTGTTGCTTAGTGCTTTTATGGAATTCGATGAAAGTGATATTGTAGAGAAATACAAATACATAGATAAATTTCTAAAAGACAATATGTTTGAGATTTCTTTAACGGATGAGTTTTCTGTAAATAATATGGAAAAGGATATTCAGCAGATTCAGAATGTTATAAAGAATGCAATATGTGTATTGCCAGAAGAATATTATCAAAAAAAGAGTGAGTACCAATTTGATAGTCTTCTAAAGGAATATTTTTTGTCAATAGAAGATGTTGCAGAAATGAAGGAAGGGGATATATTACAGAAAGCAGAGTATTTAAAATATAAATTTATTCTACAGGAAAGAGAAAAAAGCAAAAAAATAGAGAATCTAAAGCGGAAAAAAGCATGTATTGAAGGTGAAATTAGTAAAAAACTTAATCAATATATGAAAGATTGGAAAGCTAGTATTGATAAATATCAAGGGAATATTATTTCGCAGATTGAGATACCTTTTTATATTTATAGTGCAAGAATTTTACAATCGTATCAAGGCGGACAGGGCATATTAATTCGAGATAAGGATGGTAAAGAAGAATTAAATTCTATCAGATTTACAACACCTAACGAGGAACATGATATTTTATACACTATGAGTTCAGGACAATTATCTGGTATTTTGCTTGCATTTTCGTTAGCACTACATAAGATATTTGTAAATGATGGATTAAATATAATGCTAATTGATGATCCGGTTCAGTGTATGGATGATTTGAATATAGTTTCGTTTGTGGAATTAATGAGAACAGAGTTTCCAAATATTCAACTCTTAATTTCTACACACGAAAATAGTTTTGCTGGATACATTGGATATAAATATAAGAAATATAGTTTGCCAGTGCAAAGATGTAATTTAAAGGAAATAAGTACATTGTGATATGAATAATTATTGAATCTATTTATAGCGATATGGGCAGGAAGGAGAAAGGATTATATTGCAGAAATGGAAACGAATTAGAGCAGTAATATTAGGTGAGTTATAAAGATATAGTGTCAGTTAGAAGGCAGTCAAGATTGGCTGCCTTTTGTCATGTAAAAAAAGAGGTTTCAAGAATGGAAACAAAAGAAGAAAATGTGAAGGATTAAAGCAAAGCAGAACGGCAGAAGAAAGAAGAAAAAAAGGACTGGAAAAACCAAAGACCAAGAGCTAAGTTTATAAAAGTTTTACGGAAAGAGCAGGTAGTTTTCTATCTGCTTTTTCCTGTTTTTATGATAAGGAGGATATACAATGGCAGATGCGAAAACAGAAAAACAGAAAGTACAGGAAATAACGGAGAAGCTGGAGCAGGGTATGAAGGAGCTTTTTGAAAGTGAGAAGTACAAGACTTATCTGAATACCATGTCAAAAATTCATAATTACAGCTTTAACAATACCATGTTGATTGCAATGCAAAAGCCTGACGCTACGTTAGTGGCCGGATTCAAGGCTTGGCAGAAGAATTTTGACAGGCACGTTAAGAAAGGGGAAAAGGGTATCTGTATCCTTGCCCCGGCACCGTACAAGATTAAGGAAGAACAGGAGAAACTTGATCCGGTAACTGGAGAGATTATGCTTGACAAGAGCGGAATGCCAATTACGGAGGAAGTGGAGATTAAGATACCCGCCTTTCGTGTGGTTCCGGTCTTTGATGTGTCACAGACGGACGGAAAGGAACTGCCGGATATAGGGGTAAATGAGCTTTCGGGAAGCGTGGAGGACTACGAGGACTTTATGCAGGCACTTACGGAGGTTTCCCCGGTTCCCATTACCTATGAAGATATAGAAAGGGAGGTAAAGGGATATTTCCATACCACAGACCACAGGATTGCCATACAGGAGGGCATGAGCCAGAGTCAGACCGTAAAGACCGCTATCCATGAGGTGGCACACGCAAAGCTCCATGACCGGGAACGGAATCAGGATATAGAAGAGGTCTTAAATAAAGACCGCAATACAAAGGAAGTGGAAGCCGAGAGTGTAGCTTATACGGTGTGCCAGCACTTCGGCATTGATACCTCGGATTATTCTTTTGGGTACATTGCCGGATGGAGCAGTGACCGGGATATGAAAGAATTGAAATCTTCTCTTGATACCATACGAAAGATCGCTTCGGAACTGATTACAGGAATAGAGGACAGGTTAGCAGAGTTACAGAAGGACAGGGCAGTGGAGCAGGAACAGGAGTTAGAGGAAAGCCCTGCAAACAGGGAAGCACAGCTTTTGTTTGGCAGCGAGGACAGATTTGGCATATATCAGCTCAAAGATACAGAGGAAGCAAGAGACATTCACTTTATGGGAATGGACTATCTTGAAAGCAAGGGAATTGCGGTCACAAAGGAGAATTATAACCAGATCTATACCGCACCATTAGAGGAAGGCACAAGCCTTGAAGATATTTACACCCGCTTTAATATAGACAGCCCGGCTGATTTTCGGGGACATTCCCTTTCTGTCAGTGATGTGGTGGTGCTTCATCAGAACGGAGAGAACACAAGCCATTATGTGGATTCCTTTGGTTACAGGGAAGTGCCGGAATTTACAAGGGAACTCACGCCTGCAGGAGTGCATTACGATACTTATGAGGAAGCTGCGGTTGTCATTTATGAAGCTGAGCGGGAAATGGCGAATATGCCTTTCAATAAAGAAAATAACATCGGTTCCTACATGGTAAATGGAAGGACTCAGCTTAAGCGCATCATGGAAGCGAGACAGCTTCAGAAGCACATGGATATTGAAAATGACAAGGTATCCTATTACGTCATTGCCGATTTAAGCACATGGGCAGAGAACAGCTCGGAAAGGAGCAAGCTGGAGCGTTTTGACAGCATTTCTGAAGCAATGGAAGCATTTCAGGCTTATCGTGGAAAAGATGCACAGTACAGCGATGACAAGGCAAGAACAACCTTTGGTGTCAGTGTGCATGGCATTGAATTTGATGTGATCCATGTAAGGAATAACGAAAATGTCCTGTCTCTTGATTTTACCCATAGCAGTGAAGCAAAGGAAAGTAAGCACTTCATGGACGATTTGCAGACGCTGAGTGACAGTATCGGTATCGACAAGGTAAGAGTACACCGGGATATGACACCGGAGGAAGTGAAAGACTTTGTGAAGCAGCGTTTTGAACATCAGTTGAAACAGGGCGGTCTTGATGATATTTCCCTTTATATGAGCCGGTTCGATACGCTCTATGAACAGGGCAAGATGGAAAAGTTAATGCCTACTGCCAACCAGAAGCACATCGAGGAAAATGTACCGATTACGGAGTGGGACAATCCGTATTTTGAGGTAAAGGAGCCGGATCAGATGGCATTTTCCATAAAAGATAAATATGTCAGCATACAGACCTGTACGGGGGGCTATGATTATTCCGTTTTTGATGCGGATTACAGGCTGATTGACGGTGGCGTGTATGACAATCCTGATATTTCCATTTATGCGGCATTAAAGGATGTGTTGGAGGACTTTGGACTGTCAGAACAGGATAAGCGTATTCCGGTGGACTATGAGGAACTTATGGAGAAAACAGAAGCGGTGGAGCGTGAACAGTTAAATGAGCGTATCCAGGCGGAAGTACCGGAAGCAGACAGTGTTGTTGCTGATTTCAAGGCAAAGACAGAGGAATTATTTAACGGGATCAACGGACAGACACAGGACGATATAGAGCAGACGGTATGGGCATATCTGCAATCCAAGATTGGCGAGTATGAGATAGATGTTGAGCTTGTGGATGTGGTAGTGTCCGGAAGCAGATGCAGAGGACTTGAGAAAGCAGGCTCCGATCTGGATGTGGTTGTGGAGTATAAGGGCAGGGAGCATGAAGATACTCTGTTCAATGCCTTTAATGAGGACGGTCTTATGATCGGCGGCATAAAGGTTGACATCAATCCTATCGCAGAGGGCAAGACCGGAACACTTGCAACTTATCTTCTAGGAGTGGAAAGCTATCTTGCAGAGAAACAGGCAATGCAGAAAGCGTCTGCGGTGGAAGCCACACCGGAGAAAACCGTTACCTTAACAGTTGCAGAGTGCGGCGAATTTCACAGTCGGGGAGAGTTCCATGAGAATATCGCAAGTGTGGAGGAAGCAATCGTTGTGTGGAAAAGCATACCGCTGGAGCGCATGAATAGGATTCCGAGTATCGGCATTAACATACACACTGAGGGAACCGAGCACTATGAGGACGTGGAAATGGATATTATCTCCGGCAAGGTCATTGATCTGGAGGTCTTGGATTATGTACCGGACATAACAGACGATCCGAAAGCAATCGAGGTCATAGTGGAGCTGATTGACAAGTTACCGGACATTGAGGTGCGTGGTTCACTAGAGAAGTGGCAAGCGGCTATCCTTGCTACGGAGATAGACCAGTTTTCCTATGATTATGACACCTATCAGTATCAGGATACGGTCGAGGACAGGGAAGCACAGGTTGCCAACATCACTGAGGACATCAGAAACGGAAATACCGGGTATCTGAATGACTTTCTCAATGCTGTCATTTCTGAAGGTGTCAGAGAGGGCATTACGGACATTTTCGGGCAGGGTGTGGAGATTGATGACAGCGAAGCGGTTCAGACTGCGAGAAGGGCAAAGGAGTTGTTTGACAAGCTGGCAGAATACAAGCCGCTTGCAAAGGTGGAGGAGCTTGAAGAACAGAATTACAACATGATTGATAATGTTCTGAATAATGGAGCCGAGAAAAAGGAACAGGAGCAGACCAAAGGCAGAATTTCTATAAAGGAGAAGCTGGCGGAGAAAAGGGCGGTCATAGAGCAGAGAGATAAGACGGAGCGTACTTCACCGGAAAAGGAAACCGAGAAAAAATCACAGAGGGAGATGTAAGAAGATGAGTAAATTCACAGTAGAAGAAATCAATTTCATGTGTGTGTTTGAGACACAGGACAGGACGGATATGATTGGGCAGATCAGACAGGTAATGCCGCACATAAAGGACAGCGATATGGAGGAGCTTGGAGAGCAGGTGTTAGGTAAGCTCCAGAACATGACAGATGAGGAATTTGCAGAAATTTCTCTGGAGGCGGCAGAATGAATGTTAAAAAGTTATAACACTGGCATCTTGTATTTATCAACCAGATGGTTTATAATAAAATTATATTAGTGGAGGTGGATTATGACAACATCGGATATGATAAGAGAGTTGTGTGTGAAGCAGAATATTAGTCTTGCAGAACTTTGTAGGCGTATTGGGCAGACTCCGCAAAACTTTAATAAAAAATTAAAGCGAGGTACAGTGTCGTTCGAGGAAATGATGGCGATTGCAGAGGCGTTAGATGTTGTTTATGAACAAACATTTGTATTACCAGAAGGTGAAAGAGTAGGAATAAGTAATATTGTATAATAACTGTAAGCGGGAGCACAGAAGATGGAATAATATATAATTGCTTTTAAGATTATGATTGCATTTTCAGGAGATGTAAAAATACCGATTACAGCATTCAAGATTGTACGCAAGGACGGCAGATAGGTTCTAAAATACAGCATTGGTTCGGCTGTGATGATTATAAGTGTGCAGGCTGTAGAATAGTATTCCACATGATGGGATATATCACAGAATATCCGCTGGTTTATATGACTTGGAAATAGTCAAAATAGTAGAGAACGAATGAGCTAGTAACAATACAGATAGCAAATATTGTGGCGCTAATCTATTCTTCTTTGAACCAAAGGCATGAGAGAACTGAAAGATAGATTAAACAGTAGTGAGTACAAACGGAAACATTGATTTATAACAGTAAACTACGTTTTGCAGCTTGAAAATATAGTCTTAATTTAGTGAGTTCTTTGATGGCGAGGGGGGATGAAGATGCCGCATTGTAATAAGAAAATGTTATCTTTCTTTTTAACTACTAAATGCAATTTGTGTTGCAGATATTGTTATAATGAAAAAGAACGCAATTCAATCAAAGAGCAAACAATTTCTATTGATGTGGCGAAAGCCGCAGTTGATTGGTATTTTGCTAATAATGACAGTCGGCATATTCGGTTTTACGGACCAGGTGAACCTACCCGTGAGTTTGTGAAAATGAAGGAAATTACATCATATGCTAAGCATCATGCGAATCGTGGTGAAGATGTAACTGTAGAACTTCAAACAAACGGTGTTTTTGGTACAGAAGTGAAGGATTGGATTCTTGAAAATGTAAATATAATCTGGATGTCTTTTGATGGGATGAAGGATATTCAAAACTTTAACAGACCATTGAATCCATTATATTCGGAGGAATTTCAAGATAGAACATCGGCAGATGTCATAGAAGATAATGTGAAATGGCTGATTACTCATGCAAAAGATAAAAAACTGTTTGTAGGTGCACGTATTACGATTACTAATGCTAATATTGATAAACAACAAGAGATGGTTGATTATTTTTTGAGTCTCGGTATCAATTATGTTTGGACGAACCCTTTGTTCTACTCTGTTGGTCAGATACCGGTATGTAAAGATATCGCCAAAAAGAAAGCATACTCATTTGACATCTCACGATATGTTGATAACTACATAAATTGTTATTATTATGCGAAGGCAAAGGGAATGTTCTGGGGAAGTTTTTTAACAATCAACTTTGACGGAGAATCAGAATTTCATTGCCGTAGCTGTCATCCACTTTCTGCACCGCATATTACCCCTGATGGTTATGTTTCTGCATGTGATATGGTTGTCCTTGGAAAAAAAGCATATCATATGGGAGCATTCATTGTTGGAAAATGGAATCCTGTTAACAATGAGTTTGATATTGATATGCATAAGGTGGCAATTTTAAACAATCGGAAATCAACAAATATGAAGCATTGCAAAGGGTGCATTGTAAAAATGCATTGTGGTGGATGCTGTTTGGGCGAAACGATGAATGAGTTTGGAATTCTAGAAGGGCAGAATATTGATAAGTGCAAGGCGATACGGAGGTTGTATAAAGAATTAGGTTCATGTGAGCCATATCGTTATTTGCATCCATAGATAGAAAAGAGAGGTGTTGACTTTGGATTTCTATGAAATGTCACGAGAAGAATTGATTGCTTATATTGAGGATTTGCAGACAAAAAGAGCATTTTCGGAAGAAGATCGATATTTGTTGGAGATTTTGGATGCATCACCATTTACGATTTGGGCTAGCGATAGAGATTGTAAGATAAAATTCTGGACGAGACAATGTGAATATCTGTATGGATATAAAAAAGAATATGCAATTGGCAAAGACTTTGTGGATTTATTTGTAGCTGAAGACGAGAAAAAAGCTGCAAGAGAGGACCAGATAAGTATTATTGATCATGGAGAGATTTTTCACAATATTGCGAATGATGTTGCTAAAACCGGCAATACCCTTCGTTTACTGACAAATTGTTGGAGGATGAAGTCTCCTGACTCAAATGAATACTGGAATGTTGAAATGGGATTGATTATTGATTTTTTTAATCAAGAAGTGGAGCGTTTGGCAGAAATTATTGAAGAAAGCAGGACTTATAAATCTAGAGTAACTCAGTTTATTGAACTCACACGACAGATACAACGTCAGTTTCAAGAACGTAAGAGACAATTAACAGAGGCTATTCAAGATTGTAAACATATTGCAGTAAACGCAAGAAAGAAAACGGAATTCAAAGACAGAGTAGATCCTATTAGAAGCAGGTTAAGAAATCTGAATGATGAACTTACGGAATTGGTTGAAAAATATATTCAATTAGTTCAGGCATGTGGATCTTCAGTAAGATGTGAAGAACTTTCAGATGAATTCAAGAATTATTACCAAGAAAAAATATCTGACGCATTGGAAGACATTGCTACTGATTTTGAAGATATAAGTCTTGATTATTCTGATGGAAGGATGGTTTTAGGCAAAGATACCGTATTGAAAGATACAAATGTTGTGTTTACAAAAACATATAATCGAGCGTATGATCTGAGAAATAGTATTTCAAAAAAAATTGATGCTTATAAAGCACAAGTTACTGCTAGACAAGGGTCTACAATATTACAAAAATACATGGAACTTCAAGAACGCATTGATGCGACCATGTGTGTTATTAACACAATTCAGGAAGAAATATACACATCAGTTGGCTGTATTCAAGCATATCAGGATACAATAAATATTCGTAATGATATGCGTAGGAAGTATGATGAGGTCGAAGTATCTTTAAACGAAATCGAACAGGAGTTTAAAAATGTAAGATTATGAAATTTATATATAATAAGATATGCCTTTATTTATTACATATTAACAATAATGTTTATACTTTTTTAAGCGGGATTGCAATTTCTCTGGCAACGAACATATTTACAACAATATGTATTGATGAGTATGAGTTTATCGCCCAGTGGAATTTGTATTTATCTACCATTTGTTTTGCTCTTATAAGTGCAGTACTTCTGTATTTAGCTACCGAGATTAGTGGTTTTCAAAATTTTGCGTTTAATTCGGCAGATAATTTCAGTAAAGAACAGCAAAGAGCAATCATTCGTGAAGCAACAGAGAACTCATATAGAAAATGGACATCAATATTTATTTTGCTATTAGTTCTAATTATCCTTGGAATAGCATCTATGACTATTGATTGTTCTAAGATAGTTGAGTACTTTAATTGCGCTCATTAACTTTTCATACACGATTAGGAGGTTATTTTATGAAAAAGGCAGTAGTAACTGGTGTATCTTGGGATACAGGTTTAGGTTTTGCTATTACGAAACAACTTGTTGAAGATGGATACTTTGTCTATGCGATTTACCATAGTGATGAATCAACAGCAAAGGATATACTTGAAAGAGATTTTGCAGATTCAGTTAAATGCGTTCAATGTGATCTTACTGATAGAGATGCCATCGCAGAATTTATTGCTAGTATGGAAAATATTGAGTTGAACGCAATCATAAACAATGCGGGAGCTTTTAGTGGAAATGAGGATATAGATAATTATGACATTTTTGAGTGGGATCGGGTGTTTGCTGTCAATGTTACGGCTCCTCTATTACTCTCCACTGGCTTGAAAAAAAATCTTGCTCCTTGTTCGGTTATTATTAACATGGTAAGTACAGATGGACAGAGAGGTTCGTTTTCTAGTATGTCATACGCTGCAAGTAAGGCTGCACTGATTAATTTGACAGATAGTTTAGCGATTAACTTTGGATATGACGAAAAAAAAATACGAGTTACAGCGGTATGTCCTGGTTGGGCAAAGACTTTTGACGAATACGATCCGGCATCGTCTGAAATGGTTCCATTTATTTCAAGAAGTACTGGCAGTCAGTTGTGCCCATTGGGGAGATTTGCAGAGCCAGAAGAGATTGCAAACGTTGTAAGCTTTTTAGTTTCAGACAAGGCTAGCTTTATATCAGGTGGATTTATTCCGGTGCACGGTGGTTATAGTGCTGTAAGTTTTGATATGTATGCTGAATCTGGTCGTCCATTTGAAGGGTATCATCCAGAAGAAGCTATTCGAATTCAGCAGGAAAAGTTAAATAAATAAAAAGGGAGGAGACTCATGGCTATAGATGTAAATAGGCGATTCATTGCAGAGTTTGAACACCATCATGGCACTATTGCCATGTATCCTTTCAGAACGGATATTTGGAGATCTGATGCAGTTTACATGCAAGAATACGTTATTAATCTAGTAAAGTGCATTGCAAAATATGAAAATGTATATTTGATCTGTAGGAATCAGGATGTTGAAAAACTTCAAGGAGAACTTAACAATAGTATATTCTTGCATAATATTAGAGTCATTCCATTAGAATATGACGATATTTGGACACGTGATATTGGACCTTCATTTGTAAGAATTGCAGAAGAATTAATTGCTATAAATTGGCGCTTTAATGCTTGGGGTGGCTTAAAGGAAGGTTCATATTTTCCATGGGATAAAGATAATGCTTTTGCAGTAGAATTTAGTAAATATCTTAATATTAATACTATAGAAGCGGATATTGTGCTGGAAGGTGGAGCAATACTAACTGATGGAGAAGGCACGCTATTCACTACTAGAAGTGTATTGCTGAACCGAAACAGAAATCCATTTAAATCAAAAGAGTATATTGAAAATGTGCTGAAGAATTGCCTCGGTGTGAGGAAGGTTGTTTGGCTTAAACAGGGGCTGGCGGATGATGAAACAAACGGACATATAGATAATGTTATGTCTATTATACGACCGCATGAGGTGTGTATTGCGTGGACGGATGATAAAACGAACCCTAATTATGCACGTGTGCGTGAAATACTCAAAACAATCCAAAAAAGCTATGAGTGTGAAGTCCATAAAATACCACTGCCTACGCCCTTATACATGTCGGCTGAAGAAGAAGCAGGACTTACAACCAATGATGATGCAATTATTCGAAAAGAAGGTGATTTATTACCTGCATCTTATTTGAACTTCTATATGGTAAATGGTGGAGTCTTGATTCCGAAATTTGGGTGCGTTGAGGATGAACAGGTGCTTGAGATTTTTAAACGAGTTTTTCCAGATAGGATGATTGAGCAAATATATAGTCGTGAACCGCTATTAGGTGGCGGAGGCATTCATTGTATATTGCACGAAATCCCTGATTTGAGGTGAATTATGCGATCTAGAATATCTCCAAAAGTGGAAATTAGGAAAAGTGGTATTAACAAAACAGGAATGTTTGCGAAAGAGCACATTTACAAGGATGAGATTGTCTATGTTAAAGGCGGACATATTTTAACTCGAGATGAGTTGTTTAGTTCTGCGGTTATTAATAGTTATCTTCCTATTTCAGATGAATATTACATGGGAGCAACGACGTGTGAGGAGGAGGAAAGTATTAAATTATATAATAATCATTCATGTGACCCTAACTGTGGCTTGCATGGTGAAATCACGTTTGTTGCAATTAGAGATATTTTCCCTGGTGAAGAACTAACAGTAGATTATGCGTTTATTGATAACGAGGACTATTCGTTTGAATGTAACTGTGGCAGTTCGTTGTGTAGGCACACTGTGACGGGATTTGACTGGAAAATTGAACGACTTCAGAATAATTATTATCCTTACTTTGCACAATACCTTAAAGATAAAATTGACGCAGAGCGCTTAAAAAAAATGAATGGTGAAAAATGAGGTATTTATTGAATCAAGAACATTCGTTTTCAACGATTCTTTTTGAGGGAATAAGACCAGATGATGCAATAAAGGAACGAAAGAATATGCCTTGTAAGGAATGTCATTGGCACTATTTATTATAAATGACAACAATGTTTTATAGAAATGTGTTTGTCTCTCTTCTGACCATTTTGGTAGAGTGAATGTGAGTGGGCACTAGCTAAATTCGACACCACATGATATAATGTTTTTCAGTCAGATTAGAGCAGTAGGGATAGTCTTGCGGTTGTCCTTTCTGGAAACAGAAAGGAGGTCGGTATGAATACTTTAGAAGTGCTTACACTTTTACTGGTTGTATTTGCAGCCTTGACATACATAGACAATAAACGTAACCGCAAATAAACGGAAAGGCTATCCTCTACGCCAATAGGGGCTAGCCTGTAATCCGTTAATAAACTTAACGCTTTATAAGTTTCCGATTGTGCAACCGTTGGACACTCCAATATCCTTCGGTTTTCTAATCTGATTATAAACCAGCCTTGCAGATTTTGCAAGAGGTTTAGGATAGGGGTGCCTAGCGCACCTCTATTTTTTTGCCCATTTACAGGTTTGGAGTATCTTTTTTCTCCTGTTGTTCCTGTACAGGATCGGGCTGTGTCCGTCCGAGATACTGATTGAGATTTTCCTGTTTCCGTTTCAGCTCATGCACTTCCTTTTCACAATCCTTATAGGTGGAAGTCAGCTCGCTTTTCTGCTTCATCAGTTCCTGATACTCTGCTTTTA
>ERZ809201.59-NODE-59-length-73435-cov-6.863396_pt1 | contig 73435 bp, 49 predicted proteins | sample MGYA00520516_ERZ809201 | MGnify/ENA primary metagenome ERZ809201 (study PRJEB31570, sample SAMEA3213006) | Homo sapiens | biome: human-gut; feature: human gut; material: fecal | place: Sweden | collected 2011 ... | reverse complement strand
AATCTTTGCTCATTCAACTCATCTTTTGTAATCCTACCAGCACCATATTCATTCCACAACTCCTCATTCTTCCCGCTATACAAAGTATAAAAATGCGAAAAAGAACGAAAATAACGATCAAAATGATATTTATCATACATGTCTTGGAATGTATCACGAGCGTTTTCAGTAAAAGCCCATACCGTATCATCCAAATCAATAAATATACTTCTATACATACAACATAAAGCAGATTAAAAAAGGGTTGCGTCACTCACGGCACAACCCTTTCACAGAACAATAATTTAAATTCCTTATTTCACCTGAATAACAAGATAGCGTGATACGCTCCAGAATTCAGTAGGATTTGTAATCTTCAAAGTCAGCTGGCCTTTCGCATCTTTCACCAGTTCATATGAACCAGCCGGATGTGTAGTCAGCAATTCGGCGCGTTTAGAATACAACTTGATTTCCTTATCAGTACGAATATCAATCTGAGTAAAATAATCCTTATTAAAATCCGCACTTTTCAGGACATCACCTTTTTCAAGAATTTTCTGGTCCTTCAATTCAGATTTTGTACCAAAAACAAACCAGGCAGCATTCAAAGCTTTATCCTGGCTGGCTACAGTTGCAGCCTTCGCCTCATTTTCAGCGGTCAGTTCACTTACATTCTGGCTTAAACCGGCCACAGCATCATCCAGCTCAGCGATACGAATATTTTTTGAAGCCAATTCAGCCTGCAAAGTCTCAATCTGCTGCTGTTTAGCTTCCAACTCCTTCGTCAGGTTGGCTACAGCTTTCTTCAACTGAGCGGAATTATACTGACTATTCTTCAATTGCTTCTCCAGTTTCGCAATCTGCTCACGGTTTGACTGTAATTTTTCACTGATGAAGCGAATATCTTCTTTTATCTTATCAGCACTATTCTCACGAATAGAACCACTCTGTAAGTCTACACGATTCTCAGCTTCATTTATCTGACGAAAACCTTCCTGTACTTCATTGAAAGCACCCATGATATCGTCCAATTCAGCATTTCTGTTTGACAGTTCCACCATCAAAGAATCATTTTGAGCCTTCAAGGCATCTTTCTGAGCTCCATTACCGCATGAAGTCAATAAAGCCACAGATAACAACGATAAAAATACTAGTTTTTTCATTTGCTTTACATTTTAAGTTTATTCATTTTTAGTCCTCTTTCCCACCGAGTACGATTACGATTTCACCTCGCGGCTCGTTTTGAGTGAAATGCGCTATAACTTCAGTTAATGTGCCCCGAACACTTTCTTCGTGAATTTTTGAAATCTCACGACATACGGAAACAGGCCTTTCGGCACCGAAAAACTCGGCAAATTGAGTTAAGGTTTTCACCAAACGGTAGGGTGATTCATAAAATATCATCGTCCGTTTTTCTTCTTGCAAAGAGGTCAAACGGGTCACTCTTCCTTTTTTTTGTGGCAGGAATCCTTCAAAGCAGAAACGTTCATCAGGCAATCCCGACGCCACCAGCGCAGGTACAAAAGCAGTAGCTCCAGGCAAACATTGCACCTCAATGCCACTCTTCACACACTCACGCACTATTAAAAATCCGGGATCAGAAATACCAGGAGTTCCGGCATCAGATATTAAAGCAACAGTTTCGCCCGCTTTGATGCGATTCACAATACCTTCCACTGTTTTATGCTCATTAAACTTATGATGAGACTGCATGGCGTTTTTAATTTCAAAATGTTTCAAAAGAATACCCGAAGTACGCGTGTCTTCCGCCAATATCAAATCAGCCTCTTTCAACACACGGATGGCACGGAAAGTCATATCCTCTAAATTTCCTACTGGAGTAGGTACGACATACAGTTTTCCCATAAAACAATTGCATTCTGTTATACTGGAACAAATGTAGAAAGAATTTAAATGCATAAAGTTAATTGTCCCAATTATTTAACAGATGTTGCACTTTTGTTTAACATTATATCTTTTATTAATAAATTTCCAAGTGAAAATAATCCTTTTTCGGGGTACAAGTCGTACATTTGCACTCAGAATTAATCTAATTGTTATAACTAAATTATGGTAGTTTTTTCAGAAGACCACATCCAGGAAACACGTAGAAGAGGAAGAATAGAAGTAATATGCGGCTCAATGTTCTCAGGTAAAACCGAGGAACTAATCCGCCGTTTGAAAAGAGCGAAGTTTGCCCGTCAACGGGTTGAAATATTCAAACCGGCCATAGATACACGCTATTCGGAAGAAGAAGTTGTATCACATGACAGCAACTCTATTGCCTCCACCCCTATTGATTCTTCTGCCAGCATCTTGCTTTTCTCCTCAGACAAGGATGTAGTGGGTATAGACGAAGCGCAATTTTTTGACGAAGGTTTGGTTGATGTCTGCAACAAACTGGCTGACAACGGGATAAGAGTCATTGTCGCCGGATTGGACATGGATTTCAGGAGAGTTCCTTTCGGACCTATACCTGCCTTGCTGGCTATTGCAGACGAAGTAACCAAAGTTCATGCCATTTGTGTGAAATGTGGGAACTTGGCCTATGCCACCCACCGAATCACCAAAAGCGAAAAACGGGTCCTATTAGGGGAAAAGGCAGACTATGAGCCTCTTTGCCGGACCTGCTATATGGAAGCTTTGAAAGAGGAAACTGAAAATAAATAACACACACTTTATGATACAGAAAAAAATAACATTCGATAGTTTTATCCGCGGAATATTGACAGCGATGGTCATTATCGGCATTCTATATCTGGTCAACCGACTCAGCGGAGTGCTGCTTCCTTTCTTCATAGCATGGCTGATAGCCTATCTTATCTATCCGATGGTCATTTTCTTTCAGAACAAATTGCGTCTGAGGAACCGGGTAATCTCCATATTGGTTGTTTTGCTGGTATTACTGTCCATTATCACTTTAGCATTTGTAGGACTTGTACCACCAATCATTGAAGAATTCGGCAAACTGAAAGAATTGCTCACCGCCTATTTTATCGAAGGATCCAAGCAAGCAGCCATTCCCGGCACAGTGGCCAATTTCATAAAAGAGCACATAGATATGTTGAAAATACACGAAGCGCTGAACGAAAGCAATTTTGCGAATACCATGCGTAATGTTCTTCCCCAAGTATGGGCATTGCTGACCCAATCTGTCAATATTGTATTCAGTGTATTCACCTCATTCATCATCCTGCTGTACACTTTCTTCATTCTATTAGATTATGAAGCCATTGCACGGGGATGGATAAAACTGATCCCTGCCAGACACCGTGAAATGACAGTACATATTGTCACGGATGTACAGGACGGCATGAACAAATATTTCCGCGGGCAGGCGTTTGTCGCTTTTTGTGTAGGGATTCTGTTCAGCATAGGGTTTCTTATTATTGATTTCCCGTTAGCCATCGGTTTCGGATTGTTTATCGGGCTTCTCAATATGGTTCCCTATCTTCAGCTTATCGCTTTTATTCCCACAGTCTTATTAGCCTTACTGAAGGCTGCGGATACAGGAGAGAATTTCTGGTGGATATTATTTTGCGCCTTCCTTGTGTTCTGCATCGTACAAATTATACAAGACGGTCTGATTGTACCGAAAGTTATGGGAAAAATCACAGGATTGAATCCTGCTATCATTTTATTATCCCTCTCCGTCTGGGGGGCATTAATGGGAATTGTAGGTATGATTATCGCTTTGCCTTGTACCAGCTTGATGCTTTCTTACTATCAAAGATACATACGAATAAAAGAAAAAGAATTTTCCGGAGGGATAGAACACACTGATTTTCAGCACAAAGAGAATTCTAACGAAAAATAATTCAAAAAAATCAAGTAATATATTTGCATATTTCATCTAAAACGTCTACCTTTGCACTCGCAATTCGGAAGAATAGCAATAACAAAGGATTGATTCGCTAGCTCAGCAGGTAGAGCACAACACTTTTAATGTTGGGGTCTTGGGTTCGAGCCCCAAGCGGATCACTCAACAAAGAAGCAATTCAAAGTAAATCCCTGATAATCATACATTATCAGGGATTTTTGCTATATGCCTACCCCATCATTTAGTGCAAATTATAGCAACTTTCACTGGCTTAATCGGTGGACTAAATTTCGGCCTTGAAATCTCCACCTCAACAGATTACTTTGCGCTGATTCACAATATTTTGCGTAGCAATATTTTGGACTTTCATAGTTAACTTTGCAAACTAAAAAAGAGTAAAAGTATGACAGTAACAAAAAGCTATTTTTCAATTCTGTTCTTCATCAGAAGAACACGTCTGTTAAAGAACGGTGAAGCACCTATCAGTTTGCGTATCACCATGGACGGACAACGTGCCGAAATGCAAATCAAGCGCAGTGTGGATGAAAAACATTGGAATGCATCAAAAGGGTGCGCCACCGGGAAAGACCGCAAAACTATGGAGCTAAACCAATATCTTGATATGCTCCGTACCAAGATTTACCAAATTCACAGACAATTGCAACAGGATGGGAAGCCTATTAATGCCGACATATTGAAACGGCAACTCAATGGCGAGGGGGATGCACCCAAAATGTTGTTGGAGGTATTCCGTGAACACAATAAGAAATACCGTGAATTAATGGGCAAGGACTACGTGAAAGGTACAGTGTTGAGATACGAACGTACCGTCCGTTACTTGGAAGAGATGCTTCAAGCGCAATATCGGATGAGTGATATTCCGTTGAAAGAACTGAACTATGAGTTCGTGCAAAATTTCGAGCATTTTATAAAAGTGGAAAAAAATTGCGCCCAAAATGCGACCGTAAAGTATTTGAAGAACTTAAAGAAGATAACCAAAGAAGCACTGATAAACAAATGGATAAGCGATGATCCCTTCCAAGAAATCCGTTTTCATCAAACACAGAGTAACCGGGACTTCTTGACGGAAGAGGAATTAAACCGACTTATCAACAAGAAGATAGACACTCCCCGTTTGGAAGTAGTGCGTGATGTGTTTGTTTTTTGTTCACTCACCGGGTTGGCGTTTACCGATGTACAACATCTTACTCCCGAACATATCATGCAAGACAACACCGGAGGGTATTGGATTCGTAAGCCTCGCGAAAAGACAAACAATATGTGCAACATTCCCTTGCTAGATATGCCACGATTGATTGCCGAAAAATACAAAGGACATCCGGAGTGCACCAAAAGAGGTGTTGTTCTTCCCGTACCGTCCAATCAACGCATGAACAGTTACTTGAAAGAATTAGCGGACATATGCGGTATCAAGAAAAATCTTTCAACCCATGTCGCCAGACATACCTTCGCTTGCGTAGCCATAGCAAATAAGGTTTCAATGGAGTCCATAGCCAAGATGTTAGGACATACGGATATTCGGACTACAAAAATTTATGCGAGATTGCTGGATAGAACTGTTTCCGAAGAAATGAATGTTTTACGCCAAAAGTTCTGTGTATGAGTAGAGGAATAATAACCATCAGTGAAAACGGTATAGTCACTATGCCGAATACAGAAGTTTGGATGAGCATGGACGAAATAGCCGATATGTTGGGGGTATTCAGCCACCTCGTGCGTAAAGCCATCCACACTATATATAAAGGTAGGGAGTTGTACGAACACCTGACTTCAAAGCGCATCCCGTTCGGCAAGGGGATTTTCGTGGACGTGTATGACCTTGACCTCATTATACTCGTTGCCTACCGTATTCAGACTACACAGGGTAAAGCGTTTATAGAATACCTACATAAACGGCTATACTCGGTGTATAAAGAGAAGCCGCTCTATGTGGTGATTGGTTCCAATCGACCGTCCTCCGGCAGTCGGTACAATTGAACGTTCCGTCCCGTCAGCCGCCTGCCCCCGTCCACGGATGCAAAGGAAGCACGGGGCTTGAACGGCAGGTGCAAGGTCGTGGCGGAAAACCGTTTCGGGAACAATCTTCCTCAAACAAGTTGAGCGTATTCTTCCCGAAAACCTTGCACCTGCCTGCCCCATGCCGAAAAGGCATCCGATGGACGGGAACAAGCGACCGACAGGAAAACTTGAAAACAGAAAAGGCAGTGTACCATCGGCTTTTATTCCAAGCACGATATACACTGCCTTCCTTGTTTTCAATGGGTTCAATGCTCCGCATATTTGGGGAGAACGGAGAACTGCGCTTCCCTCAAAGAAAAACTATGTCCTTTGTCGGAACGCAGGTTTGTAGGCATTCTCCAGCATCTTTTCCAAGTCGCTTTCCCGATACAGGATTTTACCGCCCAGTTGGATATAGGGTATCCGTCCCTCGTTGCGGTAGTCTTGAAGTGTCCTTCTACTCAGTTTCAATTGGTACGCCACCTCCTTGTCGGTCAAGTAGCGTTCACCACCCAATAAAGGACGGTAATCTTTGACCATGCTTTCCACGTTGTCGAGCATACAGTCAAGGCTGTTCATAAAGCGGAGCAGCCACTCGCTTCTCTTGGTCATCAAGTCATTGTTCATAGGCATTTCTTGTTTTTATCGGTTGATATACTGTTCTTTCTTCTTTTGGTGGATTTAGTGGTGCTGTTTCAATTATTGCACTGTCAGATTTTCATCTTGCGGAACTCCGCTTCCTTCTTCCTGTCTTTCACCACCGACACAATACGCTGCACGTCTTCGGGCTTGTAGTAGGTCTTGTGGTTGATTTGGCTGTACGCCAAAGTTCCGTTGTCCCGGAGGGTCTGCAAGGTGCGAGGGCTGATGTTCAACATCAGGCACACGTCTTGGTTATCCATCCACTTATCTATCTTCCTGTCGCCTTGGTTGCGACAGATGTTCTCCATCCGGCTGACGAAGTAATCGAACTTCGCTGCCATCGCTTCAAAAGCTTCTTCTTCAAAAATCACGTATCCCATACTTCTTCATTTTTTTTTGATTAATACTCTGTTATCGTCTGCGAAATAAAGAAATAGCCCATATACCGCAATGGCTTTCAGCAAAGTGGCAGCTTGTGGCGTTGATACGGCAGGCATTGTCCGGTTTGTCTGACCATTCCAACGACTGTATTCCCTTTTCGCACCGCAAATAAAACAGATAGTCGAGACATGACAATGGGTATAATGACTTGTTGCAGCATTTGGCGTAGGTGTTACACAGGCTATTGCTTATAGATGTGTCTGTCTGACGGTTTACAAGCAACAATATTCATAAATACCGATACTCACATAATGACTGATTGCAAATGTTGCATATTCGTTTATATACAGCGAGGCGAATCTTTGCGCTTATTCAAGCCCTTCGATTGATGAATAAGCGGCAGATTTACTTCTTATTTCAGTCCATCCACATAGATGTAGGTCCACACCTTGATGAGTAAAATCGGCAAAACGGTGAAGGCTTCACCGTTTTGGTGTTCGGCATAAAGCAAAATATTTCCAAATTGCTACGTCCACCCCAAACTGTTAGTTGTCTGTATGATATGCGTTTCCTTTGCCGTCAATAATCGGTCGAGACGGTATAGTCAGACCGAATAGTAACAATTAAAATCTAATTATTATGGACAGAAAAAATGCAATGGAAGTCAAGGACTTCAAGGATTTCAAAGTAGAGGACATCATGCCCCAACCGCTTCAAAGGAACGACAGACCCGATTTGTCGGACATCTTCGAAGAAACGATGCGTTCCAACGAGACGGAGAAGCAGACAGGAACAGGCGAGGGAACCGAAACAGCCCCAACGGATGCGGCTGATCCGTCCGAAGAACGTGTAACCGCCAAGCGCATCAGCGGCAAGCAACGCAGGCTCTCGTTGGAAGAGTACCGCACCGCTTACCTGCAAGTTCCGAAGATTACCGACCGCAAGCCTGTTTTCGTCAGCGGTGAGGTCCGTGACAGGCTGGATGAGGTTGCCCGAAGGCTCGGAGGCAGACGGATGAGTGTATCGGGACTGTTGGAGAACATCGCCCGACACCACCTTTCCTTCTATGAAAGTGACATTGAACAATGGCGTAAAATCTGACGGTTAAGGAGGGAGACCAACGGATTGCATTTTGAGTAACTCAAAATCAGGAGGATTTGATTTTGGAGGGAGCAAGTTTGTGTTTCGGTATGCCCGAAACCACTTGCTCCCACTCCCGATGGTCATGCGAGGAACAAATCCCGTTGGTCTCTTACTCAAAGGAGTGGAATCAGTAAGCTGAATGTAGAACAATTAAAAAAAACAAAGATTCAAATGAAGGACAAGGAGAAGAAAAAAGGCGGTCGCCCACCGAAGGGGGCGACAGAGAAGTTGAAGTACCGTATCACCTTGAAGATGGCGACTGCGGATTATTTCGACTTGCTGACCCGGGCAAGGAACGCAGGCGTTTCCGCCAGTGAGTATCTGAGGGGATGCTTTCGGAACGGCTATGTAAAGGAACGGCTGACCGCAGAACATTCGGACTATGTCCGCAAGCTCTGCGGCATGGCGAACAACCTGAACCAGCTTGCGCACAAGGCGAATGCCGGAGGCTTTTATGAGGCGAAACACGAGTGCCGTCTGTTGGTGGCACGGATAGAGGAACTGTTAAACCGGATACTGTCATGATGGCTAAAATTGTACAAGGAAGCGACTTCAAGGGTGTGGTGAACTACATCCTTGACAAGAATAAGAGCGCTAAAATCATCGCAAGTGACGGCTTGTTTGTCGAAGACAAGGCGACTATCGTCCTAAGTTTTGAAGCGCAGGCGCAGATGAATCCAAAGGTGACAAAGTCAGTCGGACATATCGCTTTGAGCTTTTCCAAAAAAGACGAAGCCCGATTGACAGACCGTGCGATGGCAGGAATCGCATTGGAATACATGGAGAAGATGGGCATTACCGATACCCAGTTCTTCATAGCCCGTCACTTCGATAAGGAACATCCGCACGTTCATATAGCGTTCAACCGTGTTTCAAATAACGGCAAGACTATATCCGACCGAAACGAACGTTACCGGAGTGAACGCATTTGTAAGGAACTGACAAGGAAGTACGGTTTGTACTTCGCCAACGGCAAGGAGCATGTGAAACAACATCGCTTGAAAGAACCGGATAAAACAAAATACGAGCTGTATTCCATCCTTAAAACAGAGGTCGGAAGGTGTGGTAATTGGAATATTCTTACCGCCAATTTACAGAAACAGGGAGTGGAAACCTGTTTCAAGCACAAGGGCAACACTAAAGAAATACAGGGCGTAACCTTTTCCAAAAACGGCTATCATTTCAATGGTTCCAAGATTGACAGGCGGTTCAGCTACTCAAAAATAGATGCGGCTTTGGACAACAACCGTTATGAGGAACGGCAAACACAATTCCAATCGCAGGCTTATCCGGAAGAAATAAGCCCGAATATTGGCAATAGCGGAAGCCTTATTAGTGGTTCGTTAGGCTTGTTCATGCCGGACAATGTACCGGAGGAACAACAGCAACAACCTTACGACCCATATCTGAGAAACAAGAAAAAGAAAAGACAACGTAAAATCAATTGGTAATTATGGCAGACAATAATGTATTCGTCCTCTTCGAGGACATCAAAAGTGCTTTGAAAGGCATAGAAAACAAGATGGAACAACTTGGTGAAAATAGTTCCAATGGAGAAGCGGAAGGCACATCATATTCCGTTCATAAGCAGGTGGATGAATCGCTTCGGCTGAACCATGAACAGAACAGGCAATTACTGCAAAAGTTCGCAGGGCGGCAGATAGAAGAACTGAAGAAGATAGCGACTCGTTTGCAAGAGATGGTCGCATTTGTAAATGAGAACGCCAATTTATCCCAACCTGTCATTATGGAGCGCAAACTCAATGTCAGCTTCTCAACGGACAAGGGATTTTGGGCTGTCATGCTTTCCGTAACTCTGAATATTCTTCTTTTGGTCGCCCTCTATATCGAAAGGCAACCCGATTTTGACCGTGTGGACAATGACCTCAAATATCGTTACATCCGAATGAAAGGCGAAGCGGATGCATACCGTATCAATGAACTGGAAGATATGTTTGAGCTAAACAGGGACAATGAAAGAATCCACCGGATGAAAGAGGACGTGGAGAAATACGAGGAAACGGTCAGAATGCAGGCGGTAATCAGCGAGCAAGCCAGACGCAAGGAACGGGAGGCGGCACGGCTGGACAGCATTGCCAAAACGGTAAGGAAGAAATAGATGGCATCAATCAAAGTGAAATTCCGTCCTTCTACCATAGACGGCAAGGAGGGCACACTCTATTATCAGGTGATTCATAACCGGGTAGTCAGACAGATAAATACCGACTACAAACTTTTCGTATCGGAATGGGACAACCATTCCGATACGGTTGTCCTGCATCAAAACCGTACAGAGGCGGAACGGGATAACTTTCTTCTCTCAATAACCGAGCGCATCAAATGGGACAAGGATAAGCTGGAGAAGGTTATCCAAACTCTGAACCAATCCGGCACGTTCACTGCCAATGACGTTGTCCTGCGCTTCCACGATAAGGGAAAAAAGGTCTCGTTTAACGATTATATCCGGCAACAGATAGCAAGATTGAAACGCTTGGGAAAGATACGGACTTCCGAGACCTATACGGCTGCGCTCAAAAGTTTCAGCGGTTTTATGAATGACAGGGAAGTGGCATTTGACGAGCTCAACGCAGACTTGCTTGCGGAATACGAGGCTTACCTGAAAAGCAGGGACAATTCACCCAACACTATATCATTCTATATGCGTATTCTGAAAGCGGTCTATAACCGTGCGGTGGAAAACGGGCTGACGGAGCAACGGCATCCGTTCAAGTCTGTCTATACAGGAGTGGAGAAGACCTTGAAGCGAGCCATCTCTTTGAACGACATCAAGCGAATCAAAGGACTGGACTTGTCGTTAAAGCCGAATTTGGATTTTGCCCGTGATATGTTCCTATTCTGCTTTTACACAAGGGGAATGTCCTTTGTGGACATGGCTTATCTGAAGAAGAAAGACATCACAAGCGGAGTTCTGACTTATCGCAGGAAAAAGACGGGGCAACAACTGTTTATCCGATGGGAAAAGTGTATGCAGGAGATTATCGGCAAATATCCGGTGAATGAAACGGAATTCCTGTTGCCGTTGATAACGTGTCCGGGCGAAGACTATCGGAAGCAATATACCAATGCGCTTCACCAAGTGAACCGCCTGTTGAAGAAAATCGGGGAAATGGTAGATTTGCCGATACCCTTGACGATGTATGTAGCAAGACATTCGTGGGCGAGTATCGCCAAGAGCCGCAACGTACCCATCTCTGTGATTAGCGAGGGTATGGGACATGATTCGGAAACGACCACGCAAATCTATCTCGCTTCGCTGGATACAGCAGTAGTGGACAGGGCAAACAAAAAAATACTGAATTTATTGTGAGAACGGTGAGGTGTTTAGCGAATGTGGCTGTCTCTACCTAAGAGACGGACTAATACTATGCAAACATACACAAATTATTGATAACTAACACGAAAAGCATTGGAAAATTTGAAAATTATTTTTAGATGGTGTTTAGCGAAGCCTCCGGTTGTTTAGCTAAACCTTTCGTATAAGCCACATACATTATTGATATAAAGCAATATAAGGATATTAGTCCGTCTCTTAGGTAGAGACAGACAGTTAAATGTGGAATTATGAAGAAATATTGTCTTTGCCTTATGCTCCTGCTGCCCTGTTTCGGCTCGCTCTCAGCGCAGGAAAAACGCACGGAAATCAATGTGGACTTCCGTGTGGGAAGCCGGGTACTTGAACCGTCCCTCGGCAGCAATGCCACCCGGCTCTCTGAGATTATTACGCTTTTAAAGGACGTGGAAAAATGCGATACGCTCGAACTCACAGGAGTCACCTTTTGCGGTTCGGCTTCTCCCGAAGGAGCTTTTGAGGTAAACCGCAAGTTGGCGGAAGCACGTCTTGCCACTTTGGAAAGTTATGTACGGGAACGTGTATCCATCCCCGAAGACCTTATCAACCGATGTGATGCGTCCATCGCTTGGAAACGGTTGGCAACATTGGTGGAACAATCCGACATGGAGCATAAGGAGGAAGCCTTGCATATCCTGCGCAATGTCCCCGAATTCACCTATAATGAAAACAGTATGCTGACCGACAGCCGAAAGAAGCACCTTATGGATATGCAATACGGACGGACATGGAACTACATGAAAGCGCATTTCTTTGAAAAGGTGCGCAATGCCAGTGCAGTTTTCGTGACGATACGCCCCAAAACGATGGAGGTGGCAGAGGAAGCCCCGAAAGACACGGTACAGGTTATAGTCCCCGTTGATACGGTCGTCACCGCCCAAGAACCGGAAATAATCCAACCTGAAGAACGCAAGCCTTTCTATATGAGTGTAAAGACCAATATGCTTTATGATGCTTTGCTGGTTCCCAATATCGGACTGGAATTCTACTTGGGCAAAAATTGGTCGGTCGCCGGAAACTGGATGTACGGCTGGTGGAACACGAATAACAAGCACCGTTATTGGCGAACCTACGGTGGTGACATCGCCATCCGCAAATGGTTCGGCAAGAAAGCCGATGAAAAGCCGTTGACGGGACATCATCTGGGTGTTTACGGTCAACTGTTCACCTACGACTTTGAATGGGGCGGCAAAGGCCACATGGGCGGACAGCCCGGCGGTACGCTTTGGGATGAAATGAACTATGCCGCAGGCGTGGAATACGGTTACTCGCTCCCGATTGCCTATCGCTTGAACCTCGACTTCACGATTGGCGTGGGTTATTGGGGCGGAAAATACTACAAATACACCCCGATGGACGGGCACTATGTGTGGCAAGAGACCCGAAACCGCCACTGGTTCGGACCGACCAAGGCAGAAGTCTCATTGGTATGGCTGCTCGGACGGGGAAACAGCAATAACAGGAAAGGAGGCGTGAAATGAAAAAGATGCGCTATATAATAATAAGGTATATCCCATTGTTGGCAGGAATGATGACCGCTCTTTCTTCCTGCGAGCACAAGGAATTGTGTTTCAACCACCCCGAACACGCACCGAAATCGCAGGTGCTAGTGGAAGCTGAATATGAACAAGAGTGGCAGTATACGTATGAGGGCGGTACGGATTGGGCAGTTTATCCCACCTGGCAGGAAACGTTCGGCATGAAGTATGACGACTTGCGTCCGGGTATCCCCGACGGATTGCGTGTGCAGGTGTACAACGAGGACGGTTCGAACAATATCGTGAACATCGCTCCCGAAGGGGGCATTGTACCGATGCGTGAGGGGGAACATTCCCTGCTGTTCTACAATAACGACACGGAGTATATCGTGTTCGATGATTTGAATTCGTATGTTTCGGCAAGGGCTACCACTCGTACCCGTACCCGTTCCACCTATTTGGGCAACTCCTATATGGACAGCCGGAACGAGACCACGGTCAATTCGCCTGATATGCTTTACGGCAACTACATGGAATCGTATGTCGCCAAGCGGACACAAGAGCCGGATGTGCTTCCCGTTACCATGCACCCGTTGGTGTTCACTTATCTGATACGTTACGAGTTCAGCAGCGGATTGAAGTATGTGGCATTGGCACGCGGGGCATTGGCGGGCATGGCAGAATCGGTTTATCTGAACAGCGGACGTACTTCCGAGGAAGAAGCTACGGTGCTTTTCGACTGCACAATGGAGGACTTCGGACCACAAGCGTTGGTTCGTTCTTTCGGAGTGCCGGACTTTCCCAACGAACACTATACGACAAGGGCTGAGCGCAGGTATGCGCTGAACTTGGAGGTGAGGTTGAAGAACGGAAAGATGAAGTCTTTCGACTTTGACGTGACCGACCAAGTGAAGGCACAGCCGCAGGGCGGTGTCATCGTGGTGAAAGACATTGAAATCCCCGACGAGGAAGGTATGGAAGGCGGTTCGGGCTTCGATGTGGACATAGAGGACTGGGGAGAATACGAGGACATTGAACTCCCACTATAATCAAAATAAGAGAGTTATAAATCACATTTTATTCACTTTTAAATTTTAACGAGATGAAGAAATTATTATTCATTGGTTTGGCGGCAACGGCTATGTTGGCTGGTTGCAGCAATGACGAAACGGTGGAAATGGCACAACCTGCCGCCATTGGTTTCGAAAGTTTTGTGGACAAGAGCACAAGAGCGACAGAGAGTGACGACATCACTCTTACCAATCTTGGTAGTATTGAAGTGTATGGTTGGAGAGGTGATATTCAAATCTTTGACAAGCAGGCTGTAACGGTAGGAACAGACGGCAAAGGTTCTTACACTCCGCTTCAGTATTGGGAAGCAAACTACACCTATGCTTTTGAAGCAATCGCTCCGAAAAATGGAGAGCAAGGTGTTACTTTTGCGGCTGCTAAAGACGGTGGTACGATTACTTTCGTAAACGATGCGCAAACAGATTTGTTATATTCTAAAGCTACGGACGTAACAACTCCTGCTACTATTACATCAGATGATGTTTCTCCTGTTTCGTTTACCTTCAATCACTTGTTGTCACGTGTTAAGTTCACATTCGTGAATGGATTCCCGGCAGAAGCAATAGCTAAGATTTCAGTAAAGGACGTAAATATTTCCAATGCTTATAAAAACGGAACAATCACTCCGGCTACTACTGATGCTGTTTGGAATGCAACTGACAATACTTTATCAGTAGATTTCGTAAATGTTAGTGCTACGAATATTGAAGCAGGTGACAAAGAAGGCGAAACAGAACATATGTATCTTATCCCAGTCGCTTCTCCAAGTTATAATGTAACATTTACAGTTACATTAGACCAAAATGGGGCTACAACTGAGTATGAGCACACTGCTACCATCACAACCGGAATGGAAAAGGGTAAGAGCTATAACTTTACCGCTACGCTTACTCCGGAAAATGTTGACCCGGAAAATGAGATGTATCCCATCGAATTTACAGCAAATGTTGGTGGATGGGGAGACTTTACCAAAAACGATATTACTGTAGAATAATTGAATAAGCTACAAAATACAGGGTATAAGGGGTTGAATGTCCCCTTATACTCACCAATTACAGCAACGGACAAAATTCGTTGCCATATCAGTTAAAACATATACAGCAATGAAAGGACATAAGAATCTGCATCTAATGGCAAACGGCATGGCGGGATTGCTCTCATGCCTGCTTCTTTTTTCGTGCAATAACGATGACTATCCGATAGAAAACGAATCGGGGAAAGCCAGTGAAAATATCTGTTTCGGCATTTCGTCTGACGAGGCAAACATAACAAGAGGCATATCCGGCACAAGCAAAGAGGACGGACGTACCGTAAGCCGTTTTGTGTTGCGAAGCGAGGTAAGTGCAGATACACTTTGCGTCCGTGCATCCGTTTCAGACGGTATTGTCTCTTCTGCATATACGAATGAAAAAGCAATGACACGTGGTGTACCTATCACTTCTTTGAATGCTTTTCATGTATCGGCTTATTGGAAGAAAGACGGAAATCTGCAAAACCAATTCTTTATGGATGAAACGGCAACTGAGAATGGAAACGATGTATGGAATACCGAGAATATCTACTATTGGCCCGGTGCAGCTCATACACTCCAATTTTATGCTTACGCTCCGGCTGACGCAGGTTTTACAACTCCGACATCATCAAGTTCGACTACCTTGGCGGATTATACAGTTCCCGCTGACGTGGTACAACAAAGAGATATAGTTGTGGCAAACACCACGGAACTGAGTGGTAACAACAACCAAGTAGTTCCGCTTCAGTTCAAGCATATCTGTACTGCCGTTCGTTTTGTAGTGGGCAGTGAGATACAGCCCGGCACTATTACAAATATCACTCTAAGAGGTGTAAAGGGAAGTGGAAGTTATGACATGGCAAACTCCCGATGGACTTTAGGAGAAACGGTAGCCGATTTCTCACAATCTCCAAACAAAACGACAGACGGAAACACCACGGAAGGCGATGAAATCACTACCGCCGAAGGAACATTCATGATGTTGCCACAAACATTGGCAGAGGGCGCATCCGTAGAGATAGTATTCCACGACAACATGAGTAATCAAGACCGCACACTCACCGCTTCCATCGCAGGGCAGGAATGGTCGATGGGGAAGACCGTGACGTATAAGCTGTCTATTTCACCGGAATACGACATGAATATCGAAGTTCCCGAAGATGACAAGGTGCAGGACGCTCACTATGTCTCATTCCCCATAACCGTGAATGTGGAAGACTTCACGGGTAATTGGACATTAACCTCCAATCTTCCCAATGACGTATTCTTTACGGCTACTCAAACCGACCTGCAGAAACAAGGCTATTGGATTGATGAAGATAAGGGACAGCCTTCTATTACCGGGACGGGTAACGGAACATTCACCTATTATGTATATGCCACCGAAAACGTGGCTGATGTAGCCCGTGACATTGAACTGCAAATCAAGCCTGCGGATAATGCACAAGCAGTTCCTTCTACTGCAACCGTGCAACAGCTTTGTCCAAGTTGGAACGGTACTTTGGGATGTGAACGGATAGAGGATGGAGATTATCCGTGGGGATTCCTTTGGGATGCGGATATGAAGATTACATATAATATGCAAAATACAGGATTGGGAGACCTCATCAAAAATGCACTAATAAACGCTTATCTCAGTTGGTTTACTAACTATGACTACATAACGAAGGAAACATGGCTTCTATCTATAACTTCTGTAACGATTGACTTTTCAAAAGTACCTGTATTGAATGTGGCAAAAAGCGAAACTGATGGTCTAAAAAACACATCTGAACTATACAATTTTAACGGTGTAAGCGATGCCTCATCTTTAATGCAACGGTTAGAAAGTTGGGGTGGAGTACCGGATAAAACATTACCTCAGAACCCTACAGAGTTTGCGGCTCGTGCTTGTGCCATGAAAAACAAATATAATAAGACTACGGAAACTCAAGGAGGACAAACGGTTGAAAAGCCCTCTTTAAAAGAAGAAAACCTTGTTTGGTATCTTCCTGCAAAAAACGAAGCACCATCTATGGCGGATAAACAATATTCATTAAATGGCGACTATTGGACTTCTACCGCAGGAGGCAACAATCAGACTGCTTATAAATTCACAGCAGGTCAAACGACAGCAGATAATACAGTAATACGTACAAAATCGCTTCATGTCCGTGCCGTACGCAAGAAATAAACCTATTTCAAGGAGTCAGGAAAAGCCCATATCTTCCAAACGATGTGGGCTTTTCCATGACAATCAATCTTAGATACAATTCATAATGATGCTCACCATCATTTCCTTTTCCTCAGTTCTTGATTCAGCAATCATGATGGTCAGAGCCACCAATGTATGGTCAGCAATACGCTTCTGTCCGTCTTCATCGTAAAGAATACCGTTCTTGTCCAAGAAATAAAGAAAGACGGTAGCCGCAATACGTTTGTTTCCATCGCTAAAGCTATGGTTCTTGGTGACGAAATAGAGCAGATTGGCGGCTTTCTCCTGCAACGTCGGATAGACATCCTCTCCGGCGAAACTTTGATAGACATTACCGATACTGCCTTTGAAAGAATCGTCCTTTTCATGCCCGAATAAGTCCGAATCGGCATTGAAACGCATTTGGTCAATGATGTTCCGGCATTCCTCATAGGTCAGCACATAGGTTGCTTCGCTTCCCTTAGGACGTTGCATACATTGGTGGTCGTAATCGTCGAGCAGGGTCAGTGCCGTATTGTAATTCTCTATCACGCTCAGCACTTGCTTAGCATCAAGAGCGTTCTGAGTACGTTTCATAATACGGATAACTTCGCCAAGTTGTTGCAAGCGTTGGTCGTTGATAGCATAGCCTTTGGTGATGTATTGCTTCAAGACGGAGTTAGCCCAAATCCTAAATTGAGTACCTCTTTGGCTTTTTACCCGATAGCCTACCGAGATTACCACATCTAAAGAATAAAAGGCGACTGGTTGCTTTACCCCATCAACACGCAAAAAATGCGTGTTGTTCTCCTTAACGAGTTCGTTCTCGTTGAAAACATTATTCACGTGTTTTCTGATGGTCTTTTCATCCCTATCAAATAGAGATGCCATTTGGTTAGCAGACAGCCATACGGTTTCATTTTCCAACTTAACATCCAATTGGATAGCACCATCCTTGCTTTTGTAGATGATCACAGAGCTATTATTATCTTGATTCATATTGCTCAAATTTCAATTGCACTTTTCGCAAAGATAACGACTTCTTTGATAACAAATTAAAATTCAACGGAATATATTTGCCTCATCAAAAGATTATAGCTATTTTTGCATCGAAAGGAACCAAGAAATCGTGAGCAGAATATTGAAGTTATAACGCTGACTATTCGGTGGAGATAGAAATGTTTCAGCTTTCTCAATAGTTGATTATTAAGGAATTACGATAAACAGGAGAATCCCAGGCGGATCACCAAAGAATCAGAGAGTTACACCAAAGTAACTCTCTTTTTTTATGCCTTAAACGCGCCGGTTTACATGGTTCAGTTAAACCGAGAGTTAAACCAAGAATGGATTTTCCGGATCAGTTTTCCAAAATATTCTTGGCGTATCAGCCTTTCCCTTCAGCTCCCACTAGAAAGTTCGAAGCATTTATGCCCTCATACCCTCACTGCAAACATAACAAGCTAACTATAAACCATTTATACGCCAATGGTAAAAATACTTGCTCTCACTCATACCCTCATGCCCTCACTACATTTTCAAGGAAAATTTCACATAGCATACTGTTTATCAATCATATACTCTCTTTTTTATAAACTATTCCAGCTTGACACAAAGTAGAGCATTCCAAGTCTTTTTCAATGAAAAAGCACCATAAAAGATTTGTACCTCCAAGGAATGACGGCTTACGATCCATCGGCAGAGATAAAAAACACCCCTGCCCTGATGTGGATTTTCATTCTGAACGTATGGAAGTTCATATACATACATATAAGAATGAATATAATATATGTATAACCCTGTACATACACCGGATTCATCACTAAAAGATTTTACCTGTATCCCCAAACCTTTCCCGCCGTATGATTAAAGGTTTTCTTCCCGTCTGTTTTATCTCCGCAAGCCTTTGGAGTTATCTCCATAAGCTTTGGAGTTATCTCCCAAGGCTATGGAGTTAACTCCAAAGGCTATGGAGATAGAATACATCCGCATAAAAAGGGTTAATCTGGAGATAGAAAAGGCTTAGGCAACAGGGCTGGATGCGATATGCATTCTTTTAATCCCGCCGACGGATTATTATTTTTCCGTATCTCCTCCTCTTGAATGTCACAACAGCAGAAAAACCGGACCGACAAACTTCTTTCACACACACTACAGATGTTTATACCGAGCCTGAAAAAAGAGATGAATGGAACAATAAAAACAGCCTTCATTAAATTTCTACCACCTCAATTTACCAACTGTTCAAACAAATGGCCACACTGTTCTATTTCTCCCTTTTAAACATAAATAATACCGATGGCTTGTTCATTCCTAGAATAATAAATACCTTTGCAGCCTTAATAAAAAAAGCAATGAAGTTTGATATAAAAAAACATATTTATTTAATACTTTTATTCATCTTATCTTTCACTGTAGAGACAGCTCAATCACAAGAAGTTACCAACATCCATATAGCAGCGACAGATACGGTGCCAACCTATACCAGCGACTCTGCCGTTATCAATTTCTTAAAGGATGCCGGCATTCCTATCACCCAAAACAGCAAACTGAAATTATTAAAAAGCGGTCGGGCCAAATTCATCGATCTCTTTGAAGAAATACGGCATGCCAAACATCATATCCACTTAGAATACTTCAATTTTCGTAACGATTCCATAGCGAACGCACTATTTGATTTATTGGGAGAAAAAGTGAAAGAAGGAGTGGAAGTCAGAGCTTTGTTTGATGCCTTCGGCAATTTGTCAAACAACAAGCCATTGAAAAAGAAACACATACAAGCAATCCGTGACAAAGGAATCGAAATTGTCAAGTTCGACCCTTTCAAATTCCCCTATATCAATCATGCCCTGCACAGAGACCATCGCAAGATTGTAGTCATAGACGGAAAAATAGGATATACCGGTGGCATGAACATAGCCAATTACTATATAAAGGGTCTGCCGGAAATAGGCGACTGGCGCGACATGCATATCCGTATAGAGGGAAATGCCGTAAACGAATTGCAGGACATCTTCCTGGCCATGTGGAACAAAAGCACTAAACAACACGTAAGCGGAAGCCAATACTATCCCCTACGAAACGATTCTACTTTCAAGGGAAATAAGAATGTAGCCATTGTAGACCGCATTCCGAAAAAAGAGCCCAGACTGATGAGGCAGACTTATATCAAGTCCATTGATGCCGCACAGGATAAAATACAAATAGTGAATCCCTATTTCACTCCCATTCCAAGCATTAAAAAAGCCATAAAACGTGCGTTGAAGCGAGGCGTTGAAGTAGAAATCATGATACCGGGCAAATCGGATATTCCTTTTACCCCCGATGCCGCGTTCTATACAGCAAACAAGCTGCGTAAGAAAGGAGCAAAGATTTATGTGTACAATGGCGGGTTCCACCACTCTAAGATCATGATGGTGGACAGCCTGTTCTGCACTGTGGGAAGTACGAATCTGAACAGTCGCAGCCTACGCTATGACTATGAGGTCAACGCTTTCATTTTTGACAAAGAAACCACACATGAACTGAACACCATGTTCGAGCATGACAAGCTGGACAGTACCCTGTTTACCAAGGAAGAATATAAAAAACGCTCCGGATGGAAACGCTTCGTCGGTTGGTTCGCCAATCTGTTCACTCCGTTCCTATAGACCTCTGCCACTTCCCCAAACAAAGGTTTACAGATTGTTTCATCTCCTGCAAGGACGGGGCTTATCCCATCCGCAAGTATTCTCCATGCAGTAAAGCTTGACAGGTCATCATCAAAGAGAGCAATGCCTGTAAGCAGGAGAAATGTTACTCCACCATCACGGACGGTATCCCTGACAAGTGTGGAAAACCACGGCTTAGCTGCAAGGAAACGCTTTTCTCTCCGTATGTTTCACTTTATTATAGAATAAAGATAAAATAAATCGCTTTTTCATCCCCATAAACTACGATATTTTTCTTATTTTTGCCCAAATATGTAATTCCGCCCGAGAAGGCATAAGAGAACGAGACAGAACGATGAGAGTAGTTGATTTAATAAAAAGCACGGACAATACGGCTTTTTCTTTTGAAATTCTCCCTCCGCTGAAAGGAACGGGTATTGAAAAACTGTATAAAACGGTTGATACGCTACGCGAATTCGACCCTAAATATATCAATATTACAACCCACCGCAGCGAATATGTGTACAAGGAGCTGGGAAACGGGCTGTACCAACGTACACGCCAGCGCCGCCGTCCCGGAACAGTTGCTGTTGCCGCCGCTTTGCAGAACAAATACAATATAACGACAGTGCCACATATCCTGTGCAGCGGTTTTTCCCGCGAAGATACAGAATATGTATTGTTAGATCTACAATTCCTGGGCATCACCGACTTGTTGGTACTGCGTGGTGACAAGGCAAAGCACGAATCAGCTTTCGTACCCGAAAACAACGGTTACAACCACGCCATAGAACTGGAAGAGCAGATCAATGATTTCAATAAAGGCGTATTTGTAGACGGTTCCCCCATCAAGGTAACAGGAACTCCGTTCAGTTATGGAGTAGCCTGCTATCCTGAAAAACACGAGGAATCACCCAATATGGAACAAGATATTTATTGGCTGAAGAAAAAGATTGAAGCAGGAGCTGAATATGCTGTGACACAGATGTTCTATGACAACCGCAAATATTTCGAATTTGTAGAAAGGGTAAGAAAAGAAGGAATCAATGTACCTATTATTCCGGGTATCAAGCCTTTCCGCAAATTATCCCAGCTGAACATGATACCCAAGACGTTCAAGATAGACTTGCCGCAAGAACTGGCAAGCGAAGCGATGAAATGTCAAACAGATGAAGAAGCGGAAAGTCTTGGCATAGAATGGTGCATACACCAGTGCCGTGAATTAATAGCCTGTGGGGTTCCCAGCATTCATTTCTATACCGTAAGTGCCGTGAACAGTGTAAAGGAAGTTGCAAAAGCAATTTATTAAACAGTAAATAAATGACTATAAAAAGCAATGTTATTTAAAGATGTAATAGGACAAGAGGAAGCAAAACAGCGGCTCATAGCCGAGGTAAAAGAAGGAAGAATCCCTCATGCACAACTGATTTGCGGTCCCGAAGGTACAGGAAAGTTGCCTTTGGCAATAGCTTATGCCCGTTACATCTGCTGTGAAAACCGTGGTGAACAAGATGCCTGCGGAATTTGCCCCACTTGTGTGAAATTCAATAAGCTGATACATCCCGACCTGCATTTCGTTTTTCCTGTTATCAAGAAAAAAGCCGGAAAGGATACCGTATGCGATGATTTCATAGCAGACTGGCGCAACTTTGTCCTGCAGAACCCATATTTTAATCTGAACCATTGGCTGAAAGAGATGGGAGCAGAAAACCAACAGGCGCAAATCTTTGTAAAAGAGAGCGATGAGATTGTACGAAAGCTCAGCTTGAAATCCAGTCAAGGCGGTTACAAAATCATGATTATATGGCTTCCCGAAAAGATGAACGTGGAATGCAGCAACAAACTGCTGAAGTTACTGGAAGAGCCTCCTGCCATGACTGTCTTTTTATTAGTATCCGAAGAGCCTGATGCCATTTTGCAAACGATCCAAAGCCGTACCCAACGATTTAACATTCATGGGATCAAAGAACCTGAGATCTCAAAAGTATTGCAAACCAAATACGGACTACAACCGGAAGATGCTGACGATATAGCACACCGCTCAGAAGGCAATTTTCTGAAAGCACTGGAAACCATACATCTGAGCGAGGAAAACAAACTGTTCTTTGAACTCTTTATAAATTTGATGCGCCTTTCCTATCAACGGAAGATACGCGAAATGAGACAATGGAGCGATGCGGTAGCCTCCATGGGGCGTGAACGTCAGAAGAATTTTCTGGCCTACTGCCAACGTATGATACGAGAAAACTTCATATACAACTTTCATCAACGTGATTTAGTGTATATGAATCCCGAAGAACAAAATTTTTCCACCCGTTTCGCACCGTTTGTCAACGAGCGGAATGTGATGGGCATAATGGACGAACTTAGTGAAGCACAATTACATATAGGACAGAATGTGAATCCCAAAATGGTGTTCTTTGATTTCTCTTTAAAAATGATTGTGCTATTGAAAAATTAAAAGTTGAGAATTGAGCATTAAAAAATAACAGAACCGCATGGCATTTATTTCTTAATTCTCAATTTTCAATTCTCAATTAAAACAGAATTATGGACAATGAATTCAAATTAAAGAACGGAAGCGGCTGTTTGTGTTGCAAAGGCTGCGGACGACAGGATAAGCAGCTGAACACCTACGACTGGCTGGCTGATATTCCCGGCAACACCGAGGAACAGGAAATGGTTGAAGTTCAATTCAAGAATACCCGCAAAGGGTATTATAAGAACAGCAACAAACTGAAGCTGGAAAAAGGGGATATAGTAGCTGTAGAAGCAAGTCCCGGACACGATATCGGTACAGTAACCCTGACGGGAAGATTGGTACCTTTGCAAATGCGTAAGGCAAACATCAAACCCGATGCCGAAATCAAGCGTATCTACCGCAAGGCAAAACCTGTAGATATGGAAAAATACGAGGAGGCAAAAGCCAAAGAACATGACACAATGATCCGGTCCCGCCAGATAGCCAAGAATCTGAACCTGGACATGAAGATCGGTGATGTGGAATATCAAGGCGATGGCAACAAAGCTATCTTTTATTACATCGCGGACGAACGTGTAGACTTCCGCCAACTGATCAAAGTACTGGCCGAAGCTTTCCGTGTACGTATAGAAATGAAACAAATTGGCGCCCGTCAGGAAGCCGGACGCATTGGCGGTATCGGACCTTGCGGACGTGAATTGTGCTGCGCTACCTGGATGACAAATTTTGTATCTGTATCTACCAGTGCGGCACGTTATCAAGATATTTCTCTGAATCCCCAAAAGTTAGCCGGACAATGTGCCAAGCTGAAATGCTGCCTAAACTATGAGGTAGACGCCTATGTAGAGTCCCAAAAACGCCTTCCAAGCAAAGAAATGACTTTAGAAACGACGGATAGTACATTCTATTTTTTCAAAGCGGATATTTTGAAGGGAACTATCATGTACTCTACTGACAAAAACTTCATAGCTAATGCTGTAACCATCACCGCACGCCGTGCTTTTGAAATTATTAATATGAACCGACGGGGTGAGAAACCGGAAAGCTTAACCGAATCTGTCAAAAAGAACGAACCTCAAAAGTCCGTTGATTTAGTAGAACAAGAAAGCTTAACCCGATTCGACAAACGAAAAGGCAACAACAGCAACCGAAAGAAAAAACGTAAGCCGGAAAATAACGGTAATAACGGAGAAGGTACTCCCAATGAAAACAGACGTCCGCAACAACCTAAAGAGAACCGGTCACAACAACCCAAAGAAAACCGGCCACTTAGAGAAGGACGTCCCAAACAACCTAGAGAGCCTAAAGAAAACAAGGCTCAGCAGCCACGCGAAGAGAACGGAAACCGCCCTAAAGAAGAAAATCGCAACAGGGAAAGTCGCAACCGGGAAGAGCGCAGTCGTGAAAATCGGGAAGACGGAAACCGGAACCGCAATAAACGCCGCCCCAATAATGGTAATAATGAAGGAGGCAGTGAAAACCGGAATAACGGAGGAGGAAAGGAAAATGACAACAAGAACAACGGAAACAATAGCCAAATCCCGAATGAAAAGCCACAAACTCCTGTATCAACTAAAGAATAAACTGACATGGCTGCCAATACTCATATTGGCAGCCTGTCAAAACAATATCATCTATCACTCTTACGCCCCCGTCCCCCTTGACGGATGGGATAAAAGTGATACTCTTGTTTATACCCTGCCCAATTCTATCCCTGCCGGAAATTACGAAGCAGAAATCGGTATCCGTTATCAAGAATCTTATCCTTACAGAGATATTTGGCTAGAAGTCAGCCATAACACAAAGGATACTTTGACTTACGTCACAGACACTTTACAACTTTTTCTGGTTGACGAAGCTGGAAATAAAACAGGAAATGGTCTTTGTGGATTATATCAATGTGACCTGCCTTATAAAGCATCTATTCCTATCCGTACAGAAGGAAGCGCACGTACTTTCCGCATCGTCCATATCATGACGGACAACCCGTTGACGGGAATCAGCGATATAGGTATCCGGTTGCGCAAACCGGAAAACCAATAAGCTCTAACGTTTTCCCCGCCCTGCATCAATACGCAAGAATACAAAAAGCAAGATCGTAAATCCCCACAAAGAAGATCCCCCATAACTGAAAAAAGGCAGTGGTATGCCTATAACGGGGGTCAGTCCTAAAACCATACCTATATTAATAAACAGATGGAATAAGAAAATGCTTAATACCGAATATCCATAAACACGGGCAAAACGAGTATGCTGACGCTCCGCCACCACAATAAGACGCAAAATAAGTCCGGTAAAAAGAAACAATACAGCTGCCGAACCTATAAAGCCTTCTTCTTCCCCTACCGTACAGAAGATAAAGTCTGTATCCTGTTCAGGCACATACTTCAGTTTAGTCTGTGTACCATTCAAAAAGCCTTTCCCCCATAAGCCTCCCGACCCAATAGCAATCTTACTCTGATTCACATTGTATCCTGCCCCCGCCAAATCTTCCTCCATACCAAGCACCACTTTAATACGTATCTGCTGATGTGGCTCCAGCACATTATTGAAAACATAATCGGCAGAAAAAAGAAATCCCACCGAACCTATCGCAAATAGAGCAATATAAAAATAATTACGCATACGTTCATGCATAGAAAGGAAGATCAAATAGAACAATAAAACTACGCACAATCCATATTGGAACCAAGTAATGTCAAAAGGGATAACATAATACGAAAATAATAAAGCCAGCAAGGTACCACCAACACCAATCCCTCCGATATACCACACTACCGATGCTTTTTTGCAATAACTATTAACTAATAAAGCAGAAAGGATGACTATCAGCAGCAACACAGAAAATTCACCGATGGAAGTACAGTCATCCGCCATCAATTCATTGCCAAAACGGATTCCAACTACAAAATAGACCACGGCGCAAATCCCGGCAAACAAAATAGAACCCGGCATCCCCTCCCGGTACAACATAAAAAAGAAAGCCAGATAAACCAAAGCCGACCCCGTTTCCCGTTGCAAAATAATAAGCAGCATGGGCAGCAACACCATCCCTACCACAGGCAATGAATACTTTAACTTACTCATTGTAAACCCGTAGACATTCATAAATTTAGCCAAAGCCAGCGCCGTGGCAAATTTAGCAAATTCCGCCGGTTGCAAACTTACAGGTCCGAATTTTATCCATGAGTAAGATCCCTTAGTATCCTCTGCCAGAAAAGGTGTTATCAACAACAGCAGCATCATGCCTCCATATAAAATGTAAGCAAACATATCATATAACTTATCCTCCAACATCATCAGGATAAATCCGAGCCCCAAAGAGCAACAGATCCATACAAACTGTTTTCCTGCCCTAGTGTCGAAACTAAAAAAATCAATCTCACCATAATCATAGCTGGCTCCACATACGCTGAACCATCCAAAGATAACCAGCATCAGATAAATGCAGATAGTCATCCAGTCCACTGATTTCCATATACTATCGTTCGTGTATGCCATAATCTATTCGTCTGTTTTGTATTTCCGCCGCTTTCGCCTCACTTTCCGGTGAAAGTTCGCCTTTTAAATATTTCTCCATCATCAATGCACCGATAGGTACACCATAGGTTGCTCCCCAACCTCCATTCTCTACATAGACTACCACGGCAATCTTAGGATCATTCATTGGTGCAAACCCCATAAAAGCAGAATGGTCCTTTCCACGGTTTTGCGCCGTACCTGTCTTGCCACACACTTCAATTCCCGGAATATTCGCATTACGGCAAGTTCCTCCCAATACTGCCGAACGCATACCTTCGACTACCGTCTGATAATGTTCACGGCTTACTTTAGTATAACGTTTGGTCGTATACAGGGTATCCAACGGCTCGTCTTCCACTTCTTTCACTACATGCGGAGTAATATAATAGCCCCGGTTAGCAATAGTAGCCCCAAGGTTAGCAATCTGCAACGGAGTAGCCGTCACTTCCCCCTGGCCGATGGAAATAGAAATAATCGTCAGTCCGTTCCATGATCCCCGATAGTTCTTATCATAATAAGCAGCATTCGGGATCATCCCACGCTTCTCACCCGGAAGGTCTACTCCCAAAGGATAACCAAATCCCATAGAAACCATATAATCACGCCATGTATTCATGGCAGTCTGTACAGAACCATACTTCTTCTTCGCCCCTATCATGTGAAACAACCCCCAACAGAAATAACCGTTACAGGAAGTTGCAATGGCAGGCACCAAAGGCAGGGGAGACCCATGAGAGTGGCAGCCCACCCTAAGACCGGCATACACAAAGCCATGATAGCAAGAATAGGCTGTCTGAGGAGTAATAATCCCCTCTTGCAGGAAAGTCAACGCCTGAGTAGTCTTGAAAGTAGATCCCGGTGGGAATTGCCCCATAATAGAACGGTTCAGCAATGGTTTCCAACTGTCACGCGCCAGTTCCAGATGATTTTTACCCCGTTGGCGCCCCACCATCAATCTTGGGTCAAAAGTGGGAGCAGATACCATACAAAGTATTTCTCCTGTGGATGGCTCGATAGCCACTATACTGCCTATCTTCCCTTCCAACAGACGCTCTCCCAACATCTGAAGCTCTATGTCTATACCTAGTTTCAGATTCTTCCCCGGAACGGGAGTCTTGTCATATTTCCCGTCCATATACCGTCCCTGAATACGTCCACGGGCATCGCGCAGTAATATCTCCACTCCTTTCTCGCCCCTCAACTGTTTTTCGTATGAGCGTTCCACCCCCTGTTTCCCTATGAAGTCACCGCGTACATAGTAATCATCGGCTTCAATATCCCCCTTGGACACTTCTGCAATATCTCCCAGAACATGAGCAGCCGCATTGTAATTATACTGGCGGATAGTACGCCGCTGAATATAGAAACCGGGAAACTTGAACAGTTTTTCTTGGAAGACTCCGCACTCTTCTGCCGAAAGCTGGGTCATAAATACCTGATGAGTATATGGAGAGTAGCCCGGATTGGAACGTCTGTCCTTTATCTCGCGGATACGCTTTTTAAAATAGTCGGGGGTAATATTCAATGTTTTACATAAATCAAGCGTATCAAGGTTGTGCACCTCTTTCATCACCATCGTAACGTCATAGGCAGGTTGGTTATACACCAGCAGGTTACCGTTCCGATCGTACATCACCCCACGGCTAGGGTATTGTGTCTTGTTCAGAAAAGCGTTGCTATCGGCGTTCTTTTTATAATCCTCACTCATAATCTGCAAGGTAAAAAGACGTATCAGGTAAATCAGCACAATAACGATCACCGATGCACCGATTACATATTTCCGCTTCTCCAGATTATAATCTCTTTCCACTATTTTTTCCTCCTGATCGCCTCAGCACACAATATACAAATGATGGTTATTGAGGCATCTGTCAATATTTTCAACAATAAGACAGGCAGGTTGAAGAATGAAAAAGTATCTATGACAAGTAAAATGGTACAAAATAAGAAAGTACACAATAAGATATACCGGAAGAAAGGCGAGAATCCCATACTCTTGATACCCGGTTCAAAATCCTCGACGCTATCGCGGAGCGTGACTAATCGTAATACAGGTTCACGCATAAAAGCCAGTACAGTGGCCGCAGCCGCATTCATCCCCGGAGTGTTGCCTAATATATCGACTGTCAATCCCAACAGGAATGCCCATATCATAAGGACATTACGGCTAACTCCCGAATTGTACTTCAAAATAAAATAGATAAAAAAGAAAGGAGTGGCATACCCGTTGATATGCATATGATTCAGCACCAGCACTTGCAACAGTACCAGTCCGATAAACCACTCTATTCTTTGTAGATAAGTCAACATCAACCTTCTTACTTAGTCGTTTTTACCTGCTTTTCCAACTCCAATTGTTCCTCCTGCCCTTTTTGGGCAATTACGCGCACATCATTCAAACGGGCGAAGTCCGTAAATAGTTTCACCCGCAGCAAATAAGACAAGCCATCGTGACTATCGGCGATATCATCTACCGTACCCACCGGAATGCCGGAAGGGAAAACAGCACTGTGTCCACTGGTTACAATGGTGTCACCTAAAGAAAATAATGAATGACGGGGCATATCCTTTATAAAAGCAAATTCGGATGAACCGCCATCCCATTTCAAGAAGCCGAAATAATCACTCCGTTTTATCTTACAGCTAATACTGCTTTTGGAATTCAATACCGGAATGACAATGGAGTAATGTGGAGAGGTGAGATAAACAATACCAACCACACCGCTTCCATTTACCACTCCCATCTCACTACGAATGCCATCCGCTTCTCCTTTGTCAAGTGTAATATAGTTATCAGCATGAGTCACACTGTTATTTATCACGCTAGCCTTGAATATATCATATCCTGCCAGTGCTTCCTGCTTAAGCTGTTCTACACCACTGCTGTCTTCCGTCGCTTCAATCAAAGCTTTACGGATACTCTCCAACTGCAATTCCAGTTCCACATTTTTCTGTACCAACTCATCGTTGATCGTTTTCAGATGAAAATATCCGGTAACATTATTGGCTGCATCATACATAGCTCCCGAAACAAAATTAGCAGATGTAAAGAACGCACTCCCCTGATAACTGTTGAAGCGGAATAATAAAGCAAAACTGATTATCTCCAAAAGGACAAAGAGAAACCAGTAGTTATACTTTAAAAAGAAATTCAGCAGATTTTTCATTAATACCAATTGTTCAATGTGCTAATTTGCCAATGTGCCAATGTACTGCGCTATCCATACCGCATGGCATTAGCAAATTAGCAAACTGCCTCATTAGCAAATCATTTACCGCATCAAAAAAGAGAAACGATCTACATTCTTCAGTGCAATACCGGTACCTTTCGCCACACTCAGCAAAGGATCTTCGGCTATATGGAACGGAATATTGATTTTGTCTGTCAGACGCTTGTCCAAACCGCGCAGCAAAGCACCACCACCAGCCAAATAAATACCGTTCAAAACAATATCAGCATAAAGTTCAGGCGGAGTCTGTTCCAATGCACTAAGGATAGCTGTTTCAATTTTTGCAATACTCTTTTCCAAACAATGCGCCACCTCCTGATAACACACCGGAACTTCCATGGGAAGAGCAGTGATACGGTTAGGCCCGCGTACAATGTAATCTTCGGGAGCATCATCTCCCAAATCAGTCAAGGCAGCGCCTACATGTATCTTGATACGTTCGGCCATACGTTCACTCACCTTCACATTGTGCTGACGGCTCATATATTCCTGAATATCGGCTGTAAGATCGTCACCGGCAATACGTATCGAATTGTTGGAAACAATACCACCCAATGAAATCACGGCAATTTCTGTAGAACCACCACCTATATCAACAATCATATTACCTTCAGGAGCCTCTACATCAATACCGATACCAATAGCCGCGGCCATAGGTTCAAAAATCAAATAAACATCCCGTCCTCCCGCATGCTCAGCACTGTCACGTACCGCACGAAGCTCTACTTCAGTGCTACCCGAGGGAACTCCGATCACCATACGCAAAGAAGGAGAAAAGAAACGATTACCCATGTTCACTTTCTTTATTAAACCGCGCATCATCTGTTCACAGGCATTAAAGTCGGCAATAACCCCGTCGCGTAGCGGACGTACAGTACGAATATTCGGATTTTCCTTCTCGTACATCATTTTAGCCCGTTCGCCTACGGCAATCATCTTGTCGGTACGGCGATCAAGCGCAACGACCGAAGGTTCGTCCACTACAATCTTTCCGTTATTTAAAATGATGGTATTGGCAGTGCCAAGGTCCATCGCAATCTCTTGTGTAAAGGAGAATAATCCCATAAATTCATTTACAATTTAGCAATTTACAATTGACATTTGCAATTTACCATTTACCTGAACAATGCTGTATAAACAGTCCGATTGTAGCCGCAAATGGTAAATTGCAATGATCTTAGTGTTTAAAGTGACGAATCCCTGTAACGACCATAGCTACGCCATGTTCATTGCAGTATTGGAAAGTCAACTCGTCTTTTACAGAGCCTCCCGGCTGGATAACAGCTTTCACACCCTCCTTATCCGCTATCTCTACACAATCGGGGAAAGGGAAGAAAGCATCACTGGCCATCACTGCGCCATTCAAATCAAACTCAAATGATTTTGCTTTTTCAATGGCTTGTTTCAATGCATCCACACGTGAAGTCTGACCTACACCGCTAGCCAGCAGTTGTTTGTTCTTGGCCAGTACAATAGCATTACTTTTACTATTCTTCACAATCTTATTTGCAAATAACATATCTTCTATTTCAGTCGCCGTAGGAGCTTTTTCAGTAACCTGCTTCAAGTCGGCAGGAGTTTCCACATCCAGGTCTCTTTCCTGAACCAAAACCCCATTCAATAAAGAACGGAATTGTTTCTTCGGCAATTTAGCTTCCTTACGAACCAAAATAATACGGTTCTTCTTCTGTCCCAGAATCTCTAATGCATCTACATCATAATCCGGAGCAATAATTACCTCAAAGAACAGTTTATTGATTTCTTCCGCTGTTTCTTTATCAATCACGGCATTAGTAACCAACACACCGCCGAAAGCCGACACCGGATCGCCTGCCAACGCATCTTTCCATGCTTCCAGCACAGTAGGGCGCGAAGCTAATCCACAGGCATTATTATGCTTCAGAATGGCAAATGTCACCTCATCAAATTCATCAATCAAATCAACGGCCGCATTGATATCCAACAAATTGTTATAGGAAATTTCTTTTCCATGAATCTGGTCGAACATCGCATCCAGATTTCCATAGAAATAACCTTTCTGATGAGGATTTTCACCATAACGAAGTTGTTTTTGTTCTTCCACCGCGCAACGGAAAGCCGAACCTTCACCACCATCAAAATAGTTAAAGATAGCAGAATCATAATGAGAAGAAACAGCAAACGCTTCTTTTGCGAACCAACGGCGTTCCTCGCGTGAAGTAGTAGCGCCATGTTCCAGCAACATATCACGGAACGGCTTATATTGTGCCTGACTAGCGATAATCACCACATCATTAAAGTTCTTAGCAGCAGCACGAATCAAAGAAATACCACCTATATCAATTTTTTCGATGATAGCTTGTTCTTCGGCCCCCGAAGCCACAGTTGCCTCAAACGGATACAGGTCAACGATGACCAAATCTATTTCGGGTATTTCATATTTTTCTATCTGTTGCATATCTTGTTCCAAACCACGACGGCATAAAATACCTCCAAAGACTTTAGGATGCAGTGTCTTTACACGTCCGCCCAAAATAGAGGGATAAGTAGTAAGATCCTCCACCGCTTTGCAAGGGAAACCTAAAGATTCGATAAACTGTCTTGTACCTCCTGTTGACAGGAACTCTACTCCTTCTTCGTGTAGTTTGGTTATAATCTCGTCCAAACCTTCTTTGTGATAAACCGACACCAATGCGGTTTTAATTCTCTTAGCCTCTGACATTTTTTATAGATTAAGTATTTGGGCTACAAAGGTATAAATTTTCACTCTATAAATTCCACACATAAACGTGAAATATTATTTATCCACTCATATTTGTCTCAAAAAAGAAGAGATTCGCCACTAAATATGGATAATAATAAATTAAAAATCAAGTTGTGTGAATCCGTGCAATCCGTGGCGAACAAAAAAAACGCCTGTAACACAAATGTAACATATATGACATTTTATCATAATATACCTCCCGTACCTTTGCGCCCAATAAAATAGAGAGACAAAATTATATGGAAACAATGTTTTTGGGAATCGTCGTATTCCTTTTTCTGCTAGCCATATTCGATTTGGTAGTAGGCGTCAGCAACGACGCAGTGAACTTTATGAATTCCGCCATCGGTGCTAAAGCCGCGTCATTCAAGACCATCATCGCCATTGCCGCTTTCGGTATCTTCATCGGCGCCACACTGAGCAACGGTATGATGGAAATCGCACGGCACGGTATTTTCAGGCCTGAACAATTTTATTTTCAGGAGTTAATGTGTATCTTTCTAGCAGTTATGGTAACAGACGTAGTCCTATTGGATATTTTCAATTCCTTAGGAATGCCTACCTCCACTACTGTATCCATGGTATTCGAACTATTGGGAGGTACTTTCGTTCTAGCTCTTATCAAAATAGCAGGAGACGAAACCGGAATGCTAGGATTTGCTGATCTGCTGAATACGGAAAAGGCATTGTCCGTCATTTTAGGTATCTTCCTCTCAGTAGCAGTAGCTTTCTTCTTCGGCACATTAGTACAATATCTCTCCCGTCTTCTCTTCACATTTAATTATACAAAGAAACTGAAATACACTATCGGACTGTTCGGCGGTATTGCTGTTACGGCCATAATCTACTTCATGTTGATAAAAGGTCTGAAAGATTCCGCCTTCATGACCACCGAAAACAAACATTGGATTCAGGAAAACACCTTGATGTTAGTAAGTTGCAGTTTTGTGTTCTTCACCATTCTGATGCAAATATTGCATTGGTGCAAGATAAATGTATTCAAGGTGGTGGTAATGTTAGGTACTTTTGCCTTAGCTATGGCTTTTGCAGGCAATGACTTAGTAAACTTCATCGGTGTGCCCTTGGCAGGCTTCTCAGCTTATACAGACTTCATGGCTAATGGAAACGGTGAACCAATGGGATACTTGATGAACTCACTGAATGGTCCGGCTAAAACCCCATTTCTTTTTTTATTTTTAGCAGGCGTCATTATGGTATATGCGCTGATTACTTCAAAAAAAGCGCAAAATGTAGTGAAGACTTCGGTAGACCTCTCGCGTCAGGATGAAGGTGACGAAATGTTTGGTTCTTCCGCTGTAGCACGCAGTATTGTCCGTTCTACCATGAGCGCTTCGGAAAGTATAGCCAAAATATTGCCCGACAATCTGAAACGATGGGCCGACAGCCGTTTTAACAAAGATGTGATGATTATGGAGAACGGGGCAGCATTTGATTTGATACGCGCTTCTGTCAATTTGGTACTGGCCGGTCTGCTCATAGCTTTGGGAACCTCTTTGAAACTCCCTCTTTCTACCACTTACGTAACTTTCATGGTAGCTATGGGTAGTTCATTAGCCGACCGTGCCTGGAGCCGTGACAGTGCCGTATACCGTATCACCGGTGTGCTTTCTGTTATCGGTGGATGGTTCATCACTGCCGGAGCCGCTTTCACTATCTGTTTTGTGGTTACGCTCATCATGTATTATGGAGGCACATTCGCCATGTTGGCCCTTATTGCACTTGCCATCTTCTTATTGGTTCGCAGCAACATACACTACAGCAAGAAACAGAAGGATAAAGGCAAAGACGACATATTCTCCCGCCTTATTGCCAGTAAAGACAAAGAAGAGCGTTGGAGATTACTCCGCCAGCATGTAAATAACACATTGGTAGCCGAAATGGCATTCACCAATGAAACCTACCGGCAGATAACCGACGGTTTCATCAACGAAAATCTGAAAGCTCTGCGCAAGGCCGTGAACAATACCGACAATCAGAAAGAAATGTTAAAAAAGATACGCCGTAAAGAAATACTAGGTCTGCGCCGTATAGACAACTTTACTGCTATCGAGAAAAACACTTGGTTCCACTTGGGAAGCAACAGTTGTGAACAAATGCTTTACTGTCTGAAACGTATCTGCGATCCTTGTAAAGAACATGTGGACAATAAGTTCACCCCATTATCGGAACGTGCCACTAACGAGTTCATCCCTATCCGCGATGAGATGACCGCATTAATGACCAAGGCTACTGAAGTACTTGCCAACAAGGCCTACGATCAGACTGATGCCTTGCTACGTGAAGGCGCCCTTCTGAAAGGCAAGATCTCTACCTTGCGCAAAGAACAGATGGACCGCATACAAGAACGGGATGTCAATGTAAAAGCTTCCATGGTGTACCTCAATGTATTGCAGGAATCACAAGAATTGGTTTCCTACTGGCGTCATCTGTTACGCGCCGACCGTATGTTCCAGACTGATTTGAAAAAATAAAAAGATTTATATTCCTATTATATGTTTTTTAAGATAACTTCTTTCCTCCAATTGAAGGAAAGAAGTTATCTTTGTTTCGTATATATAGACATTATTCAAACAAACCTATGGAAAACCTCAAAAAAATTATCAAACAGTTCCCCAAAGTGGGTGAAGTGAAAGAAATCAAAGCTTTGACATCCGGCCTCATCAATCAGACTTATCTGGTAAAATCGGTATCTCCTGAAGAGCCTGACTATGTATTGCAACGAATCAACCATTTAATATTTACCAATATTGAAATGCTGCAACACAATATAGAAGTAGTGACCAGACACATCCGCCAAAAGCTGGAAGCCAGACACGAAGAGGACATTGAACGTAAGGTACTCCATTTTCTACCTTCCACCAATGGCAAGACCTATTTCTATGATGGAGAAGGTTATTGGCGAATTTCAATATTTATTCCGCGTTCACAAACATTGGAAACAGTTACACCGGAATCTTCCCATCTGGCAGGACTGAAGTTTGGTGAATTCCAGGCCATGCTGGCTGATGTGCCCGAACAACTCGGAGAAATCATCCCCGATTTCCACAATATGGAATTCCGCTTAAAACAATTACGTGAAGCCGTATCCGCCAACATATCCGGCCGTTTGGCAGAAGTACAGGACATAGTGGACGCTATAGAAAAAGATGCTGATACGATGTGCAGCGCTGAACGTTTTTACCGTGAAGGCAAATTGCCCAAACGCATCTGCCACTGTGACACAAAAGTAAGCAACATGTTATTTGATGAAAACGGAAAAGTGTTGTGTGTCATTGACCTGGACACGGTAATGCCCAGTTTCATTTTCTCCGATTTCGGTGATTTCCTCCGTTCGGCAGCCAATACCGGCAAGGAGGATGAGGCTGATTTAAATAAGGTGAAGTTCAACATGGAAATCTTCAAAGCATTTACCAAAGGTTATATTGAATCGGCCCGGACTTTCCTGACTCCTCTCGAAATAGAAATGCTACCTTACGCTGCCACCCTGTTCCCCTATATGCAAGCTGTACGCTTTTTAGCAGATTATATAAACGGAGACACGTATTATCAAACCCGGTATAAAGACCATAATCTGGTACGCACCAAAGCGCAGTATAAACTGTATCTGGAAGCAAAATCCGCTACACCGGACATGAAGGCTTATATCAACAGTCTGCTATAATATAAAAACAACAAGGAGCACAAAGGTATCTTAATGACACGAACCTCTGTGCTCCTTTCATATTCGTCCGGCAATGATCCTAAATCTACCGTTTCGGTATATCTACCGATTTTTCACTTTTCCCTTTCAGATGTTCGGAAAAGTAATCAACCAGTTTCCAGTAGAAATATTCATTCATATCACCGAATCCATGACGCTGTTGAGGAAGAATCAGCATATCAAAACGCTTCCCGGCACGAATCAAGGCGTCAACTACCCGTAAGGTATTGCCCGGATGCACATTATTATCAATATCACCATGAATCAGTAACAAATTTCCTTTCAATTGCTTCGCTATTTCAGGATTAGTAGCAATCTTATAAACGAAAGTTGTATCCCCTTTCTCACTCACCACCTCTTTTACGCCGTGATGCGTTTCACTCCACCAACGGTTATAGATATTGTTATCATGATTTCCGGCACAAGAAACAGCCACTTTGAAGAAATCCGGGTATTGGCACATAGCCGCCGTACTCATAAATCCACCTCCCGAATGTCCATGAATACCAACCTTATCTATATCTATAAAATGATGACGCTGCGCCAATTGCTCGATAGCATATTTATGATCGGCCAGCGGATAATCACGCATATTTCCATATCCATAATTATGATACCATTTAGAGCGGCTAGGATGCCCGCCGCGTTGTCCCACAGAAATAACAATAAATCCGGCCTGTGCCAAACGGTCGGTACGGGGGCTCATACGGGTAAACGGATAATAAACACCTTCCACCTGTGGCCCAGGATAAACATAATCCACAATAGGATAAACCTTAGTTGAATCAAAATTAAAAGGTTTATACATCACACCATACAGATCTGTCACGCCATCAGCCGCCTTTACCTTAAATATTTCCGGAAATTTATAACCGGCAGCAAAAAGCTGTGAAAAATCACTCTCCTGAATATCCATTACCTTATTGCCATTAGTATCCAGCAGGATGGCGCAGGGCACCGTATTTACACGCGAATAGTTATCCACCACAAAACGAGCATCATCATCCACTTCCACACGATGGAAATAATCCCCTTTGGTCAGTAATTTCAAACCGCTGCCATCCAGATTCACACGATACAAATGTTCATAATAAGGATGTTCTTTCGCATTCATTCCATTGGCAGTAAAATAAATCACACGCGCCTTGTCATCTACTTTCAAGATTTCCTCCACGTGCCAGGGACCTTTTGTGATACGATTTTTCAAATTACCCTGATCATCATATAAATAAAGGTGTGCCCAACCATCACGCTCACTCCATTGAATAATTTCCTTTCCACCATTCAAGACTCTTAAAGGACGAGTTTCCTGATAGGTATTCATCCGTTCCTTTATTACTGGTACAACAGAATCCTGTCCTATCGTATAGGAACAAACATCAATCCGATGTAAATCACGGCTGCTGCGAGTCAGGAAAAAACGGTTGTTATCCCCCTGCCAAACGGCAGCCTGATCTTCCATATCACGCTGTTTTTGCATCATTGGTTTGTATTCCAGGCCAATGCTTTGATCTTTATAAGCTGCGACTTTAATTTCCTTACGTTTATTATCAACCAAGTCAAACAAGTACAGGTGTTCTATGGGAGCTTCCTTTTCTCCCGGCATCTGGTATTTATAAGTTTCCAATGTGGGACGTGGACGGGCCATCGAATTTATTACCCATAACTCTTTCACAGCGCGATTGTCAGAAACTGTCATAGCAAAATAACGTGAATCCGGAGACCACACTCCACCTACACGACGACGCTTGCCATTACATAAAGTATCTGTATTCAACATACTATAGGGAATACCATAGCCAAAATCCTTCATGCCATCTGTAGTAAGCTGGATTTCCACGATCGTACTATCCTTTTCATTTTTTTTCGCCTTTTCATAATCTTCACGACTCATGCGATACAAATTCAAATCCTTGGCATAAATCACCGTTTTACCATCAGGAGAGACCGATCCCCAATAGATTTTCTTCAGGTCGTCTTCTTTATCTTTCAGATGGGTCAATTTACGGGTAGGATAGTCATAAGAAAAATAAAAGATTTCCTTCTCATTCTTCTTGTCCTTCTTATCCTTGCCATCTTTCTTTGGTGTCGCATCTTTTGTTGACTTTACTTCAAAAGTAAAGGTACGCCCATCTTCTTCCGCTTTCAGATTTGTGATTGGCAAATGGCGTGCCTCAAAGGGATCTTTTACAATTTCGGTAAGCTGGGAAGCTAATTCATCCCTATCAAACAAAAGCTTCTTTGTCCGGGCAGCCGGATCAACCACATACCAAAAGGTTCCTTCACTTGTTTTGTACTCGAACCAGAAATTATTACCTTTCTGGAACCAATGCGGATCCACCACAGTAGAAAACAACATGGTGTTCAATTTTTCTTGTGTGTATTTCTCTGCCTGCAGATATTCCGGCAAGCGTTCCTGCGCTTTTGCAACAGAAACTGTCGTACACAAACCGCCCATTAAAAGGGTAATGAATAGCATTTTCCTCATAGATTGAACTTTTATCGTGTTTATAAAAAACAAACATACACAAAATTCTTCATTTAACAATCTTAAACAAAGAATTTTGTGTATGTTTGTTTCATTTATCCTTTTCTTATCAGAAACTATACCCTGAAGTAAAACTAACCATATGATTCCGTATCCTTAAATCATTCTGTTCCTTATTATATTTTCCCCAAGCCAAATCATACCCGATAGTAAATGAAATCCGTTTAACAGCAATCCCGACAGAAGCCGTTCCTCCCCAATCCAAACGAGGGGACGCTTCAAAACCAAATTCCTCATTTACTGTTTTTCCTTTAAATGTGCCAAACCGGTAATAATCATTCCGGTATTCGTACTGTCCAACACCTGTTTCTTCATCTATATTATATTTTGAGGAAGAAACATAAGCATTAGTACGTCCACCAATTCCTACAGCTACATAAGGTCCTACTGCTAATTTAAGACGCACATCATCACAAAGTTTAAAACCCCAATGAGCCATAACAGGCAATTGCAAATAATAACGCGTGGACTCAACATTCGTTTTTTCATAATCCATGCTAAATCCTCCCCCTGTTGATATGTTTCCCCAGCTCATAGGATGATACCCACCTTTCTGCATTAAGATATAAACCCCGGACTTCAAGCCAAAAGAAGGCTTCTTTCCCACCCCTTCCTTTAACTGATACAACACACCGGCACCGGCTTTAAAACCTAATGTAACTGATGTCCCTTCATTTTCCTTATTCACTACCAAGCCGGCTTCCGGCGTAACACTCCAACGAGACTGAGCGTTCAACATCATACTCGCCAAAATACCTGCCATAAATAAAATTACTTTTTTCATCTTTTTCTTCTTTTTAGTTCATTATCTATGTAAAAGACTAAAAATTCAGAAAAACCCCCATTGCATATCCGGAAAAATAATAAAATAACATGAGCAACTCACTCACATAACAAAAGAAACACCCTACATTTAAACATACCGTTCAAGAAATCAAAAAAACAAACGATGCAAAAACGAACCAACAGCAGCAAAAGTTATCGCTTATTTTTCGCATTCTCTTTATATTCGGTAGGTGTCATACCAAAACGTTGTTTAAAACATTTGCTGAAATAACGAGGATCATTAATACCCACCATATAAGCAATCTGCGTCATATTATAATCACCACTCTCTATCAATTGTGCGGCACGTTTCACACGCATCTCTTTAATAAACTCAATGGGGGCAAGTCCTGTCAGGGTCTTCAGTTTCTTGAAAAAGACAGAACGACTCACCGCAAGCTCCTGTACCAAATCATCCACTATCAAATCGCCATTATCCATATTCTTCTCCATTAATTCCGTCAGTTTCTCCATAAACTTACGGTCATGGGAAGACATCTCAGGCTGTGTTTGCTGTTCTTCCTCCGCAACAGGCTGAATATTCATCAGATTCGCACAATACAACTGTTGCAACTTGACACGTTGTGTCAGAATATTCTCCACCCTGGCCTTCAGGTAAGTAGCACTGAACGGTTTCGTTATATAATCCTCAACTCCCAGTTCCATACCTTCCAACTTACTGTCCATATCCGTTTTAGCCGTCAGTAAAACGACCGGAATGTGACTGGTCGCCATATTAGCACGCAAATCTTCTGTCATGGTAATACCATCCTTTTCCGGCATCATGATATCACTAATAATAATATCCGGAACAAACTTCAAAGCCTTATCCAAACCTTCAGCCCCATTGACAGCCTCTATGACGTTGAAATTTGAGATGAAGATACTACGCAAAAAGAAACGAAGTTCCAAATTATCTTCAACCAGCAACATCGTTTTGCTTTCATTCCTCTTCTCTTCATGTCCCTGAACAGATTCTTCCACCTCTTCCGGCCTCATTTCGACAGAATCAGAGAGAATGAACTCTACATTCTCCGTATAGTGCTCCTTGCCTTTCAAAAACTCAACCGTGAAACAACTGCCCTCCCCCTCTTTACTATCCACACGGATAGTCGCTTTGTGCAGTTCCACCAATTCCTTAACCAAAGAAAGACCGATACCAGAACTTTGCTGATTAAACAAATTCTTGTCCAACAGATTTTCAAAACGGACAAAAAGGGAAGCTTTCTTGCTTTCAGAAATTCCTATACCTTGATCCTGCACACCAATCGCCACATTATGTTCATTTTCATGAATGAAAAGCGTAATCATCTTACCCTGTGGAGTATACTTGAAAGCATTGGAAAGCAGATTGAAGACAATCTTTTCCAACTTATCCGCATCTACCCACAGTTTCAAGGAAGGCATTTCACTTTCGAATACAAAATCAATATGATGCTCTTCGGCCAGCGATTCAAAATTATCCATGATATGGCGTACAAAAGGAACAATATCTATCTGCTCTATACGCAACTTCATCTTATTTTTCTGTATTTTGCGGAAATCAAGAATTTGGTTCACCAAGCGAAGCATACGGTCGGTATTACGTTCTACTACATGCAATTGCTCACGTACATCATCCGGCAAAGTCTTGTTTTTCAGAACATATTCCACAGGACCTGCAATCAATGTCAGCGGAGTGCGAAGTTCGTGAGAAATATTTGTAAAAAAGCGAAGCTTTATATCAGAAACCTGCTGTTCCACAGACACTTCATGTTTCAGACGATAAATAGTAAACAATATATATACTCCTGAAAACAGAATCAACAGAAAAGCAAGAATATAAATTGCCATAGCCCAAGCCGTTTCCCAAAACGAAGGCTGAATGGTGATTCTCAAACTGCGCTCATTCTCTACCCAAACCCCATCACTATTGGTCGATTTAACCTGAAATACATAATCCCCTTTCGGCAGATTGGTGTATGTAGCGGTACGTTGTTTATCCACATAATTCCATTCCTTATCAAATCCATGCAAACGATAAGCATAACGGATATTTTCAGGATAAATCATATCCAAGGCTGCAAAGGACAAAGTTACAATATTCTCCTTGTGCGAAAGTACCAGGTGTTCTGTATTATCAAGAGACTGTCGCAACAAACTGCCTGATACACCCGGAATCACCTCCTGATTGGATATTTTCAACGTTCCGAAAACAATGGATGGAACATAATTGCTTTTCTTGATATGTTCCGGTTCAAAATAAAGCATACCACGACTGGTACCAAAGAGTAGGGTACTGGAACTAAGATTCAGCGATGTCCCCTCCTCAAAACGTATTTTGCCCCCAAAATCCCGTTCATTATAATTTTCAAAACGCTGTTCGGACGGAATAAATTTACTCAATCCGTTTTCCGTACTTATCCACAGATTCCCCGTGTCATCCTCTTCTACAGACAACAGGATATCTGAAGGCAAACCATCCTTCACGGTATAGGATTTAAATACCGCCTTCCCTTCCCCGTTCATGGAAACAAGCTGGTTAAGTCCTCCCCCAAATGTAGCCAGATAAACTTCTCCTTGTGAAGTGGTGACAATCCGATATACGTTATTGTTGCTCAGACAATTCATATCATCGGGGATACGTGCATAAAGATGGAACACAATCGACTCCGGATCTTTAAAATCCTCTTTAAAACTAAGCGCGCCATCACTGCTCCCCACCCATATATTCCCCTTCTTGTCAGAAGTGATATGGCGTACACGGTAACAACGGTCATACGGAAAACCTTTCAGGTTATTTCTAGAACTAATAAACACATATTTCCCTTCAGGAGTTTTCTGAATATAATTTAACCCTCCACCGAAAGTTGCCACCCAAATGCGTCCATGCTTGTCTTCATGTAACCAGTAAACACTATTATGACTCAGGCTATAAATATCATCTTCATCATATTTGAATCGAGTAAACTTAAAACGGGTCCCCTCCTTTTCTGCCAGAATAATACCATCCCCTTTGGTCGCAATCCAAATGTTTCCGTGAGAATCTTGCATGATATGATAAGGAACTCCCCGTAACGACCTGCCAGATTTGGCTATATCCCCCTCTTCGGTCAGAATACCCTGAAAATCTAAATCAGAAGAATAAATTTCAATCTGACCATCCCGTTTTCCCATCCAGATGCGATGTTCGCTATCTTCAAACAACGCACGTACCGTATTGGAATTCAAGTCATAACTGTGACCCATGCGGGGATAAATATGGAACTGGCTTCCTAAAAAAGTAATCTTCTCCAACCCCTTAGAATGAGTACATAACCAAAGATTGCCTTGCTTATCGGATAACATGGAATGTAATTTATTGGAAAAGTGCCAATCGGGTGAATCGGGGTCATTATAGAAAGGTAACAGCCGATTTGCCTCTCTGTCATACCAAGAAAGCCCTCCTCCTTGCGGATGTACCCACAAATTACCGTTCAAGTCTTCACAAATATGAAAACTGGGATAGGAACGATCGGCACCACGAGGCTCCACTTGCATCTTTTCTTGCTTAAATACTTCTGTCAAAGGATTGAAATGACAAACCTTTCCCCATTCGGTCATCTCAAACCATGCTTCCTGCTTACTGTCAACATAAACAGAACGGAAAGCGTCTGCCGGGAATTCGGGACAATTGGACTTATTATAGACTTTACACTCTTTTGTATCCGAATGGTACAATATCAATCCTTCATGGGCAGTTGTTATCAACAGCCCCGTACCTTTTATTTCATTTATAGCAATCACTTTATCCTTTACCGGCAATTCCCAAAGACGAAAGATTTCATTCTGCAAAGAATAGCACCATATCCGTCCTCTGTCTGATCCAAAATAAAGTTCGTCACCATAACTGCAAAAAGAGTAGAAGGCCTGTACGGGTTCATCTTTGCCTGACTGGATATTCACAAAATAAGAGACAGGCTCTTCTTTATCATTCGTAATCTTCAGCAGACCGTTATCAGTAAGCAACCACTCTTGATTGTAAGCATCGCTAAAAACCTGATTAATATGAACGGCATTTCCTCCACGACTATGAGTAGCATATACTTGGGTAGTTATACTGTAATCTTTAGGGTTTGTTTTCACACGGACAGCCCCCTCATTTTCAGAAAGTAGCCAAATGACACTGTCGGGCAATATTTTAATAGAAGAGAAACGCATGCCCTCCTCTTCACCTTCGGCAGGAATTTGTTCGAACTTCTCTGTTCTTTGGTCAAAACGATACACACGATAATCATACGTTTGCAGCCAAATATAATTATAAGGGTCTACTTCCAATAAGTCTACCCGGTTGTTAGTCATAGTAATTTTATTCCCTTGTCTGGCTTTATAAACTTTGAAGTCATAACCGTTGAACCGGTTGATTCCATCCCAAGTAGAGAACCATAAAACTCCATTATGGTCTTGTACCATGCTCATGATGGAGTTCTGAGACAAGCCGTTTTCCGAAGAATAATGAGTAAAGATACAATTAGGCTGACTTTTTGCATGAAAAAAGAGCAGCAAAGTAAGTATAAACAGAATGTGTCTTTTCATTTCGTAGATTTTCATATTTAATAGGCAAAAATACATAAAAAACGAGAGATACTGATATACAAGCTCCTAAAAAAACAAAAGGGGAAAAGTTAAATCCCCCCCTTTATCATTCTACTCTTCCCTGACACTTTCCATAGGAACAAATAGAATTCCTCCCTACAGTGACAAAGTATTATTACTGGTAGAAAGAACAGCTTATCTCTTTAAATTCTGCAACAATACATTTCCATTTTCCACCGGATTCCACCCGTCATCACCTGCCAAAATCTGTGCTTCATTATAATTACCGATATCGTTCAGCTGCTTTCCAAACGAAGCACGCGAAGCGGTAGCCGCCCCTTCTCCCGTATTCCGGTATTCAGCATAGAATACGGTTTCCTCATTTTCTTTTTTGCCCCAGTTGTTCCAACCCACCGGAAGAATATGCTTTCCCAAATCACAATGAATATAAACAGCCTGTGCATAAGGACGCCAAGGACGGGACAAATACACCTTCTGAGCCTCAGCCACACCCGTCAATTTACAGCCTATAAAAACATAGCCATATTTTTTGCCTTGATCTGTAGAAGGAGCGGTAACATACCCATCACCCAAACTATGGATGGTGCAATCCTTAAACAATGCCGTAGACCAGCCAAAAATAAAATCCACCGTACCCTCTATATAACAATGGTCATAAAACTGACGACTGTCTTTGCCATAAGTGTACAAAGTATCCTGATTTCCCAAAAAACGACAGTTTTTGAAATAAGCGCGATCTCCACTAACAAAACAGGCCACTGCCTGCCCCACTCTGCCGGCACTATTCTCGAAAGTGATATTCTCAGCATAGAAATCGGGAGCATAGATATAACAGGTTGATGAACCGGAGGTAGACATTTCTTCTCCGAAATAGTTCTTTTTAGAAGCAAAATCATCATTTGTCAGAATTGCTCCGTCCTCACCTATCAAAGAAATACTAATCTTGCTTTCAGGAATAACCACTTTTTCTTTATATACCCCTTTACGGACTAGAATAGTAGTGCGTCCTGCTTTACGAAAATCGGGGACAGCATGAATCGCTTCCTGAATGGTAAAGAAATCACCACTGCCATCTTTTGCCACTACAAAATCATAATGACGTACAAAAGGCGCCAATGCAGGAACCTCTTTAGCTATAGCATCCACTGTCAAACCAGCAATAGTACGCGCCCCATATACATTCAGGTGCGTATTATCCTCACGCCCTTTCGGACAAGCTGCACACACACCTTCAGGAATCCACATGAACAATTTTTTTGAAGCCTCCGGTCCCATCTCCTGCACCAAATCATGCGTTATCTTGTTCATATCCACAAAAGGCACATCCAACTCTTTTGCCACGTTACGCGGAGACTCCAAATATTTTCCATGAGTATCAATCAACACTTCTCCATCTTGAGAAACACTCCCCTTTGACAAATCCTTGCGCACATCATCTTCGGCTACCGCATTTTTATTATTCCGGAAATTACGACGGACAATGGCATTGAACAACACGGGAATTCCCCCTTTAGCACGTGTTTCTTTTACAAAACGGCGTAGATTGGCATCAAAAGTAGATCCGGGATCAGTATGACGTTTCTTATCGGCCTTCTCATCATTATGCCCAAACTGAATAAAAACATAATCACCCGGCTTTACTTTATTAATTACTACCTCCCACAATCCTTCATCAATAAAACTTTTAGAACTCCGACCATTTCTAGCATGGTTTTCCACACGAATATTCTCACTGAAATATCCTCCCAGCACATGGCCCCATCCACGTTCCTGATTACCTCCCTCTAAGGGTTTGTTGGCCATAGTCGAGTCACCTATCATAAAGATAGTAATTGTGCGGTCTGCCGTAAAAGCAGAAAACAATAACAAGGCAACAAATGCCATCAACATCTTAATTTTCATCGCTTTCTATTTTAAATTTTGATTAAAGAACTCAAGTATATCATCCTGTATCTCCTTACTGCAAAAATGGGGCAAATCATAGAACTTGGTGGTCAACAGATTTTCTACCGATTGACTCTTCCATACATCCTGCATGGTAGAGAAAGCGCTTTCAACGCCCTTTACAGGAAAAAGTTTGTCCCGCAAGCCATTGATGAACAACATCGGTTTGGGACAGGCGATAGATGCCACATGAGGATAATCCATCCAATTCCGTATTCCGGGAATAATCATGGAATAAGCAGACCCACCTTTGTTCTGATTATTGGTAAGTGTCATTAAGCTATCTGTAGTATTCATCCAGCACACAGCAGCGCCTGCCTTCACCACATCTGTAGCGGCACTGACCATCCAGGCACGATGTGCTCCCATAGAAAATCCCATAGTACCTATCTTTTCCTTATGAACCATGGGCAATGAGGCCAGAAATTCCGCGCTACGAATATCATCCCAGGCTATCAAGGCTCCCCAAGACATTCCCATCTGTAACATATTGGCCGCCAACGCTTGCTGTGAGTCATAGCGTACTCCTTCCTTACGTCCCCGTTCCCCCCAAAACAAGGCATCCACAGCAAGCACTACATATCCGTGACTTGCCAGATAATCACCTACATACTGTTTGTCATAACATTTTTCCGCCCAATCGTCCGCATCGGCCAGTACAGATGCTTCCACACCGAACGGACGTACCATCTTCTCTTTCCCTATCGAAAAATGCGCACCGTGATCGTGAAGCAGCAATACTGCCGGGAACGGGCCATTCCCGTCAGGAACCAACAGATAAGCAGGAACACGAGAATATTCCGAAACACTGAACAAAATCTTCTCCGCCCTATATCCATTCCGTTGCTCGGTATCTATCACTTTCTTATCAAAAGCCGTAGCAGGAGGAGCAGGCAACATGCAATCCAATAACGTTTTTCGAGCTTCCTCACGCCACTTTTCGAAATTTCGGATAGCAGAGTTCCCCCATGCCATAGGATAAGTCAGGTTTTCTTTCATCTTCTGATAGAACAGCGGCATATCATTCTGCGTTTCATAACGCATAGAAACTGTTTCCACCTTTTCTTGAGCAGAAGCCGTCAGACTTATCCCGAACAACAATAAACAAATTACAGTATTCTTCATAAACCTATACCTAACAAACTTTACTTTTCAAGGTAACTAATTAATTTTATCATATTATCAATATAATCTCCAACAGAGATGCACAATTCTCCGGTGGTACACGGATAAGGTGATGTATCGTGCTCGTCCCCTACAAAGGTAGCTATATATTTCGTTTCCTCACTAGGTCCTGAAACAGTATATGGCTTATACGGGTTCGAGGTTGACTTTAAAGGAGAGAGCCAGCAACCGTCCTTAGTCAGTGATTTCACCAATTTCCGGGCAACTTCTTCCGTAGCTTTTCCACGTAAACGAGTATAATATTTAGGTAAAGGAACCAAATGATCCTGCAGCAAAGGTGAATTCTTCGCCAATTCGGATACAGGAAGTTTTTTCACTTCCTCATAACGACGACGCAGTTCACCAGGATTCACAAAAGTTGCCGAATTATAATGAGCTATTGTATTTTCTATATTCTGATCTATATAATAAGTACCGTTTTTCACATTACTTCCCTTACGATGGACATACAGTGGTTTACCAGTATCAGGATCTACAAAACGAGGAACCAAAATAGCTTCCGGATTAGTCGACTGACTCTTCCATTTCTTCACATCCGATTCCGGTAATTTCATTGATTCCAAAAAACGAATTGCAGCAGGAATCCCCGACAGGAAACGAGTATCAGCTGTAAGTTTATAGTAATCCATCATTAAATTAACAAGACGGACGGTAGTACCGGTGTTCACACTGCGCGGTTCATAAGAACGGGCATGAGCCGGTTTCAAATCATCTACTGTATATTGGTCCGCCCAGCCTGCATAAGGTTCCCCTTGTTGAAGGGAAATCATCAAGTACATAGCACGCATAATAGGCTCCTTTACCCCTTGCAACCCCATTGCCTGATAGCATTGAATCAAAAACTCGGTCGCATCAGGAATCACATCATCATTCAGAGTAATAAAAGACGAATAATCTTTCTTACCTTGAAAAGGGTGATCATACATCAAAGGATACCGTTGAGGCCATCCACCCACCGGATATTGACTTTTCAAGACAAAATCAATGGTTTTCTCCAAAGCCGGACGGAAAGCAGGATCATTTTTTTCCACATACATACGAAGTAGAAATTTGGCAGCCTCCATAGTACCCGCATCATCGTAAGTCGCATTTCCATAATAATGTTGAAATTCTTCCAGACGCCAGCCATTTTTACCAACGGTATCATACCAGGACTTTAAGGAGTTCTCTCCTGCAAAATCGAACACATAATTCCATCCGCCACATTCAAGCTGTCCCCAAATCAAGGTGTTAGCCACTTTTTTCGCAGCTTCATAATAATACTCATCTCCTGTAGCATGATAAGCGTCAAGCAACAAATGACCGACAGAAGGAGTTCCCGGCGGCTGAATCCATACCATTGTCCTCTTGGCTTCCATTTCTCCCCATGAGCGGGACATATCCGGCAAATAATTCCATACGAAGCCACCATTATAACTCACTTTGTTCATCATAAACCGAGTGGCGGTTTTCATCGTATTTATAACTTGGTCATCTAATTTTTTATTAGTTTGGGCTATACCTATACAAGCAAAATTTGCCATGCACAGGCAAAGGACAATTCTTTCCCAGTTCTTCTTTAATGTGCTTTTCATTGTTGTTTTAGTGTTTTGATTCAAGTTTAAATATCATTATGAAGCAAAATAAGCCATTTTCCGGAGCTTGGATTTGTAATATTTGGTCTTTTCCTCGTATATTTTAATCACGACGAACTACCCTCCCCATATTATAAGTATATTTGAAGAAAAGTTTTAGTTATTCATTTTATATTAAATGCAAGATCATGAATCGTAAGGTAAGAACCGCATTGTATGCTTGCGCCTTGATGGCACCACTACTATTGCAGAGCTGCAATGCACAAAGTGAAAAAAAAGAGAGCAACAAAGAGTGTACTGAAGAAACAAACAAAAACACTGAAAAAAAGGTTATGAAAACAGGTAGTGAAAACTTCATTTTTGCAGAAGGCAAAGAATGGGAACCTGCAGGCGAAGGTGTAGTGCGCCAGATCATGGGTTACAATGATGACATCATGGTTGTTAAAGTAAAATTTGAAAAGGGAGCTGTAGGAGCTGTCCACCATCATATCCATTCACAAGTGACTTATGTGGAAAGTGGAAAATTTGAGTTTATCATCAATGGTGTGAAAAAAATTGTATCGGCCGGCGACTGTCTGTATAAGGAACCGGATGCTGTGCATGGTTGTGTATGTCTGGAACCGGGTATGCTGATAGATTGTTTCAGTCCGATGCGTGCTGATTTCCTGGAAAAGAAATAGACAAGCCATATATTCCATCCACTGCAGGAGCAGATTACTGTGCCCTCCTTTGGGCATTTAATATGCTCCTACAGTGGAAATGAATTCTATTTTTTAATCTGCAAAACAAATGGGACAATTGCTTAACCTTATCAAATCCGGTAAATCATAATATTTCAAAGCACCATACAACACATTAGAATACATATCCCACTGCATAGGCCTCTCAATGTATTCCTTCCAAGTCTTCACGCTATGTTTTATCTCCACACTGTTGATTCTTTCATCCAAATAAGCAACATGAATTGCAACCGGACCATAAATACCATTGGCAAATACCTTGACGGGGTGTCCTTTCAGAAATTCGTGTTCTGAACAAAAATCAAGCAAAGTCAAAATATCGACAACACGTTGTCCCATAATAGGACGCCCTATATGCATACTGACCATTGCATTGCGATACTCACGGTTCCAATATTTAGCATCCGTATAGAATGCAGGATCCGTTGTTTCCCCAAATCCGCGCAAATCTGCCAACAACAAGATTTTTCCTTCCGTCAAGGCAGCAGCAAAATTCGCATATTCACTCAAATAAGTTCCTTTTCCCTCTTCCTGTAACCTTAACTCAACAGGAGAATCAGCATTCGCTCTGGACGGCATGATAAGAATACAAGGAACAGGCATCTCCCCTTCCCTTATAAGCTGAAACTTATATTGTTCATATTCACGCATTGAATCATGTCCGGTTGCCTCAATTCTTATTTTATGGTCAGGAAGGCCTTTAAGACCTAACAAATCCAACATCTTTGCCTGAACAGTTTTCTTTCCTTTCGAAAGAAACGCCTCACGCTTGGAAGTCCACTCATCCAGCTGATTCACATTTTCCTGCATAATACTGAGTGCTCCAGGCATAGATACATTCACCTGTCCTCGAGTCGTACAAAACATATCTGATAACAGGAAACGGTCTTGTGCCGCTTTCTTCACCGAAGATTGATCATCTTTCAACCAACGCTTGAACCAACTGACCAACTTTTGCCTTTTTTCAGTTCCAAGTCCATGCCCTGTTTCTACTGTCAGCATATCCACCTTTTCGGGAACTCCCAATACTTTATAGCACTGTTGTAATTCAGCAAACCCTTGTTGTGCACCCCATAAATCGACAAAATCATATTTACCGCTTAAAATCAATAAAGGCCGTGGAGCCATCATTAAAGCAAAATCAGGTACTTCCAGTTGTTCACGCCCTTCGTATGGTATATGTTGGCAACCATCGGAAGGACCTTGCAACTCCATAGTACGTTCTCGGGTAGAAAAGAAACTACAAATGGCCGCTACCTTTACACGGGGATCCAAACCTATATAATAAGCGGTCTGAGTACCACCACCAGAAGATCCATATACTCCGATACGCTCCGGATCAATATCCTTACGAGTCAATAAATAGTCCAAAGCCCGATGATTATCCCAATATTCCTGTGCCGCCAAACTAGTACCAAGCAAGTTAAAGCCCGCATTCAGTAAGGTATGTTCCGTGGTAGCCCCCCGTGTCAGCGGTTTTCCTTCCCTGTCAATAAGTTGCAACCGTTCTCCCTGGCCTATGGGATCTACCACTAGTACAGCAATACCATTGGATGCCATCAGCATAGCGGCATGAGACGAAGAACCTTTACCATTCAATCCATGTCCGCAAAGTTCCAATGTTGCCGGAACAGGAACAGTCATGTTCTCCGGCATATAAAGATGTGCTGTGACATAGCGGCCAGGCTTGCTTTCAAAAATTATTTTCTCTATATGATAACCCGTACCTTGTACCTTCCCCACCACCTGAGCATTTAAATTCCCTTTCTCCGGAAAAGTACCTACTATTTGTTTATATCGTTCACGGCAACCCTCCAGATACTCCTGCATCCTAGCAGGAGAAGTAAACGCTTGTTGAATGGCCGACTGCCGATCAGCAAACTGCCGATGTACATCATACATCAGATAAGAATTATAAGCGGTACTTTGACTCCAAGGTAATGCCTTGAACTCACCCTGAGCAGATACCCCAACAGTCCCCACCCATATTCCCAAACCTACACATAAAGTGCGAAAACCGATGATTTTTCTCATAGAATCAATCCTTAAGTTATTGTACCACAATTTCAATTTTCTGACGGTTATCTCCGGCTGTCTTCACATACAGACGTTTATGCTCCGTATCATAAAACCAGCCTGTATTCCGGTCTGCATCTGCAACCGATGAAAGAACGGGCAACGATTTACCATTTTCTATCACAGATTGCGGAGCGTTCTGCAAATAAGCCTTCACCAGATAAGTGTGTCTGGCAGGTTTGTACTTCCCTACCGGTTTATCTGCAGTAAACGTCCAACTACCATCAGCGAGCCTGCTGGTAAAACGGGTCAATGAACCAATCCCTTTTTGATAATCCATTGATATACCATCATCTTCATACATCTCATAAGAAGAAATGCCTGACGGATAGACATCCAATGTTATCATCTCTACAGGGTGCTGATCTACCCACTGCATAACAGGTTGCATGGGAATAATAGCTCCGGCTTTTATATAGATAGGCAACACATCCAACGGAGTAAGAAAAGATTTATATTGACGGCCCTCGTAACGCTCACCGGTTTCATAATCAAACCATTCTCCACCAGGAAAATAAACATGTTGGCTCAGTGCACCTTTGGTAGTGACAGGACAAACCATCATCCATGGCCCGAACATATACTGACGTGTCAGCTGATAAGTATTCTCATCCTGAGGATAGTCCATCACTAAAGGAGTCATCATGGGACGTGCCGTTTTATAAAGTTGATAGGCATTACTATAAATATAAGGAATCAATGTATAACGCAAACTATCATATTTGATGAAATTGGCCAAAGCCTCCGGACCATAAGTCCAAGGTTCATGGTAACGGGGATGGTCCATACCGAACACCATGGCGATAGGTGAAAACATACCGAACTGTACCCAACGAGTATATAATTCTGTATCGTAAGGAGAATATTGTTCAAATCCTCCCATGCAATGAGTCCAGTTACCCACACCACTCATACCAATATTAAGTCCTGCACGTATCACCGGTTCAAACCACTGCCATTCACTCCCCCAATCTCCGGCCCAGATATAAGGATAACGCTGAATTCCCGCATAACCTTCACGAGTATGTGTCAACCCCCTCATATTATTATATTCCTGAAATTTACGATAGGGAGCCTCCGCATAAGCTAAAGGAAAAATATTATGAAGTCCTTTCAGGTCCATCGTTCCTCCGACATCCGTTTTCACAAACTTAGCCCCGATAGAAGCGACTTTCATTACTCCGTTCTCCCACCACCAATCTACTGCTTTCGGATCAAAGAAATTCACTACCCCTTCTGTCTTGGCTCCTGGATACAGCACGTTTCCCTGTTCACGCGCCTTATCCAATAGATGATATTCAGGACCATTATCTAATATAGAACGGATATGAAGCCCCACCATTTTTACATTTTGCGCATAGCAACTGTCAAACATAGCTTTCGGATCTTTGAACGTATTGCGCCATTCAAAACAGCAACCACCATTTCCGTAAGTGGTATTAAACAGTCTCCAGGTAGAATCTAGCCAAAGCAAATCAAAAGGCACTCCTTCCTCACGCAAACGTTTACATAAAGCAGGCGGATATTTATCGGAAGTCATCTCTTCATTCTTCCAGGTTCCACCGGAATAAGTACCGACATGCAACCCCATTGCAAAACGAGGAAGCATGGGGGATTTTCCGGTCAATTCCGTATATCGGTCAACCATGGTATAAAAATCGGGACCATAAATAAAATAATAGTCCAAATCACCGCCAAAAGCTTTGAATGAATAATAGTCACTACTGTCCCATCCCATATTCCATTCGGTAGCAAACGGAGTATGAAAGAACAAACCATATCCTTTGGTACTCATCATAAAAGGTACGGGACAATAATTGGCACGTAAAATATCTTTTCCTCCTACAGCCGGTTTTATCCCTCTTCCCAACTCTACATTCAGATAGACCTTACGCCCTCGCTGATCCATGAAATCCATACGTTCCCCAAAACCAAAGAAATGCTCATCCGGTTGTAGAACAGCTTTCGTCTTGACAGAATCCTTATAAAAACGTTGTTCCGCAAGTTCCGTATAAAGCAGTTTGCCGTTTTTATCAGAAACTGTCAGACAGAACGGATTCTTGGTAGCCTCTATAATCAGTTTTCCGGTCGTAATCAACCATGCAGTTCCTTTATCTTCCACTGTATAGTGTACAGGAGTAAAATCATATTTACGAACCATCCACTGCTCATTTTCAGCGAACACGGTACCTTGAGAATGACGTACACGGAACATATCATCTGTACAAAATTCCAATTTCACATTTCCCTGAGGCAAAAGAAACAACAAATCATTTCCTGTCTTCTTAAAAGAAGTATTGGCCGCCCATAGTCCTATACAATACAGGCATAAACAAAAGCATAGGAATCGTTTTTTCATGGTATCTGTTATTTTATTTAAAATCAATCATATTGAAAATCAGTTTTTTGGCTACAAGTCCGGCAGCCGAATCATTAATGATGTTCCCATAGATATCCAATGTAGAGAACAAAACACTACCCTTACCCATAGGTACAATCCCCATAGCAGTTCCGATAGCCATAGGATAAGTATGATAGGCTCCGACCAGCAATTCCTCACCTTCCATCACTAATCCCATACGCTCCACCCCTGTATGTATCAATGCCTGATAAGGCCAGTTGAGAGCATTTCCGACAGGAAGTTCCTTGAAAATATCATGCGGCTTATTAAACATCACTCCACCCAACCAATTGGTTCCAACAAAGAATTTGTCCTTAAACACCGCTTTACTATTAGCTGCTATAAATTCCGACCACTCATCAGCACTCTGAATAATGAAGATTTTGGTTCCATCATTTACGGCACGTTCCATTAAACGCTGTGCATCCGGCATCTTATCATTAGGAACAGCCCAATCCAAACGACAACGAGCGTTACTACGAGGATGTCTGAAACGGATCTCTATATCGGCAGACTTGCCTTCTTTCAAATAGACTTTTCCATCGCCAAAATGCTCTTTCTTCCTGGTAATTTCATATATTTTCTTACCATTGACAAAGACTTCAATCATACTACGATCATTACTCTGAGGAATAATCGTATATTCACCACTGACAGAAGGAAGTACTTTACCACTCCATTTAATACCATAACCATCAAGCATATACACAAAAGGACTTGGTGTAGCTCCCTCAATAGCACTCAGATTAACCACCTTGGCCACTTCATGATAAACTTCCTTCTGAAATTCCATATCCTCATAATAGACCACATCCAATCCCGGTTTGCCATCGGCAGAGCGTAACGCTTCCATCGGCACCATTGTCAACTGATCTTTCCTAGGAGGACGGGCCACCATAATCCAATCCAACTTTCCTAAATTATCCTCGTAAGCTGCAACCGCTTCTTTCGTTTTTCCCTTCAAGAAATTCTGTAAAGCACTCCCATCTTCCCAAACGGCCCCTTTACCATCCAACATATTGGATGCCAGATTTACAGACAATATATCATCATACCCAGTTGTAACAACAGAATTTTCCTTACACAGTTTTGCTTCAATCCTACAAAGTCCTCCAGCTGTAGGAACAGGTATTTTTACATCTTTCACCAACAACTGACCATAAACCTCACCTCCGGCGGCTTCCGTTTCATAAGTTCCTACCTCCATCACTTTTCCTTGAGAGTCTGTCACCGAGATTTTCAATTGATGGTTTCCCCGGACATTCTTCTCATTAATCAGATAAAAATCAACGGTCACCTCTCCCCCTGCGGCAGCAACCTGTTGCCTAGTCTTTACCGCTACATACAAAGGCTGATTATAACGAGCTATGATAGCCGGATTCGATTTGGGATAACGAAAACAATCGACAATTCCCGAATAATTCTCCGTCAATTCCGATTCCCATCCATTAACAACGTATGCATCCGTCAAATTATTCATTCTGGCCGATTCTATTTTACGTCCTTGATGTTCATAGGATACAGTTCCCATAACCACACACAAATCATCCACTGTAGGATAAACTGTCCTTAACTGTTTAGCATCCAGAAATTTATTGAATTCATCATACCAACGTAAAAACTCTCTACCATCCCATCCTTTATAGCTATATTTTTCCAAATCTTCTTTATTCTTTTCCAAACGAGGAGGTGATGATAAAGCCCCTTCCTCACCAAAGAATACAATTTCACGCTTATTCTTTGTATCATTATAATAATCTTCAGGGCCTTTGTACAAACCTTCATTCCAAACAGCAGGTCCTCCGGCACGATGATAATCATACCAGCCACTCCAATACACTTTTTCATCGTAAGGACGAATATGAATTTTAGCCTGATCTTCTATATCATCTCCCTTAGCCCAAGCCGAGGTACGAAGAATCAACCGGGAAGGATCCAATACACGCATATCCTTCATCGCTTGAATTTCCAATTCTAACTTTTCAGGAGCAGCATTTCCCGATTCATTCATCATATTATAGATAACCAGACAGGGATGACTGCGATCCCTCTTTACCATACGGATGACCTTTTCATGCAAAACAGCATTCATAAACGGCTGTCTTACGTCCAGACGAAAACCGCCAGGCTCTTCAAAATAGAGCAGTCCCAACTCATCAGCATAATTCATTACGTCAGTATTACCGATAAAACGATGAAAATTCAGCATATTCAATCCTAACTCCTTAGCTATGCGAATTTGCCTTTCAGCCAATTCTTCCGACGGAAAAATACCATTGACTGGCCAAAAACTCCAACTGATGGCCGAGCGAAGCATGATACGTTTTCCATTTAAACGAAAAACAGCATCATCACCTATACCGGAAGCCTCGAACCAACGGAATCCAAAACGGCGGGAATCTTTATCCACCCAGTTCTGTCCTTCGGACAACTCCACCTCACATACATACAGATTAGGATCATCCACACTCCATAATTTCGCATCCGGAGCTGATACAGGAATCTTCAGTTCATTCATACCTTTATTTAATGAGATACCCTTTATCTCTTTAGAATAAACTATTTTTTCTTTATTTTTCCACTCGTACACCGTTATACGAAGATCCTGCTTCGCAGTCTTTCCTTTTTCATTCTGTAATGTCAGAATAGCGTTGGCGGTAGTTATCTGAGGAGTATTCTGCATATAAATATCTGCCACATAAACAGAATTACATACCTTCATACTAACTTTTCCTGTTATTCCTCCAAAGCCATGACCGGGAGGCAACATTTTATCTCCCCACGGAATAGTTCTGTAGTCACGCCAATCATGGTTACCACCCGCATCCGTTATACGTACAGCCAATTGTACCTGTTCTCCTGATTTTATATAAGGAGTAATATCCGTTTCAAAAGGAACATTGTCCACAATCTGATAATCCACTAATCTCTGATTAATAAAAATTTCCGCCCGTGAACGTATAGAGCCAAAATTCAAAAAGACTTTTTGTCCTTTCTTCAATACCGGAATATCCATTGTACGACTCCACCATGTAACTCCTGTAATATCTCCTTCGGGTCCGGACTGAGTTTGAAGATATTCTTCAGCTGTTCCAGGAACCTGTACCGAAAGAGTCTGGGCAGAAGTCAATATATCCCATCCCGCTGTAGGAACAATTACAGGACTTTTCCGTGCCTCTTCCAATGTCAAATAAATATCCTCTGTCTGCCAAGTCGCTTTTTTATCCTGCCATAAATGCCATCCTTTTCCTGACAAATCAAAAAATGGTCTCTCCTGTGCTCTCACCCCATAAAATGGACATAACAACAAAAATGCTATGGCAATAATACTCTTCTTCATAATTATCTATTACTTTCTTTTATTAAATTCAATAATCATTCTATTCCCATTCCACCTTCATATAGTGCAGCATCGTTGTACTTTCACCACAACTGCCCGTATGCTGGATACCGGTGCCCCCAAAAGTGTTCGAGGCTATATCCGCCTCCAAATCTACCGAAAGTTTCAAGTTCGGATCAGTTACAGGCGCCGGAAGCGGAGTCGTTGTTGAAGCATGTGCTGTCAATTTTCCTCCTTTAGCAGTCAATGTCAGAGTACAATTTGTACGATAGCAGGTAGAAGACACCGGTTGACTGATGGCTTCAGCCACCCCGTTCTCATATTTCATCAAAATAAAATCAACCGCATTACTATACTTGGTCGTACGAATGATACGCAATGCATATCCCGTTAAAGTACGGGTATCAAACTTGATATACAAATCCAAATACTGTCCTGTAGCACTACCAAAACCTTGTCCTGCTGTTTTACTGGCATCCACATTCAATGTGATTGCCATATCTCCATAGCTGCCATCCAATGGAGTATACAGCAAACGGGCTCCTTTCTGATCCTGCAACAAACCGGTTCCGTGAGAACCATTCATTCCAGGTCCATAAATCCAATAATCCTTATCCGGAACTACCTGCCAATCGTATGCTGCCGTATCCAAAGGCTTATATCCACCAATCGTCCAAAATCCCGGTAAAAGTTGTGGTTGATTCTTACATGGAAAGTTCTGAAAATCCGTTTCAAATATATGAGTGATATTCACTTGCCCTTTCTTTATCGGAGAATTGGAAACAACAATCCGTTCTTCCCCCGGCAAACAACGCAGATGCTTGGGAGCGATAGCTGCCATCAGATAATAACCAACATCTTCTTTTACCAACGTATAGGAATATTCCGGTTCATTCAAGCGGGATACAGAAACCGGAAGTCTATCAGTCCCGTTCCTGTCCGTACATCTATACCAGGTTATCAATGATTCATCCTTGCGCCCATTCAAATTTAAAGCATAACTGACAGTAGCTACTCCTTTAGCAATATTCAATTCCGGCTCTTCCGTAAACGAGGGAGCCGGTACATAATCGGGAGCAACCGTAAGTTCCGTCGCACATTCCAAGCCATCCTCTGTATAGGCTATCACAGTGAAATGTTTTGTTTCATCCTCCGTATTAGTTGCCTCGACAACACATTCATAACCCTCGGAAGTAGATAATTTCACATCCTTTTCATAACCTTGTTGTACTTTCCACTTCACGGGAACATTATTCAGTACATAGTTGCAATGCCTTTTTACTGTTGCAGTCAATTTGACCGTCCGGCCACCAGTCTGGATGGAAGCCGTTAAAGGCTCTACAGAAAGACAGGAGGGCATCCGGGTATAATCCCTTCCATCCCGCTTACCTATAGCAATGACACGGTCTTTCACCTGAAGAGGATCCCAATCATCCTCTCCTCTCAATAAATTGTAAGTATTATAAACTACCTCTTCATTCTCTTCCAGCCGGAAAGCTTTCAGTTGCTTCAGCTGATCCATGCAAACCGTATTATAAGGCTTGTCAGCCCCTATTACATAAGGTTGCCCGTTCAGTTTCACATTGTATTGGTAACAACGCAACCAATCTGTAGGATCATGTGTCCAGCCCGCATAAACCGGCTTCTTCGAATGATAACGGCAATCGACAATACTTAACGGCCCGACCGACTTACAAAAATATTGCCGGTCTTCCTCATGACATACATAAAAGTCACAGTTCAAAAATACAGCTCCGCCCATATCACTTCTCCAAAAAGGTTTCTGACCATAAAAATGAAGTGTACAATCCAGATAAACCCCTGTTCCGGTCAATGCGTCATCCGTACTTTCCATGTGGCATTTATTAAAAAGTATCCGCTTGGCGCCATTCAACGGATTCATGTTCAAGCGGCTGATGAAATGTACATTATCCGCCACAATCTTGTCGCCATGACAATAAGCGACATGTGCCTGAGTGATGGCAGACATTCTTTTCTTCCTGCTTAATTCCTTCTTCAGAGGGTATTCCAAATCGACATTACAGAAATTCCCCATGGTCAAGTCCTTTACTAACAGACCGTCTCCCCAAAAATCAAACATGGTGAAATTACCGACAGCCCCCTGTGTCTGTCCACGACTGGATGCCAGGACTGTATTTTCAGGATGAGTATTCAATCCGATAATATGGAGATAAGGGCATTTAACAACCAAGCCGAACGGTTCACGGCCGTCTTTACCAACACGAATAGCAGGGTCATCTGGATCATCAATCCAATAGACATAAGGAGCCAAATAAACTTTCATAGGTTCCGCTTCCGTACCAGCTGAGAAATTAGCGGCAGCTTTATTGAAACTATTAAAAACATAAGGATTATCCGCCACTTCTCTATCGGACAACTGCCCATCAACAAAAAATGTTTTCGGACCTAAAATAATTTCTTTATCTGCATAACGAAGGCAGTTTCCTTTAAATTCTATAGGTTGCGAAGGATCTAACGAACTATAATGATCAATACTTTGTGCTTTTAACAGATGTCCCCATACAAGCCAGCACAAGGCAAAAGCAAGAAAATGTAAATGTTTCATTTTGTATAGATTAAGATTTGTTCTAATACAAAAGTAAACAGGAGACAGGGAACAAAAAGGTAAAAATTGGTCTATTATGTGCAAATTTTGAATAATGTGCTAATTTGCCAATTTGCTAATAGGCCAATTGACATGCGAACATAGCAGAACCATACGGCAAATTAGCATATTAAGTGATCCGGTACAGGTAAAGAAATAACTCCTTCTTTCAAATGTAACCATTCTCCTTCTGAACCAATTCACATAAAAGGATCCTGACAACCCAATGTTTGAAATCCGTTCTCATAAGCATAGATTGACCAAGTCATCCGACGTGTAAACTACCAGTCCCGGAATATAAACAAAAGAAGAATGGACCAGATAATAAGACTTTCCATAACGGACAATAGAAGGATCCTAATTATCACCTTCCCAAATACGTACAATAGTTTGATCTTCATTTAAAGAATCTTGGAACTGCCCCATAAAGGGAGCATCCCAAAGACTAGCAAAAATGCGCAAACAGATAAAATGTTTTTCATATATACTCTTTACCTTATTATACTAGTTTTCTTTCAACCAAGCTAAATTAAACTTATAATAAAAGCGGCTCGTTATCAAATGAATCATATTATCAGGTGTTTGTGTTCCGGCCAGGTAGCCACGAGGTTCAGCATGATTCTCATCCATTTCAAAAAACTGAGTCCAAGCCCCACCATTAAGGAAACGATAAGTGCCATCAGTCAACAAACGTTTTACAGGCCAGGTCTTACCTTCATCGTATGACAAAGCAGCGTACATGCCATATCCTTTAAAAGGCTTTCCTGATTTTTCAGTAAACATCATACCACGCTCCTCTTTCGGAGTACGATAAGGATGTTCAGTAAAAGATATCAGCAAAATAGGACCTTCATTCAAACGCATCAATACCAGCCGTTGTCCTCCATCAATGGGTGGAAATTCCGAAGCGGAATAATGCCAAGTCTTTCCCATATCATCAGATACACTCATAGGCATACGTAGACGTCCTTCTTTATCACGAATACTATTGTTACGTCCCAATGCCATCAATCTGCCATCCTTCAATTGCACCACTCCGGCATGGATTCCGGCGATAGTGGTACCTGTCCCTCCCTCTTTAAAATCGGGCAAGGGCGCTCCATTCCACGGGTCCGTCCAAGTTTTTCCCTTATCCTTACTGATATGAACAGCAGCCCCGTCTCTTCCACCGGGTCCGGCATCACAAGCCTGAACAAACCAGCCTTCCTTTGTAATAGAGGTTCCGGCTATCACTTGATGGCGTCTCGTATGCTCTGGAGCAATCATACGAGGTTTACTCCAAGTTTGTCCATTATCTGTACTTGTACGCAAAGTCATCATCAAATTCTGCCAATGTCCGGCCGCTTCCACTCCATTGATATGGTAAAGAGTCCCTTGGCGGTCGTTCAACAATGCAGTTCCGGTCAAATTACGATCAGCTATCTGATAAAACATACGAGGCTTTTCCCATTCACGGCTTCCGGCACGCAAGCGCGAAGAGAGCACCACCATCTCACGGCCTTTTTCTTCATTGGTAGAAAACCACACAGCCAACAAGTCTCCATTATCACACCAAGTCAATGCCGGCTGATGATTATGCTTGAAAAAAGGCGTTCCACTATGCGCATCCGGTTCATGCACATAAACCAAAGGAGCAGTGAAGACAGGTTCCGTGATACACTGAGAAGTCCAATCCCATTTTATCTGAGACACGGCATACTCATCTTTTGGCTGAGAAAGCGGAGCGGTCTGCGGATACTCTGCCTGTACCACCCGAAAGCCTGTCATTGCATGTTTGTCCTCCGGCAACATAGCCATACGGTTTGCCGAACGGAGATATTTCATCGGTGTATTATGACTACCTCCTCTAGTCACCCGTGCTATACCGTCCGAATAGCCGACAGGATCAGTCTGTTCCTTGTCTATATAGGGCCCATACCAGTCCAAACACCATTCCTCCACATTTCCACACATATCATGTAGCCCCCATTCGTTAGGAGGAGTTTGTGCCACTTTCAAAGACAAGGGTTTGGGAGTAGCCGCTATCACTTGATTCTTTTGCCAGGCGGCAGGAAGCTTGTCATCCATATAGAAATTCCAGTAACGGCCTGCCTTACATGCATATTCCCATTCAGCTTCGGTAGGCAGACGATAAGTTTTTCCTTCTTTCTGGGTCAACCAGTCACAAAAGGCAACGGCATCTTGATAAGTTACGAACACCACCGCTTCGTCATCTTCACTTGAAAAACCATTTTTACCACGCAGCAACTTGTGTTTAGGGCAGAACAATTCATATTGCGCATTAGTCACTTCGGTCAGCCCCATTTTAAATGGTTTGGATATATACACCTTATGCATAGGTGCTTCATCATAATTCTCATCTTCACCCAAAGTTCCCATATAGAAATTTCCTGCGGGTATTTCTATCATTGGAATCAATTCACTTTGTGCCGTAATACTTGCCGGCCATATAATAATGCTCACTATTGCACTTACTAAAATTTTTAATTTCATTTCGTATCAGATAAAAATATATCTTGATACAAAAGTAAAAAGCAATCAAAGAAAAATAAGGTAAAAATTGGTCTTTTATGTGCATAATTTAGCAACACACGAACTAACCTATCAAGAAAAAGATTGATTTTTTATTGTAACTTCCTATAACAAAGGTTTATTACTTTGCTGCCACTACTTCCACCATTTTGCCGAATCATCTATAGATAGGGAAGTATAGAAGTGATAGCAGAAATTACAAACGTCAAGAGAGTAAACCTTGAGTTCAAATTATTAATGCTATAATGACGGGAATACTTGTTTAGAAATACATTCTTAATAAAACAAAAAAGAGGATGTGTCGTTTTGACACATCCTCTTTTCATTTACTTACGATCTCTTATTCTTGACCAAAACCATATCCATTAGTTAAAACACCGTTTGAATTCTTGATAACATCAGGATGATAAGGAATTAAGTAAATAGGAGCCTCACCTGCAATGTATCCATTAAATACATACGAATTATATTCATTTTCCAATTCTACGATTTTTGCTCCCCATGGTTGTTTAGTATATCCATCAGCTTCTAAAGCTTTAGCCTCACTTCCATTCGGATCGATATATTCAAACAATCCTTTAATAGCAAGATTAGTAATATTCCCAGCTGTAAGATTCTTCGTTGAAGTCCCATTAGAAGCAGCTACAGATGCCCAATCATCGTTCTGACCTCTCCAACCTGGAAAGAGTACCGGATTCGTTTTATCAGTACAGGTCGTAGTCAGTCTATAATTTACTCCAAAATCTGCAGGATTTACTTTTTTAACCCAAATATAGGATGAAATAGTATTACCATTATCAAAAGTATGATAACCTTTAGATTTTAAATCACTAATCATTGCACTAGTACGCTTATGGAAGTTATCAATAGCCATTCCCAATTTATTATTACGGATCAAATCATAACGACGGATACCTTCACCACCAAACTCCAACTTACGTTCTTCAAGGACAGCATCCAATACAGAACCACATTTACTGATAAAGCCATCTACATTAGCTTCTGATGTAGAAGCAAAAGCACGATTACGAACCATAGACAAATATTGCTTGGCAGAAGCGTCATCACCCAATGCTGCTTTTACTTCAGCCAACATCAAAATGATATCCGAAAAACGCATATAAGGAGTATTGATACCAGCCTGACGGCTCTTAATAACCCAAGGATTAGCTTGACGATTCTCGTCCCATTTATTCAAAGCAATACCACCATTATTAGCTACAGAGCCCATAGTAAAAGGAATAATCTTCTCAGAGCCATCACCAGTCGAACCGGTCACCGTACATGTAACGTCACGGCGCATATCATTCGGATCAAAATCACCATAATAATAAACTGCATGGAAACGGCTCTGACCATAGTTCTTACAAGGATAAGCAGCAGAACCGCCACCAGACGACGGACGTCCGAATGCATAAGGACGTTCACCCTGCTTACCACGAGTTTCAGGAATTTCATATACATTTTCATCTGCAATCGTTTCATCCATCATTTGTTGGAATACATACTGATAAGGATTACCAAATGTCTTCTTATCACTGCTTCTAGGGTCATTAACCTGCAAAGCTGTAGTACCAGAATTATTTACAGCAGAAGTAAGATAAGTTTCTGCAATCTTATAAAACTTCTCCCAATCTGTACGGCGACCATAAAAACACTGAGTAGCTGATGTTTCGCCTGCTTTCTCAAAAGACAATACATTACCGTCAAGATCCTTATAATAATCATTTCCAAAATCAGAACGACGAGTCTGATATCCACCTTCCATCAAAGCCATGCGAGCAATCAAGCCTTGTACATAAGTTCTAGTCATGAAAGTCTTATCAATCCCCGAAGATTCTCCCGCTCTAAACATTAAAGGCTCAACCTCTTTCAATTTATTAATATGATATTCCGCAATCACATCACGGGGAGTTATCTCACTGGCCTCTTCACCAGCCTGAAGCTGATGAGGAATATCTCCATAAAAACGAATCAGTTCATGATAACAAGTAGCACGCAAAGCGACAGCCTCACCATAAATCTGACTCAATTCAGATGGTCCGTCCTGAGTCGCAAATCCAGCAAAAGCAGAAGACCCTTCCACAGCAGAAATCAATGTATTTGTTGTAGCAATAATAGCATACAGTGATTCCCAAGTTCCTTTTGCATTACCATATTGAGAAATAGTATAGTTAGAAGGTCCCTTCTTTGTAAAAGTAGCATCTGAATAACCATATAAATTTTCAGGAACATGACGAGCTATTTGTGATGCATAAGCCTCAGGATGACGCTCTGCATCAGAACCACAAACCACCAAGTCATAAAATACGCCATTAGAATGTACCCCTGCATTTCCACGCCACTTTTCATAAGCATTATAAAGTGCGGCACGGGCAGTAGACGCTTCAGAAAATACAAAATCCACATCAGCCTCTGAAGGTGAAGAAGTATCCAAGAAGTCTTCACAAGATGTAGCAGCAAACAGCATTCCTACACCCATCATTGTATATAATATTTTTTTCATCGTTACGTGTTTTTTAATTATTAGACTTCAAATTAAAATTCAACATTCAAACCCACCGTAAATGTACGAGCACGCATGTATGCCCCCCAGTCAAGTCCAAGAGTAGGATAAGACTTGGCTTTATCCGGATCTGAGTTTACTTCAGGATCAAGACCTGAATAACCTGTAATGCAGAATAAATTACCTCCCGTGACATATATACGTACTTTCTGCATGTATGCTTTTGTTGTCCATGCTTTTGGCAAAGTATAACCGACAGTCAATGTATTCAAACGCAAATATGAAGCATCCTCTACATAATCAGATAATATAGGGGCATCTTCATAATAAGGAAGAGCATATTTAGCATTAGCATTTAATTGTTTCAAAGCTGTCGGCTCTATTACCGGTACCAAATTTCCATTCTGTATATCATACAATTGAAAAGCACCTGCCAAATCTTTATACTTATTAAGTCCCAAACCAGTTTCTTTACCACCACTAAGCTGACTCATTGTAGCAACATTATATACTTTTCCTCCAATCTGATAAGTGAAATTAGCTCCAAAATCAATATTTTTATAATTACCATTTAAAGAAAAACCACCTGTATGTTTTGCTTGGACTTCACCCAAATCAACAACATCATCCAAGTCAACAATACCACTTTTATCAACATCCTGTAATTTCAAAGCGCCAGGAAAGGCAATCTGACCATCTGCCACTTGCAGTTCTGATGGTCTACGATAAGTACCAGTAGCTGCAGTTGAGATATCAGGTATACCTGCTTTTAATTTATAAACGCCATCCACATAATCAAAATCATCTACCGTATAGAAACCGGCACTTTTGAAACCTCGAATAACACCTACAGGTTTGCCCTCTGACAGAACATAGTCATATGAAGGATGTTGTGCTGAAGACCCCCATCCACTATTATAGTAAATATCTTTACCACCATCTAACTCATCAATATTATTCTTATTGAAGTTATAAGTCGCCGATACGTTCAAATTAAAATCCTTAGTACGAATCAAATGATAATTCAAAGCCAATTCAACACCTTTGTTAGAAGTCTGACCAATATTTCGATACTGATAGCTATAACCTGTAGAAGAATCAATTTCTTGACGCATCAACAAATCACTTGTTGTATTCCAATACAAATCCAAAGTACCAGACAAACGGCTTCCCCACAATCCAAAATCAAAACCAATATTACGTGAAGTAGTAGTTTCCCATTTCAAGTCTGGATTAGCTTTCATTCCGTTCGGTTCATAAGTGGAGACCACATTACCATTATAAGTAGTAGTTCCTGTTTTCCAAGTTTCACGCCATAAACTAGCATCAATATTATCAGCACCCGCAAGTCCATAAGAAAGACGCAATTTCAAATTATCAACAACTCTTGCCAATGGCTGAAAGAATGGTTCATCAGAAATACGCCATGCAAAAGCACCAGCAGGAAAATATCCCCAACGATGATTGGGACCAAACTTAGAAGAGCCATCAGCACGTAATGTAGCAGTCGATAAATAACGTCCCTTCAACGAATAGTTACCACGTCCAAAGAAAGAAACCGTAGTAGAAGGAGTATTAATTTTATTTGAATAAGAATTATCGGCATGACCAGCTTGATACATATTGAACATACCAAAGACACGATCCATGTCCCAGCTTTCAGCCATCGAATATCCGGCACCAATCATTTCACTTGAAGCCCCCGTATTTTTAATGACTTCGTTACCCAACAAGAAAGAAAGATTATGATTATCTCCCAAACCTTGTACTTCATAATTCACTGTAGTAACAGAACGCCAATTTTCAGTATTGCCTTTTGTCAACTTAGCATATTTATATCCTCTAGTAAAATTATCAGCAGAAGAAGCAGAACCATCATCGTAATATTTACCCTCACTCCATCCGTGACCAATCGCAAATTCTGTACGAGCTTTCAAACCTTTAATAATCTCCCAGTTCAAAGCAGCATTTGCACGGATATTTTGGCGATTTGTCAAATCAGTGATAGCATTAGTAAGACCAACAGGATTGGCACCCACCTCAATATTCTTAGATCCCATCTGGAACAAAGCATCGTCACCGTTTCCTAAAGGAGTATCAATCGGACGATACTGATAAGCAGAAGATAAAAGAGAACCACGTCCACTTCTAGCCTCATCTTTACCTTCAACATTAGTGCTGACGTAACGTGCATCCAATTCAAAACTCAGTCCTTTTGCCAACTCTTGTTTCAATTTCAAGTTAGTAGAGAAACGTTCATAGCCTGATTTTATTTTAATACCATCATCATTCAGATAGTTAACAGAAAATGATATTTTCGTTTTTTCACTGCCACCATTTATGGTCACATTGTGATTTTGAGCACTAGCTGTACGAAGCATATCATCAGTCCAATTATGGGAATCCATATTCGCATATTCACTATAATGATTACCATATTTTTCTCCTAAACCAAAATAACTAGCCATCTGATCTCCCATTCCCAATGCAGTTCCATATCCCCAAGTATGTTTTACATAATCCTGAGCAGACATAGGTTCTGGAGTCTTTGCAGCCCATTTACTTTGATAATATCCACTATATGATACAGAAACCCTATCTTTATCCGCACCTTTAGTCGTAACCAAAATCACACCATTTGCACCACGAGCACCATAAATAGCTGTTGAAGAAGCATCTTTCAAGACATCAATTGACACAATCTGATCTGCAGGAATATCAGAAATAGAACTAACCGGGAAACCATCCACTATAAAAAGAGGATCATTGCTTTGTGAAATAGAGCCTCCTCCACGTACACGAATAGAAACGGAAGCTCCAGGACGACCATCTTGAGAAACGACAGAAACACCTGCCAATTTACCTTGTAAAGCCTGAGAAACATCGGCAACCGGGTTGGCAACTAAAGCTTCATTACTTACCGAAGCTACTGAACCTGTCAAGTCACGTTTCTTCACAGTACCGTAACCAATAACCACAACTTCGTCCAAAGTTTCGGTATCTTCTTTCAGTACGACATTAATTGTTTTTTGATTACCCACTTTCACTTCTTGAGTAATATAACCTATATAAGTTACAGACAAAACATCATTGTCTTTAACCCCAGAAAGCGAAAAATTACCATCGAAGTCCGTAATGGTACCATTAGTCGTTCCTTTTACCAAGACGTTTACACCAATCATCGGTTCACCTGCTGCATCTTTAACAGTACCGTTCACCTGACGACCTTGAGCAAAAGCAACCAAACAAAGCATACTCAAAAAAAGAGTTGAGATAGCTTTTCTAGCTAATTCTTTTAGATTCATAAGATGTGTTTTTATAGTTATTAAAATGTTTTTTTAAGGTTTTGACCTTAGCTTCACTGTTGCAAAATTATGAATATAACATTACCTTGATGTGTAGTTTTTATCTTTTTATGTGGATTTATTAGGTATTTTTTACGGGATCCAATTATTCAACACAACAAAAAAAGGAAACCTCCACCAACGTAGAAGTCTCCTTTTCAAGCAATTACAAAATCAATCTAGTCTATTGGGTCCCAATCACTTTGAGTACGAAAAATAGCATCGACCGTCACCGCCTCAGCTTCTTTCTTTGTTAACTGTTTGCTCCACGCCACCCTTTCCGAAGCATTTGCACCCTCACCGGTATTTTTATATTCCATATAACGGGCGGTTTCTTCATTAGACTGCTTACCCCAATTGTGCCATCCGGCAAGAACAATATGTTTCCCCAATTCACATTCTATAAATAAAGTATAAGCATATGGACGCCAAGGACGACCTAAATACACTTTATCCACTCCCGGTTCTGCCGTCAGCTTACAGTGCTTAAAGACATATCCATATTTAGCCTCTTTCGGAGTGGAAGCAGCCGTTACATACGAATTGCGTTTACTGTGAATAATACAATCTTCAAATAAAGCGGTGGAAGGACCGAAAATAAAGTCGGTAGTACCATCAATATAACAATCCTTGAAATAAAGACGGGTAAATTTAGCACCGGTATAAATAGTGTCCTGATTGCCCAAGATACGACAATTGATAAATTTCAAACGGTCACCTTCCGTATGTAAAGCTACCGCCTGTCCCAACTGAGCCGCATTGTTCTCAATAGTCAAATTTTTAAAAGTGATATCACTGCCCTCTACCTTCACCGTATAAGTGCGGAAAGTACCCATTTTATTTATATTCGCATGATCATCATAAGTAATAATCGTCTTATCACGATCTTCACCTATAATATCTATATTTTCCACCCATGAAGGAACAATCACTTTCTCCTTGTATACTCCGTTCTTCACATAGATCGTAACAGTATAATCCATGAAAGCCCGCGCACTCTCTATAGCCTCCTGCAAAGTACGAAAATTCCCCGTTCCATCACGTGAGACTACAATTGTATCCTGACGTTCCTGAGCCCATGCTGCGCTTACAACAGACAATAGCAACAATAATCCTAAAACTTTCCTCATCGTATCACCTCCTATTATTCACATGCAGTTCCACAACTGTTTTTCTGAAACAAACGTTCCCATTCCAGACTGGCCATAATAAACGGACCTACTGCCTTCGCATCATTAGAACGTATTTTTTCAGTTATATAATAATTATAATCTCCGGTACGATACACCGGCTTGCCTCCCAAACCTGCAACAGCACAACCTTTAGTAATAGAAACCACACCTTTATCATCCACTTCTATAAATTGGGTCAAAAGCCCTTCATATCCCTTTTTAGCCACTTCCATGTACGAAGGACAAATATATCCCTTACGTAACGCTTTCAACAGAGTATATACAAACATGGTAGAACAAGAGGATTCCAGATAATTCCCCTCATCCCCGCTTCTGTCAATTACCTGATACCATACCCCTGTTGCTGGATCTTGAGTACGTTTAATCTGGGCAGCCAGTTTATTCAATATTTCGATAACAGATTCACGTCCGGCTTCGTGTTCCGGTATAAAATCGAGTACATCCACACAAGCCATTGCATACCATCCCATGGCGCGTCCCCAACAGTGTTGCGACCACCCGGTAGTTTTATCCGCCCACTTTTCACGCTTGCTCACATCACATGCATGACGGTATAGATCAGTCTTCGGATCATAATTATGGCGGGCCACTGTGACAAACTGATTGATAATATCAGCATAATCATTCACACGGTTGTTACGGTAAGCATACTCCGCATAAAATGGTTGCCCCATATAAAGCCCATCCAGCCACATCTGATTCTCATAAATCTTCTTGTGCCAGAAACCGCCATCGGCATTACGAGGATGCGTATCCAACTGACTGCGCAACAAATCCAATGCTTTCTTGTATTTCTCGTCCTTAGTCTGCTCATAAATACGGAAAAGCATCTTGCCGGAATTCAGACGGTCAATATTATATTCCTCCAGTTTATAAGTTTCGATAGAGCCATCCTGATGAATCATTGTATCAGCATAAGCCACAGCATAATCAAAAAACTTTTTATCACCGTATGCATCATATACATCCAGCATAGCTTGAAGTTCCAGGCCATGACAGTAATCCCACTTCAAACGGGTCTGAAAATCCAATTGCCAAGATTCGGGACAACGCACCATTTCTGATTCCGCCATACGTACAGACCAAGGCTTATTACCACAAACCTGCTGAGCCATGCCAATCAAAGGAACAGCCGCAAGCAAACCGGACACAATAATTTTACAAATAGAATTCTTTTTCATGAAGACACTTATTTTTAGTATTAGACCTATTTATTTTATGAAACAAAAGTAGTATTTTCCTCGAAAAGCAGTGTGCACTTTTCAACCTACTAAGTGTATTATTTGGTATTCGTGTGCGAAAACGGTTATTTTTGTGCACGATAACGATAAAAATCGTTCAAAAATTGTCTTTTTACTAATTATTATGTCTTTCAGGTTTGATAAGTTGAGAAAAGGTTTTATTTTTGGGGCAGTTTTTAATTTATACTATTGTAGAAAACACAGTCATTTACTATTAATTCACAAGAGAATGGAACAAGTTTTTAGTTATATCATCGGTTTAGGAGCAGCGGTGATGATGCCTATAATTTTTACAATCTTAGGCGTTTGTATCGGAATCAAATTCAGCAAAGCATTAAAAAGCGGTTTGTTGGTAGGTGTTGGTTTCGTTGGTCTATCAGTGGTTACCGCACTTCTGACCAGCAGTCTGGGTCCGGCCTTAAGCAAAGTGGTCGAAATATATGGCCTGCAACTGAAAGTATTCGATATGGGATGGCCTGCTGCTGCAGCCGTAGCTTATAACACTTCCGTAGGGGCATTCATCATTCCGGTATGTCTGGCCGTTAACATCTTAATGTTATTGACTAAAACCACCCGTACGGTTAATATTGATTTATGGAACTATTGGCATTTCGCTTTTATCGGAGCCGTAGTTTATTTTGCAACAGATAGTATTTTGTGGGGATTCTTCGCTGCTGTTATCTGTTATATCATCACATTAATCTTAGCAGATTACACAGCAGACAAATTTCAAGGTTTCTATGATAAAATGGAAGGTATTTCTATTCCGCAGCCCTTCTGTGCAGGTTTCGTACCATTCGCTCTCATTATAAATAAGGTATTGGACAAAATTCCCGGATTTGAAAAGCTGAACATTGATGCGGAAGGTATGAAAAAGAAATTCGGTTTATTAGGCGAACCTCTCTTCTTGGGTATCCTGGTAGGATGTGGCATCGGTGCATTATCTTGCAAGAACGGACAAGAAATAGTAGACAAGATTCCTTATATTCTAGGTTTAGGTATCAAGATGGGAGCGGTAATGGAGTTGATTCCCCGTATTACCAGCCTGTTCATCGAAGGGTTGAAACCCATTTCGGACGCTACCCGCGAACTGATCGCCAAGAAGTTTAAGGGTGCTGTAGGCTTAAATATCGGTATGAGTCCTGCCTTGGTGATCGGACATCCGGCCACGTTGGTTGTATCATTACTATTAATCCCTGTTACTATCTTATTGGCAGTGGTGCTTCCGGGCAATGAATTCTTGCCATTGGCTTCATTAGCTGGCATGTTCTATGTATTCCCATTGATATTACCTATCACAAAAGGAAATGTAGTAAAGACTTTCATCATTGGTTTTGTTGTGCTGGCCATCGGTCTGTATTTTGTAACAGATCTGGCTCCTTATTTCACCAAAGCAGCACATGATGTATACGCCAAGACACAAGATGCTGCCGTAAACATCCCGTCTGGTTTTGAAGGTGGTGCGTTGGATTTTGCTTCAAGTCCTTTCTCATGGGCTATTTTCCATTTGACTTATTCATTCAAATGGATTGGTTCCGGAATTTTAGTACTGATAACACTATTCTTAATGGTGCTGAACCGTCGTTCTATCATTAAATACCAGAAAACAATGAAAAATTAAAATTTAAAGATAATGATTATGAAAAAATTAGCGATTGCAATGATGCTGAGTGTTTCTGCCTTGGCAGCTTCAGCTCAAGTAAATTACAAAGTACAGACCGCTTGCCATCCGCAAGATGTGAAACACTATGATACAGAACGTCTGCGTAGTTCATTTATGATGGAAAAGGTGATGGCGCCGGATGAGATCAATGTTACATACACCCTTTACGACCGTCTTATTTACGGAGGAGCTATGCCGGTAAACAAAATTTTGAAGCTGGAAACTTTCCGTGAACTGGGTCCGGAAATCACTTACTTCCTTGAACGGCGTGAACTAGGAGTCATCAATGTAGGCGGTGATGGCGTAGTTACTGTAGACGGTAAAGAATATCCTATGAAATACAAGGAAGCCCTCTATGTAGGTTGCGGGAATAAAGAAGTTACTTTTAAAAGTAATGACGCTGCCAAACCGGCTAAATTCTATATCAATTCGGCACCGGCTTACAAGCCATACGTTACTCAATTGATCACTACTGACGCTAAACTTCAAAAAGCAAATCCTAAACAATATGCTTTGGCCATTTCAGATCATTATGGAAAAATGGAAGACAGCAACGACCGTATTGTAAACCAATTAATTGTAAAGGATGTGCTGGAAAGAGTAAAAAACGGTGGTACAAATCAATTGCAGATGGGACTTACCGAACTGGCTCCGGGTTCTGTATGGAACACCATGCCGGCCCATACACA
>ERZ809201.54-NODE-54-length-77774-cov-8.621894_pt1 | contig 77774 bp, 103 predicted proteins | sample MGYA00520516_ERZ809201 | MGnify/ENA primary metagenome ERZ809201 (study PRJEB31570, sample SAMEA3213006) | Homo sapiens | biome: human-gut; feature: human gut; material: fecal | place: Sweden | collected 2011 ... | reverse complement strand
ATGAAGATGAATCCGATGATGAAGATGAAGATGAATCCGATGATGAAGATGAAGAAGGTGATGATGAAGATGAAGTAAGTCCAGAGGATTTGGCAGAGATGGATTTTGAAGCTCTTGAAGATCTCTGCGACGATAAGGAACTTGAAACAGATCCCGATGAATTCGATGAGGAAGATGTCGAGAAACTCCGTAAGGCGGTGGCTAAAGAATTGGGTATCACTTTACCGAAGGGCAAAGGCGCTTCCAAGAAGGACACTAAGAAAAAGAAAAAGTAAAGTTAGTTAAGACTATAACTAAATCCGAGGGAACTTCAAGTTACAATATAGTTCAACTTCATAGGTGATAATAGGCAATAAACTTGAAGTTCCCTTTTCAAAGAAAACCATTAACCAATTAAAAGAGATATGGCAACTAAGAAAAAGGCAGCAGATGCAAAGGCTGTAGCAAAACCCGAAGCTAAGAAGGGTGGTAAGAAAGAATTAACCGCAGAAGAGAAGAAGGCCAAACGTGAGGCCATGAAGGAGCGACTCAAGAACCGGGCACCTGGTCAGCGACCCAACAGCAAACAGTGCGATATAATCGACCTGGGCGGTGGAAACGTCGTAAAGACCTTTGCTATGAACGTACGTAAGTTCGGTGTCCTCATTACGTCGGTAGTAACCGATAAGGATGGTAAGGTAATTGCCGTCTCGAATGAGACCATCCCTGGCGTATCGGTTAAGTCCAAGAAAGAACACGGGAACCTTGTTCCGAAGATGCCCGGTATGGGTAAGAAAGGCAAGGAAGCCGAGGAAATCGTGGATGATGAGGATGATGAAGATGAGGAGTAAGCATTATGCTGAATAACCAATTCTGACATCAGTTTTTGAGTCATGCCGGGGAGGTCATCCAAATATCATGGGTGAACCTCCCCATTTTTGTATAAGTATATGCAAGAAGACGATAGTATTATATATTTGGCATTATGTAATCAATTGCAATCATACCAGCTACTTCTAGAGGAGGAAAAAGATCTTTCCAAAGAAAATAGAATGATGGCGGAATATATTATCTCTAGAACGGAGCGATTGGTTGAAATATATGCCAAGAAAATAGGGAGTGATACTTCTATTCAAAAACCGAAATGGGACAATTTAACTCATCAGTAAAAGGGCTGATCTATCGTATAAAGGATTTAAGCAAGTTAATTCAGGATATAGATATTAGATTATCAATACCTGGATTATCTCCTGGAAAGAAACAATCCCTAATAAAGGATAGAACCTTGAAATTGGGCAAGGTAAAATCCTTAGTGAAAAGAGTAGGGGATTTGACTAATGGTAATATCATAACTATAACCTTTGAAGATAAGAATACTAGTGATAGGTTCAGGATAGTATATACAAATATATCACAGGAAGATGCAATTGTTCACCTTAAACTAATGGCAAGTTTACAAAAGAGAGAAATAATTATCTCAGAGGTAAAGGAAGTGCAAACCAAAAACTCTTTGACTAAACTATAATCATGTAAAGGTATTCAAAAACTCATTTAATCAACTCAACTACAATGGCAAAAGAGATTAGTAAAAACGATTTGGCTGCTCGTAAGGCACGTAAGGCACAAAGGGAAATGTTGGCCTACATGGAAGAGAACAATCTTGATCCTAAAAAGGATTGGACAGACCATAAAAAACATGGTAAGAAAATTCAGGCCTGGGTTGACATCATTAATCTTGGGAATAAAAAGGCTCGTGAACTCAATGAGGAGAAAGCAATTGAGAGAAGTGAAAAAAGGAAGAGTAAGAAGCCTAATGTTCATCCAAAGAAGGAGAAGATTACTAATACCCCTAATATTTATGATTATCCAACAGTAGATGGCAAGGAGATGACCTCCGATCAGAAAAAGAAATATCGTCAGAAGATGCGTACTCTCCTTAAAACTATGTCTAAGGAAAAAGCCGAAGTAGAAGGAAAAGCTTATGCTAAAAACTTAGTAAAGGAGTCTACTGTAGATAATACCAAAAAAGTAGAGCCAAAAGAGAAGAAGGTATCAAAGAAAGAAAAGGTTGAAAAGAAACCCTCAACTAAGAATAAAGATAAGAAAAAGAAGTCAAAGAAAGAGGAGGATTAAATAGATATACAATCTGTGAAACTTCTCATGCGCCCAGGATCATACAGATTCTGGGTTCTTTGTTAGATAGATATACCTATATAACACCACTGAATTTTATTTGCATATTATAATAATAAATATTATATTTGTATAACGAATAAATTTAAAAGATGAAAATTAATCGAGGCTGTATTAGATTAAAATTGCAAAGGCATTTATCTGCCCAGGATATCTGGAATCAAATTATGGATGTTCAAATTCAGGCGCTGGAATCCCTTTTAGAGGATAAGAGCTTAGATAAATGGAAAATTATATTCCCTTGCTACGGAACTTCTCTAGAAGCGGTAGAATCAATGGCAAGGGAATACATAGAAGCCTTCAAACGAATGAAAGGAGATACATTCAATAATAGGTATGATGATATTGAAAATATGCTGGTGAATGGATTAAATCAAAGATGGTTCAATACTATCATGAGTACTTTATATATGATGGAGGAAGATTTAATGGAAATGAGTTCTGATTCTGTATTCATTCTTTGGGATATTCTATTCACTTGCCAAACATTGAGGAAAGAAAATAATGTAGTAGCTATGGGACTTAACATTTTTGAGCTTAAAGGACGATAACGATGAAAGAAGTATTTAATACCACAGGATCATCCAGAATTGAAAAGGTTATTTTTGACCTCGATAATAGGGATATAACCATAACTTTCAAGGGAAACAAGATATACAAATATGTCTCTGTATCTGAGTTTGATTTTAATACTTTCAAGGATGATATTGAAAATGGTTTATCAGTAGGCAAATCATTTGAAAGAAGGATCAGGAATAAATATGCAGGCCAAAAGCTATGAAAAGGTATTACACACCAGAAGGAGAACCGGATGAAGCTAAAACTTTATGGGAAGCCGTTAAAACGGGTATCATAGGAATATCGGCATTCTGTGTAATCTGTATATTGTGGGATAGTAAAACAGTTCCACCTACACCCAATACAGAACCTCATTGGAAAAATTGGGATAAATCAAGACATGTATCAGAAGTAAAAAGCTATGATTATGAAAATGGCATAATTCATTATAGAGATGAAGTTACAGGATATAGACCCAGGGAGTTCAATCTTCATGGGTTTCAAAGTAATTATGGTTCTGGAATAACTCTGCAAGTATCAGGTGCATCAGTACATTTAGATATGGAAGTAGAAGAACTCATGGATCAATTAACCGAAGATGTAGATTTTTACGAATATTTTGAACGAAATATGGATTAATATGGCTGGTCTAATTAAATTCCGGTTAAACAAGTATGTAAGCGGGTATAGGCACAAAGGTATTTATGAATTCAAACCCCGAGCTATTATTAAGTTTGAAAGGGTTACAATTGGTCAAATAATTGATAATGAAGTTTATTTCTATATAAGGGTAAGACCCGGACAATCAAAGAATGCTTGTTTGAATTATATTCCAGTACTATGGAAAATTTTTAGCAATCACTTAGAAGCTAAAGAAGCAGTAGTTAAACAAGCAGAATCTATTTGGGAATCATTAGATATTTTTCATCCATTAAAGAAAGTTAAATCAACCTACGGATTATGGGAAAAGAAGTAAAGAAAACTAACAGTTGGGTATTTAAGAAAGTATTGGGTATAACTTTATTGGGATGGATGAATATCCTGATATTTCAATGGTTATTTATTCGGATATCTTATCATTGGATATATGTAGACCCAGCTAAAAATGAAGATGCTAGAACAGATGATTTTTGGGACTGTGATAAACAGCAATTTGTTCCAAAGACTTTCTACTACTATGCAATTATCGGGTGTATTATACCTTTAACTGGGTGGTGGGGAGACTATGTAAGACCATTCAAATTCAAAGGTCGTTTAACTAAGGTAAAAGAATACTACAAATGAGTACAGTAGACTTCAAAGCTGCTTGTGCAGCACATAGGAAATGTTGTCCATATAAAGCAACAGGTATGACCAAGTGTGGTGCCAATGAAAACATTACTCCTGACGGTAAATGTACTAATAAAGAATGCTACTATATGAATCAGTTCAAAGCTATACTGAGGAAGATATCCGCTAGTAAGCCATGAACAGACCCTTAAATAATTAGCAAAATAATTTGCAGGGGTTCATATTTATATCTATATTTGCATAAACAATAAAGGGGAAAGCAATAAAAGGTTAACACACCAGAGACCAAGAACATAACCCCTAAGAAATTGATAAAAATATTTGCACATATAAAAAAGTTACTTTATATTTGCATTAGGAAATAAAAATAAACAACTTTTAACTAATTGTATAACCATTTAAAATTGTAAGCCATGAAAAAGGAAGAAAAGGCTCAGGAAGTTAAAAAGACCAATCTGGTAGAGGGTATCAACAGCCTCATTGAAGAAAAAGCTGAGAAGGTCGAAAAATCCAAGAAAGCTCTGAAGGCAAACCACAAGGAAAAGGAAGCCAAGGATGAGGCCTCAGAGAAGAAGGTCAAGAAGACCAAAAAAGAAAAACTGGTTGATAAAACCAAGAAAAAGGTAGAAGCCAACCTCGTAGAAGAGGTAGTAACAAAAAGGGAAGTAAAGTATATTTATCCCGAAGACTGCGAGGATACTCTTTCCAGAAAGAAGTTCCGGCAGCAAGTAAGGAATAAGATCCATCAGCTGGAATTGGCAATGCTCCGAATCAAGGATCAGGAATCTAAGGAGTTCAAGAAAGCAAAGAAAGAATATCTTGAATATAAGAGCCAATTTGTAAAGGAATCCGTTGCAATATAATCTTTCATAGTAGGAGAGGGGTACAGGGTTAATTATAATGGCCCTGGCCCCTTAGTATAATAACATTTTAATATATGAAAGATTATGGTTGTGGGATTACCAGAGAAAGCAATTCAGAAAGTAGATCATGAGTTGTTAGAGTTACATAAAGAAGTTCTTAGAGCATATCTTACGCAACGGAATTTGAAGCATAGGCATCAAAAGAAATTCTTTAAGATATACGATTATTACATAACGGAGAAGAACATAAGAAGGTTTTTCTTCCGTTCTGCTAAGTTATTTGTATATGCCATAATAACTGATAGATTAGATGATATTGAAGATTATGTGCCAATAAAAGAAAAGAAAAATGTTTCCAGAAAAAGTAAGAAGTGTAACACTAGATAAATCAAAGATAACCTATTACCTTCAAACTACCGATATTGATAATATCTATAATGAATTACCAATAAATCCCGAGGTATATCAGGTAGAAGATTTAGCCTTTGCTTGCGGTGTATTATCCAATCAATACCTACCAGATTATGCAATCAAGGGATATTTTAAGGTAGATGAGAATTTGAAGTATCCGGTATTTATTGAGAACACAAATGGGCCTCATTTATTATACATCACCGGTATACCCAAGGATGTTAAGGTAGAGGAAAAGGATAAATTCAGATTCCCAAACACAATGTGGTTATCCTATTGGGAGGATAATCAAGTAGGCTACCTGTTTCAGGTAGTAACTAGAGAATCGGCATTAAGACACCTAATAAACCAATAATTTATAAATAATAAGATACTATGAAGACCAATGAGTATGTAAAACAGTTTAAATTGGATAAAGAAAATTACAACTTCAACCGAGAGAAATTCATGGAGGCCTTTGGCCAGGAATTCAAGGATAGGATTGAGGCAATGGTAACTGCCTGCAAAAAGTTAAAGGTACAGTTCACCTATGAAAAATTCCTCCATGCAGTAAAGGAACAGCAGGATAAATTCCAGAGTATTTCAAATAAAAAGGCAGGTGAACCTTTCTCAGAAAAATTATTCTCTGCATTCTTTGCCTTACATGTAATTCCTCTTAGAGCAAGTCTTTTCCCTAACCTTCACGCCGAATTGGAAGAGAAAAGGAAAAAGGCCACGGAGAGGGATGAAAAAATTAAGGCTGAATTAGAGGCCCATGAAAAGGAGCAAAAGGAAAAGCAAAAGAGAATGCAACCTCTTTTGGAAGCAGTAATAGCTTATGGAACTGCACAAAGTATGGCTAGAAAACAAAAGGCTATGCCTAATAAGACTAATGGAAAGAAGTAGTTCATAATAATACAAGACTTAAAAGTTACTAGGATCTTATGAAGACAATTTTGGATATTGCCAAATTAATCCAGGATAAAACTGGAGAATTCTACAAAAAATCAGGCGAAACTGAGGTAAATGTGAGCTTTAAATTGAATATAAATGTGGTGGATATGGAGATAGTATATCCACCACACGTATCCAAGTTATTTTCAGAGCTTCACACACTATGTACACAGCTTAAATTCGAAAATCACATTACAGAATTTAATATATCCATAAGCTCATCAAAATTTAAGGTAAGCCTAATACAGTGATCCAGCAACCTGATTATCAAATAGTTAATTCAAAAGGCCCCAATCCAAATCAGGGGCCTTTTATTTATTTACCCACATATTAACTATTAGATACCAAAATCTAATACTATGAAAGAATCAAGAATAGTTCAAAGATTCCCGAGGGGGATGGGTATAACCCAATTAGCACTTCAAGCTAATAACGATGATGAAGCTTTGAAAAATCTGACCAAATTCATAATCCATACTTGGATAGTGAATAATGGGAAACTATGGTCAAGATATTATTCAGTAAATGAACTAGCAGATTTTCTTAGATGTGAACCATCAATAGTTCAAATGCAAATGAAACAAACGTTTCTAGATAACGGTTTATTTGACCGTAGCAAGATGAATGAAATAGCTGATTCATTAATGGGTGCTTGTATATCTTGGGCACTGGAAGACCGTATGGAAATAAGCCAACAAGTTCAACTACTCAGAGATTCTCAGGGCGGAAGGTATGCACCATTCATCACTTCTGAAGTCAATAAGGCTATTGGATTGAAACAGCAATCAACAACTTCTCTTCAGAGCTTAGTAAGAGCAGTGTCCGGAGGAGGTACCGTAAATATTTTTGCTCAACAGAACAATCAATTCAATACTACAGATCCTCAGGATAAAACTCTCACCAGAGATGAAGCCATGGCTATGATACAAAAAGAATTATCCGATAATGGTGGAATCAAAGAGATAGAATATGTAGAGAATCAATATGACTTCAAAGAATTACCAGTAGTAGTTGCAACTAAGCAAGATGGTAATCGGGGAGATAAAGAAGGATTGAATATAAAAAGAGCCGAATTAGATAGCGTAACTGGAGACTACCATGGTGCCTTAAATGTCTTTGAGGAAGACCATCACCAAATCAGACGAGAAATCGAAGAAAACATAGATTACGAGGAGATAGACCCAGAAATTGAGGATCAGAGCCTTTAACTTTTATTTGCATATTAAGTATAATTTTATTATATTTGCATAAGAGAAATAAAAATATAAACCCTAAAAATTTAAAGGCTATGGACTTAATCATTAAAGCAAGGGGAGCAACGATTACAATAGTTGTACATGGATCCCTAAAAGTAGTATCATCAGATATCTATGAGATTAAATTCTATATCTCTGGTGAGGATAATATCCTAGAAGCTTCAAGAGAGTTGAGTAATCATAATATATGGCATAACCCTTATCCTCATTATTTGGGTATACCATTCAAAACCAGTTTTGAACCCGGATATGAAGCAGAGGTTCAGTTTAATCTATAAAATAACAACCCACTATGGAAAAGAAAACAGTATTCAATGCTACCCAAGTAGTAAAGAGAGTAAATCAGTTACTGGAAGAGGGTAGGAAAATGAAAGTATTCGGATTACCATATCCACCATACTGTGAAGATATAGTATTCACCGATACCAATGTAAATCGGCAAGGTTGGATATGTACCAATTCAAAAGTAGCTTTATCAGTAGTAGTTAGTGCTATTAAGATAAAGATTCATACCATAACTGGTTGGTGCAATCTCTTCAAATATGTAGATAATGGTAAATGGGAAGATACCATAAGCCAAGATGGGAAATACATCAAGTTAGATGTAATGGATAATATTTGCCAAGGCATGCTACTTGGGTTTTCAGATGGTGTAAATCTAGTAAATTTAGGGGTGATTGATGATGTATTCGATTATATGGATGAACTTGAAAAGTTAAGTAATCGAGAAATAGTGGTGATCAATAAAGAGTTCAACAATAAAACATACTCTTTTAATAGAGAGCCATCACAATTCTTCGTATACGACAGGATTTTATAGTACTCTTAGCTATGTATACAAATGATAAGATAGAGCTTTTATAAGAGCTACTAGACTCTATTGCTATAATATGTATAAAGAATATAATCCGGAATTCTATCCAACTATACAAAATATAGTATTGGGATTCACTCATAAGATATTCGGTACAAAATCTCAAGAAAATAAAGTAAAGATAGTCATATTGAGTACATTTGAAAGTAAGATAGAGTTCGGACCGGGTTGGCAAATATATTCGGGTATACATATCTATATAAAATTCCCAGATACTTCATCTCTGGATTATGAATTACTAAGGTATCCCACTAAACCAGTAGGAAATAGATACTACACCACTGGAATTCATACACCAACTAAGGCTAAATAAATAAAAGACCATAAGACCTCTTTTCTAGAGGTCTTATTTTTTGTTTCCTAAGTAACTAGAACCCCATATAATATAAAAGTTCTAGAAATCCCTACCACATGCCAATACCGAGAACTTTTATTTGCATATTAAGTATAATTTTATTATATTTGTAATAAAGAAATAAAATATAAAATCGCATTAATTATGAAAAATTACAAAAAGGTATTACTAGAAGGATTAGAAGGATCTCATAACATACATGAGGATGATAGAGAATATATCAAGGAAGCTATCGAAGATATTTATTCTGAGGTAATTGAAGAACTTGATGATAGACTCGGGCTTCAATTATATAATTACAAGGTGGATGTTAAATACTATTCGGATGGAGTTCCCGAATCATTTAAGCATACATTCTGGTTAAACTTCGGAGACGATACTCTAAAGAACATGTTCTTCATTCCAGCAATGCAGCAATTGATACATGTACTCTCAACTGGGGATGATGAGGTAAAGGTCATTCTTTTGAACACTGGGATTAAAATAGAATTAATAGCATGAGTTCTTTCAATAGAATCCAAAGACAGTATAATTTGGTATGTAAGAATATCAAAGGGCCGTTATATAGGGTAAAGATGAGGGAACTTTATATAGAGACTAAAAAGGCAATACTTGATCCTTATTTGACTCCAGAACAAAAACTAATATTAATCGGTATCCGAGATACCATAAAATCAAAACTATGAAAAAGCTGATCATTGTAATGGCAATCCTCTTAACTTCATGCGTAGAAAAAAGAGTAGAAGCAACCGATATGATTGATATCGGAGGAAAACCAGATGTTCTCATTCATAAGATGGGACATCATCAAGTGATGACATTCACCTTTGAACAAGATGGCCATAAATACATGGTCGGAATCTATAATCAGGGTGGAATAGATATGGTAGAGATACCAGAATAAGTAAAAATTATCCTACTATGAAAATGTTCGAACTAATTCCTTACATGTTGGAATTGGATTATGACTCAGAAATAAAGGTCATAGAAGATCTAGAACATGACGATGGTGAATTACCCAAAATGATGGACATAGTTCCCACTATCATGTTAAATACCGTAACAGGTAAGAAAACATTCACTCTGATAAAGAAAGAGGCAATAGATAAATATATTGCACACAACCCTACAATAACCAAATTAAAAATCTCTGATAAAATATCATGAAAGAGCAAGAAGAACAAGGCTGTTTCAAACCACTCATGATAGGTATCATCATAACAGTCATATTAATCGTAATAGTTTCCCTATTCATACCTCATCATAATATAAGAACTTATGAGTATGAGGATGTAATCATGGTAGAAGAACCGGTATTGAAAATAGATAATCAAGGTAGATATTACATCTCTACCAAAAGATCTTACTACCGTATCAAATCAGAAAAAGAAGGCAAAGAACTCATAGAATCAGTAGAAAAGAAAAGAAATGACCTTGAAAAACAGGTTCAACAGCAGAACATAAATATAAATCACAATATCCATATCACTATCGAAGACGATAGCTGGTGAAGGGCCCAGAATTTTAATTTGCAAATATAAATTTGATTGCTTATATTTGTAATAAAGAAATGAATCAATTTAATTTATTTAGGGTTATGAAAAACAAGCAATTATTCCAACAGCTTAAACTTGAACTCAACCGAAAATTGGACGAATTGGAGGATCAAATGAATCAGAATAAGCTATCAATAACTGATCTGGATTTGAATATGTTTGAACTAGTATTCAAAACCCAAGATCAAGATAATCCCTATCTGGATAGCTTAGATTCAGAAACCTCAGCAATATATGGGGAACTTCAAACTGAATACTACGTACAATTATGACTACTCAGGAAAAGGATAAATGGCTAAGACTAAGCCAACGTTACAGAAAATTAGGAGTAATGGCAGTGAATGGAGCATTCGCTGAACTAGAGAACAACCTCTGGGAAGAGGGATGGTCAGGCAATCCTCTATCTTATAGGCAAACAGATTATGGTATCTACATAGAAGTAATGCTAAGATCAATAGGAGAAATATCTCTGAAATACAAAGACTATGATGACTTCTGGAATAAAGTGAAAGATGAAGATGGAGCTTATAAGGTAGCTCAACCAATCTACAATAAATGGTCAGAATTACTTTATCCTCAAATCCAACTAGTGAACGGATTGAATCAAACTAAGATCCACGAACAAGTACTTAGAAAATAACCCTTAACAAATAAAACTATGAAAATCAAAGCAACTGTCTTATCAAACTCTACCCCGAAAGAATGGATATTAATCCCAACTATAGTCATCACATCCGAAAGCCCCTTCTACATCATCATCTCCTGGCTAAGATGGTATATAGAATTTGACTTCTTCACTACCCACAAAACCATGAGCAAATGAAAACCATTAAAGTATCTAGAGAAAAGGCAATCATAATAGCCTCCAACCATAACAACATACCTCTAGAAAAAGCCAAAACCTATACCGATTCCGAACTAAAAGAAGTACTAAGACATCTGAACCTAAAACCAGGCTTCTAACCCAAACCAAATAAAAAGCCCAAAACCCCTAATAAATACATAAAGGACCAATACTCCTATCCCAATCCTAGAGAACTTCAAAGAATAAAAGGCCTCTAAACCAAATACCCCAACCCCCCCCAAAAAAAACAAATATAAATACAAAAACCAATATACCATAATATAAATCGTATATAAAAAGGCCATAGAATATATAATCATATTTAAAAGGCCTTTTATTTTGTGTTTTGTTTTAAGGTATAGGGATTAAAACCATATATGTATAGTTCAAATACTATATGAAAGAAGAGCTTTTAGTATCAGGCCATATAGTGAAAGATAACAATAGGTCCTTGAACCTTGGATGAAGTCGAAATTCAGAGAAGGCCATAAAATCGGGGCCCAAAAAATTTAGGGTAGTAGGTAAATAAATCCCAGTCACTATGTACCTTTGAGCTATTAGGCTATCTATGTTACTATACGTATTAGCTACTACGACTTAAGGCCAAAAAGTGACTAAATGGGACTAGGACGGCCTTTAAGGCACCTAAAAAGGCACCTTTTAGGGTACCTTAACCTTGCCTTTTCAAGTCTATATTATATAATATATAAGTCTATTTAGGGCAAGGTTAAGGCCATCAACAAAGGCTCTTTATCTAAAGAGACATATAGCCTACTATATGGTCTATACTTGAGATATTGAAGATCTTTATCAAAGTACATTTAAGGTACCTTAATGGGCCTTAATCCTAAGCCTTAAAGAATACTTATATTTATATTATATATAATATATACGAGTATTTTAGGGGATTTTTGAACAGGTGTCTAAAATCGATATGCCAGGAATAGAGTTTTGGAGATCAGAATTTTCGAGTTAAGGCTCAGTTAAGGCTGGTTTAGGGTACCTTTTAGGGCCTTCAAAGGCCATATTAGGGCCCATTTAGGGTACCCTAAATTACCTTTAAGGTAGGGTTAAGGTACCTTTTAGGGCCTTCAAAGATTAAGGTTATGGCCCTATCATAGGCCTTAATATTTAATTTGCATATATAATATATTTATATTATATTTGTATGTGCAAATAATGCACGTAACATTTAACATTATTAATTTAATTATTATGAAACGATTTAATTTAACGGAGCAAGTTAAGGATTTAATTAAGGGTTATAATGATAAGTGCGGAACTCAGTATTTTATACTCAGTATGGCTAATGAGTTTAACCCCCGCTGTGATGACAGTTGGTTTCAGTCACTGTTCCTGGAATATAACCCAACTCTGTATAACAGCAATGAGGAATTTATTGAGACCTTGTGCAATGCAGGTGGGGAGTTAACTGATAAGGTAATTGAGCAATTCAAGGTATATTTTGAGGACAGTTGCAATATTAACCGAGTGGGTAATGGGATAACCATGGTTACCTCAGATATGGCTGGGATTGCATTAACCTTTGCGGATAGTGATCTCGGATTGTATATAACTTATATGGAGACGCTATGCTAGGTATAGGTAAGGGAGGGGGTTGGCCCTCCCTTTTATTTGCATTTGCTTTCAATCCTTTCTGTAGACCTGCCAACCCAGGTCTTTTTTATTTATGAGCTTATAAGGCCTTTATTGGATACCATAGGTGTACCTTTTGGTGCCTTTATAAAACCCTATACCTTAGGCTCACTTGAAGGCTAAGAATATAAATTTGCAATAAATAGATATAATTCGTATATTTACAATGTAAGAAATAATAATATTATGGGAACAAATGCAGTAAAAACCATTAAAAACCTTCTCGGCAACAAACTTGCAAACACCAACTTCTTTACATCTTGGAATCAAAGCCAAATTATCCTAGATTCTCTTGCCGAAATCTTGGCCCAGGAATTACCAAATCCATCCAAGGCCTTCTTCTATCCTCCCCATAGATGGGTTATTGACTCTGCTCATGGGGTACAAACCATCTCTATTATCCTAGATACTGCTTTCATAGAATTCCAGGATAACCAAGAAGAAGCCTTACTCAAAAGCCTTAACACTGAAATAGGAACTGAATTCGGACAAATCCTATTCACTGCATCAGATATCGGAAACACTCTTATCCTTATAACAATTTCCTCCGTGGAATAAATCCCAGGTTAACATTAATATAAGGCCTATTATAAGGTAGGCCTTTTTATGTATGTATATTATTAAGGCCTTACTTCGCTTTTAGTGGCTTGGCTTATAGGCCTTTTAAGATGGGCTTTTAAGGTACAATTAGGTGCCATATCCTGATCCTATATTAAAATTCTTATTCAATGCAATATGAATAAAGGTGTTCACCAATGCAAGCCAGGGCATATCATAGAACTTTATAATTAATAAGACAAGTATTTAGTTATTTATAAATTTATGATGCTCTAGATATATGGGGACAAAGGATGAAAATGAAATCGAACATTAAAGGCCGAGTTATTGGATTATTCGGTACCTCATGGTGCCAGCTAAGGCCATAAATCAAATCAACATTATGCCAACAAACTCTCCAACTCTCAACAACCATATAAACCCTAACCAACCACCATGCAATTTTTATACCTATCGAAACGAATCGGTATAAATAAAATTGATCTAATATAAAAATATTATAGAAAAAAATAATCAAAATTTATGTCTAAAAATTTGCATTTAGTAAATTTGTACACTATCTTTGTAATACAGAAAGGAGATAATTCCAATTTATTAACCATTTAAATTTTTACTATTATGAAAGCAAATGAAATTTTAGCAATCGGTAACGAAATTTTTTCGATCAACGAAAGAAAATCAATTTATCGTAAAGAAATTTTTTCGGAGTGCAAAACCGACAAAGAAAAAAAGAATTTGCGTATGAAATTGCGCAAGAAATTAGACGCTTTTATTGCTGAATTTATTGCTAGTAGTAAAAACGTAGAAAAAAGAAAGGCACTAAAAAAAGCATGGCAAGAATATGCAAAGCAAATTTACATTAATGTAGAATGTATCGTAGACGCAAATGCAAACACAGAAAAGAAGGACACGATTAAAAATTTCCTTTCTGCAATGAACGAAAAATAAAGATATGAAACTACTAAATAAAATAAAACATATATTTGATAAAAAAACATACAAATTTCAAATATATGTAAATGAAAAAGAAACTATTTTAATCCACGGATTGAAAAAAAAACAAATAAAAAATAAAATAACTTATCAATTTATTGAAAACAAAATAGTAATTAAATTTCATTGAAGAAGTAGGGGGCATAATTTGTCCCCTATTTTTAATTAATTTTAATTTTGCGATAGGGACACCGTGTGCCCTTTTTACTGCCAGTTCCCAAAGAAACCTCGCGATAAGAGTTACATCACAAACTGTAGTTAACTTCATTTTTACTGCTAAATGTCCCGGGCTCCTCGCATAAGGACTCTCCTCAATGATAGGAGATCATACTACCAGATTACATGAACACAGTTTATTACTACTCCCCCCCCTCTCCCTACACAAAATGAAGAACCCATCCCAAGGCTCTTCATAAAATTTTTCCAGGATATTTTTAGGGCTCCTTATATAAGGCTTATCCCTTTGGATTCATATATCTTCCTTACTTCATCCATACTATAAGTACCATAATATAATGTTCCAATTAATCTATCTACTGTCATAGGTATAACCCAAAAGTCATTCCAATCAACTTCCGGTAAATTAAATATCCATGGCTCAAATCTTTCACATAAATCTAACCCTCTTAATCCTGGTACTAATTTAACTACCTTTAATCCATAATATGCTTCATATATCCCACTACCATGATAAATTGGGTTATCACTTTTTCCTCTTGGTACTAATTGTAATCCCACTGAATTAAATGGGTAATCATAATTATATAGGAATACATCTGCCTTAGCATAAGAGGTTCCCTTATAACTTAGTGCTTCTTTGTTCATTAGATTATTCTTACTAACCCAGATAGCTTCACCTAAACCAGATATCTCATCAATTGGGATATTGAAGCCATTCACCCTAATATTTTTAATACTCTCCATAGTTATTTTATTGTGATATTATAATCAGGGTTAGGAGTATAACAAGAGTAGTTATTATTCCGAATATGAATAAATCCCATATAAAATATGTTGACTTTCTAGAATCTGGTTTTATATAATAAAGAATTGAACCTATTATATCCAGAGTTAGTGTGAATCCTATAAAGAATCCAAGAAAATGACTTAATACTTCTACCATAGTTTATTGGATGTTTTATTATTCCCAAATGTCAAATGATTGATCTGGTTTTGTAGAAATCATTAAATAATATCCTTTCCTTTTTACCGTTAACTTGGAATAGGTTATACCGTATTTCTTATAAATACTAACCTCTATATCATTCAGTAGGTTTTCTATATTACCTTTAAGCTGTCCACTGAATTTTTGAGGATAACCGTTTATCATAGACTTTATACCTTCATATAATCTATGGGATATTAAGGAAGGTATATCTCCATCAATAACTACCTTTTCGATGTAGGCATCCCATACTGGGATTGTCATCTTTTCTTGGTATGTTACGTATGGAAGGATTATATCTATATCAGTTCTTCTTATCGCCATGTTTGAATATTACTTTCAAGGTTAAAAGGAATAATCCTATCACTACTGCTGGACTCATCATCCATATAAGGAATAAAACTCCATACCTTACTTTGGTGCTTGACCTTTTTAAAGGAGTTTCAGTTATTACACTTCTTAGAAAAATGCAAAGGATGAATCCTAAGATATACATGATAATAAGTGTATATCCGAACCAAATAGAAGGTGTTGATGTTAACATACAATATATGAAATAATGATTAGACCTATAAAACAGATGATGAATGTTTGAAAGGCTTCTTTTTTACCATTTTCCCAGGATTCATTGCCTTCATATTCCTTGTTTATTCCTTCCCAAGCTTTACTGATAACTCCAGTATTGGAAATTCCCTTGCCTACTACCCTTATAAAATGACGTGTTATAAGGAATCTTATCATGAATCGTATCATTTTTCCCCGAGTTTTTCAAGTATACGACCTAATTTAGCAGCTGCATATCTAATAATCTCTGGATTTTCTATCCCTTTGTTGTTGATTAGGGTTAATTTTTCTAAATTTCTGGTTAAAACTCTCTGTGCCATGAGATTTTTATACTTTTCCTCATCAAAAGGTTCAACTTTATAGGTTGAATTCAATGGATGAAGAGTTCTATCTGTTTTTATTCCATTTTCTAAGGTATAAATCCCCTTATTTCTGTCAACAATTTTAGTCTTTTCAAAAAATGCAGTGCCAGTTACCAGTAGTAAATCCCCAACTTTCATATAGTTTTGATATTAAATTTGCATATTATAGTAGTCTTTAGCAAGACCATCCGGTATATATTAAACAAATCTATTTTCAATGAATGTAATTGGTATCTGTGGAGCGCAAGGGGCGCTTCTTTTTGAGTTTAAGGATCATCTTGTAGCAAATGTTGAGCCAAGAGCTGTATTCCATTCCAAGAAGGAAGAACAATGGAAGCTCAATTTCGGTGATATCCCATTTGTAAAAAGCCTTGAAGAGGTAAAAAACACCGAAATTGACCTGATATTAGGTTCTCCATCTTGTGGTCATAGCTCTGTATTCTCTTATTCAAGGAAAAAAACCTTGGGTAAACCTCGGGAAGATGCAACCCTTAATTTGTATCTTTCTAGTGTTAAGAAGTTTAAACCAGCAATATTTATGCTAGAGAACCTCCCAAAACTTCTAGATTTTATCCATATCGGGGAATGGGAGCATAATTTACCCGATTATCAATTTATAGTACACTGTCATTCCGTTACGGTATTCGGTAATTCCCAGAAAAGTAGAAAAAGGTTAGTGATGATAGGAATACGTAGAGATTCTGGGATTAATCCAGAAGTATTTGACCATACTTTTCAAGTCACTAAGCCTAAAAATCTATGTCAATTGAAAAAAGAAGTACAAAGAGATATAAACTATAGAGAATCAGATGATAAAAAATTAGCCATGTATCATTATGCTGATAAATCCAAGACAACCCTAACTGTAGCTCAAGTGAGGAAGTTATGGAAAACCGAATTCAAAAATGATTACAAATGGCCAATGAGAACTCATAAAATGAAAACTCTTCCGGGAGTATATCGTAATAGGAAAAGAGGTTATCCATTAACTGTTAGACCTTCTTCAAGACAATTCAATCCCCATGGAAGGATCATGGGACTTGATGAATACCGAGTCATAATGGGATTCCCAAAATCTTTCAAGGTATACTTTGACAAGGATAATCCAACCTATTGGTTGAATAAGGGAAGGAATACATTAACCAAAGGCTCGGTATACGAGGTTGGGATATGGCTAAAAAGGTGCCTAATTAAGGCCTCAATTTTAAGATAATTCCCCCTCGTATATGCGGGCGGGCGTATGCACGCGGCATTACATAACTAATATGTTATATATTAGTTATGTATAGCTGCGCGTGGTAATAATATACCTTAAACAGTATATTATTACCTATATACGCGTTTAAGGAGGGTATATGAAAGAACAAAATAATAGACACAGAAAATGAAAAATGTAATCTTAACCCTAGCCTTCATATTTATGGCCTTAACCATATTCTGGCTATGGAATCAAAATTCAGAATTAAAGGATGATCTTGAAAATATTCATCATCAACCAGATACGGTTTGGATTAATAAACCGTTTGTTCCCAAGGTAGAGTTTCCGAAAATGCAATTACCCAGCATGGTATTCCTCTATCAGATAGATTCAGTACCAATAGAACGTATTGAATATGTCGATAGAGTAGTCACTATCATACAGAAGGATTCAGTTAAGGTTGAATACAATGAGTTATTCTTAACTAACTATCCACAAGCTCCAAAACTATTACAGATACTTTCCAGTAGAGATAAACTATCAATTACTACCTTCAATACTGACTGTAAACTATTTACTGAAGAGTATCGGGTAAATTATGATCGTTATCAGTACAACTATTTGGATGGGAAATTGACCCATAAGAAAACTTCATTCCTAAAAAGGTTTGATCCAGTTGTACAGTATACCATCAGACCAGTACATAACATGCATGATCTGGATTTAGGCTTGAAGTACAATACCAGTAAATTTAATTATGAGGCAGGGTTGAATTTCAACTATTATCCCAAACTCAGGGACAATTTATCACTAGATCCGTACATAAGAGTTTCATACAGTTTTTGATATGGCAAGAAAGAAGACATTATTAGAAGATCAGAGTATTACACCGGAACAACTTAAGACCTTGGTCCGTGTGATGAAGGATCCATTCTTCTTCTCTACTTTCTGCTATGTTATCAACCCTGTGTTGGGTATGGTTAAGTTCTTGCTCTATCCTTTTCAGAAAGCAGTGCTATATCAATTCATGCTGAACCGATTCAATATCATCCTTAAATTTCGTCAGGCTGGTATTACGGAGTTGATATCTATGTATTGCCTTTGGTTAGCAATGTACCATCCCAACAAGAAGATAAACATCATCTCTATCAAGGATACTGTAGCAAAGAAGGTACTGAAGAAGATTAAGTTCATGTATAAGAATCTTCCTTCATATCTACAAGAACCAATTACAAATGGTCGTACTGGAGAATTCGGTTCTGTATCTAGCATGGAGTTTGCAAATGGTTCAATAATTGAATCTATACCCACATCAGACCAAGCTGGTCGTTCTGAATCTTTGTCATTGTTGGTAATTGATGAGGCAGCAGTAGTTAGATGGGCTTCAACTATTTGGGGAGCAGCATTTCCGACCCTCGCAACTGGGGGGAGTGCTATCATAAACAGTACCCCTTATGGTACTGGCTCATTTTTTCACAGTACTTGGGTAGATGCTATAGCTGGTGGTAATACCTTTAATCCCATACGATTGTATTGGCAGATGCATCCAGATCGAGATCAGAAGTGGTATGAAGAGATGTCTGCTGCTTTGGGACCTAAGAGAACTGCTCAGGAGATAGATGGTGACTTCTTATCATCTGGTAACACTGTATTCGATATGGTTGATATTAAAGCAATTGAAGATTGCTTATTCGACTACCCAATAATCAATTCAAGATTAAAAGGTCAATACAAGGAATTCAATGAACCAGATGAAACTAAAGAATATTTCATTGGAGCAGACTGTTCTACTGGTAGAGGTACTGACTACTCAGCTTTTACTTGCATGGACAGGGATGGAGAAGAGGCTGCAGTATACAAGGGTAGAATACCTCTGAACAAATATGCTAGATTTCTTGGTGATATCGGGGAGAAGTATAACTTTGCTAAGTTAGCTCCAGAGACAAATGATGTAGGTATGACGGTGACCACTATACTTCAGGATGAGGGTTACCCAAATCTTTACTTCTACACAAAATTACTTAGGAAACGAAGAAGTAGCCGACCTGATGAAGAGAAGTTCCCCGGGTGGTTAACTACTTCTAAAAATAGGTCGGTGATTATAGAGAATCTTGAAAAGGATATAAGAGAAAACAATGTAATCATTAAGGATCCATTCTTTGTACAAGAGGCTTACACATTCATATATGATGGTGCAGGAAGACCAATTGCAAGGGGTAAACACAGAATGAATACATCATCCATGGATATTGATTTGGAAGGTGAAACTTATTCTGATGATTCAATATTCGGTAAAGCCATAACTAATCACATAAGATGTCATAGTGCATCATCAACTGTAGTAGTTCCTCAGTAGAACATAAACAAATTTACATAACATGAAACTTAATCCTATCAGTTGGTTCATTAGGTCAAAGCCTAAAGAATCAAAGAACAAAGACGAAGGAAAGGGTTCTATAAGTCCAGGAAGAGTTTCCCAACCTGATGATGGTGTGGGAAACTCAGAGTTAATTACCACTTTAAATGGTATGACTAACTTAGTTACCCCAACTTTCAGAACAGAACTAATACCTATTATCAGGGATTTATACAAAGTAAATCCAGATGTCAGTATTGCACTACAAGACATGTTCAAGTTGTCCAATACTGGCCATACCATAGACTTCCCGAATAATACCGCAGAAGAATCAACCAAGATGAGGAACCATCTTAGAGAGGTATCTAAGAAATGGTCAAGGTATACAGCTGGTATAGATGGGTTGGTAAACAAGTTCATTGTTCAACTTTTAGTAGGTGGGGCAATATCAGTAGAAGGTGTACCAAATAAAGAGTTGACCGGATTAGAGACAATACTATTCATTAAACCAGAAACTATAAGGTTTAAGAGAGAAAACAATGGAGTATACCATCCATATCAAAGGAATCCAAGAATAGTAAACGGGGTAAAGGATACATTCATCAGACTTAATACAGAAACATATTGTTATGTTGGAATGTATAATGATACTGATGAACCCTATGGAGTACCTCCTTTCATGTCTGCTCTAGATTCAATAGCTGGTCAGCATACCATGAGAAAGAATTTCAAACATATCATGGAAATTATGGGTATGGTTGGATTCTTAGAGGCAAAGATGGCTAAACCACCTCGTACTGGTGGTGAAAGCGAAAAAGCTTATCAGACTCGTCTAAATAGTACACTTCGGAAGATGAAGACTAATATAGTTAGTGGTATGTCTGATGGAGTTGTAGTTGGTTATATTGATGATCATGAATTTGATCTGAAGTCTACATCTGCTTCTATGCAGAATATAAATCTTCCTTGGAATATGAACCAACAGTCTGTTGCTAATGGGTTGGGAGTAAATGGTTCTATCATAGGTGTATCTGCATCTCAGGCTGGTACAGAAGGTGGAGCTGGTATACAGCTATCAAAAATGATATCCCAGTTAAAGAATATCCAAACACTTGTAATATTTGTATTGGAATTCTTTTATTCTCTAGAACTGCGTCTTGCTGGATTTAATAACAAGGGGATAACAATCCAATTCGGAACTTCAACAGTTTCTGATGACATTAAGTTACAGCAAGCAAGGGAATATAGGGCTCGTGTAAATATAACACTTTACAATCAGGGTATCATAAGCCAGGATCAATTTGCTCGTGATATGGGTTATGAAGCCCCAGATCAATCAGAACCCCGTACATCAGTAGATTCCGATGATTCATCCGGTACTGGTGATACAGATACTGGTAAGAAGAAAAAAGATAGAAAAGACGATAAAGAAAGGTCAGATCGTAAGGGTAGGGATAAAAATGACCCAAACCCAAGGAGAGGAGATCAAGATAGTAAACCAAGATAAATTATGCCACCTATTGAAAAACCAAACACCGATGTAATGGTGTTGAGTGCAGCACATAGCTTGATGGTATCAGATGTACCAGAAGTAGTTATTGATGCTCATTCTCTTTCTGAAAACTTCTACAAGGGAACAGGTAATTTTAGTGATGATCCTAAGAAGTCATTAGAGAGGTTTGGTATGTGGGGAGGTACTTTGAATGTAAATCAATTCATGCCAAATGTAACTCCAGACATGCTGAAACCCAAAGACACAGACTTTATTGAGCCAATGTTCAGAATGCTTTCGGCTTCTATTGTAGCAAAGAAATACAATCCAACTGAATTCCCTGAACAGGTATTAAAAGAGTCTATGCCATTACTGATTGGTCAGTCTGTAAACCTTGATCATGATACCGACGTGGCTAATGCCATAGGATCAGTAAAATCAGTTGAATGGCAAGATGCTTACAAAGATGAAAAAACTGGAGTAGTAATACCAGCTGGTATAAATGGCATATTGAAGATAGATGGGTTATCAAATCCTCGTATAGCTCGTGGTATACAAATGGATCCACCATCTATACATTCTAACTCTGTAACTGTAGAGTTTGCATGGGAACCATCTCATTATTTTGATGAAATATTTGAGTTCTATTCTAAACTTGGTACATACACAGAGAATGGAGAACTTATACGTAGGGTTGTTACAAAGATAATCTCTTATAAAGAGACATCACTAGTATGGCATGGAGCTGATCCATTTGCTCAATTGATTAAAAGTGGTAGGTTAAATAGCCCTGCTTATGCCGGAAGTCAGTATTATTCTTTTTCAGAAGAGAAAGCTGCAGAGGCTAATGACCCGATAAAGAGGGTATCTCTATTCGACTTCAAAGCTCTTTCAGAAAAAGATATAAAGTACAATACCAGTAAATCTAATTATGAAAAGGGTGCCGGAAAGGGTAACCATAATAACCAAACTAATAAAACAAACATGGACAAAGAATTGCAGCTGATGCTTGCGAGCCTCTTTGGTGAAAATCTTTTGACCCTTTCTGAAGGTCAGGAAGTTTCGACAGAGCTGGCTCTCACCCAGATTAAAACTCTGGTACAGCAGAACAAGGACTTCGCTGATGCAGTAAAGGCGAAGGATGAGGAAATTGAAAAACTCACCGATGAAAAGACCAATCTAGAAAAAGACCTCAATTCTTATAAGGAGGCTAAAGAGAATTGGGATTGCCACATCAAATTGTATCGTGAGGAAACAGTAGCAACCTATAAAAAAGTTTCTGGTGAGGATAAAGTAGACCAGAATATTCTGGCTTTACTGGAGAATGAAGGAACAACCCTTGAGACTCTCAAAGCTCTGCGTAAGACTTATGATGCACAGCTGGAAGAGAAATTCCCCATGCACTGTAATAATTGCGGTTCTCACGATGTTGGTAGAGCATCCTCCATTAATCCAAATGAGGACGAGGAGAAGAATCAGGCATCCAAATCTACTCGTGACATAGCTTTAACTCTGGCAGATCGTAAACTACGGGGAGAAAAGAAATAACAAACAACTAAAATATCAAGTTAAAAATTATGGCAGACTTACACAAAGTGGGTGGACGGACCCCGCAAGCTGTGATTTACAAAAGTGAATCGCACAAGCTTCATCAGGCATTTCCGGTAAAGAGTAACGATACCATCGTTCAGGGTCAGCCGGTAAAACTTAATACCAACGGAACTATTTCTCCATATACTGGGGCAGCTGGTGATATGTATCTCGGTATTGCTGTTAATTACAGCAAGTATCCAGCATATCCCGAATCGGCTGCTGAGGTAGAAGTAACCGTAATGGTAGAAGCATTCGCAATTATTCATGGTATAGCTAAGGCAGAGATTACTACTACTGGATACGTTAAGACTGATGGAACTCTGGATGAAAGCGGAACGTATACTAATTTCCAACCATCTGATGATAATGCCGAGACTAAGTTCTTAGCTATTAACGTAGCAGAGGCTGGTGATTTAATTCAAATTCTGGTAAAATAATAGAAAATAACATTATTTAGATATGGCAGAAAAAACTTTAACTCGGGAGCAGTACTTAAAAGAGCTTCCCGAAATTGTAAAGAACATGGATGGCTTCCGTCAGGGAAGCAATAAGAGTCTCCCAGTTGATATTCATCTGAGTGATATGCTCCAGGAGAAGTATGGTATTACTCAGGAGGATTATTTCAAGGCTATCAATTTCAACCCGAAAGTTGATACGATGGAGAATATTTACTCCATGCCGAATCCAGAACTTCGCTGGCTTGTTCCTGAGATCGTCCGTGAGGCAATTTACCTTGGGATGCGAGAGGCACCTTTCTACCCGAACATCATTGCATCTGATCAGCCTATTAATGGGCTCACAGCTATCATGCCACTGGTAAATATGTCGGATGCTAACCCTGCACGGGTTAATGAAGCAGAAACCATTCCTCTGGGTACTGTATCTTTCGGACAGAAATCGGTAAACCTTTTCAAGATCGGTAAGGGATTTAAGGTAACCGATGAGGTACGTAGCTATGTATCCATGGATGTAATGGCCATCTTCCTCCGTGACTTCGGTGTTCAGCTGGGTTATGCAATGGATGCTCTGGCAATGGGCGTACTCATAAAGGGTAACAAACTGGATGGTTCCGAGTCGGCTCCGGTTATCGGAGTAGGTGATACTGCAAAGGGAATCCAGTATCGTGACCTCCTCCGGGTATGGATTCGGGCATCTCGTATGGGCCGTCAGTTCCGTACTATCATAGGTGGAGAAGAGCAGGCACTTGATCTGCTTGATCTCCCAGAATTCAAGCTGCGTTCGTCGGGTACTACTGATGCTCGTCTGAATCTGAAGACCCCGGTTCCAAATTCGGCAGACTTCTATATTCATGGAGGAACTCCAGAAAATGAAGTTATGTTGGTAGATCCTTCGGCTGCTATGATTAAGCTGACTGCTAAGCAGCTTATGTTGGAGTCGGAACGAATCGTATCCAACCAGACTGAGGCAATTTATGCTTCGTTGACTACGGGTTTCTCGAAGATGTATCAGGATGCTTCTATCCTTATCGATGCAACGGAGGAATTCTCTACTAAGGGATTCCCAGATTACATGGATGTGGATAATTATATGACTGGTATTATAGAGTAATCACCCAACTGATTAGGGGAGGTTAAATACCTTCCATTTAATTTATTCAACTATGGCAAAATACATAAAACTTAATCCAAAGGCTAGCATTTTCTATGATCAGGCTTCTAAGATTAAGGTACTTCGCAAAGATGTTATCGAGATAACCGATAATCAGTTTAATTCTCGTGTAATCCGGGCAGCTATTGCAAATGGTTACCTTCAGGAAGTAAAAGCTGATGAAGCCAAAGGTAAAGTAGTTGATAGCCCAAAATCTAATTCTAAGAAAGAAGTAGATGTAGAAGCTTTAAAGAGTAAGTTTAATGGTCTGTTAGAGGCTGGTAAAGAACCAGAAAAAATACAGGATCAATTCAAAGCCGAAGAGTTGAAAGCTTTAGCTATTTCTTTGGATATTGAACCAGAAGAGGGTGACACTAAGCTTGACTTGGTGAATGCTATCATAGATGAATTAGAATAAGACAGGTAGTAAGTTATGAAAACGGTGGATTTTTTATCTACCGTAGTTGGACTAAATGCAAGGTTCAGGGCATTCGCTGATGAACTACCTCATGATTTCACGGTAACATGGGTATTTGGTGATGGGAAGACAGAATCACATGTAGGTGTGGTAACTGCTTCCCATCTTTATGAAAATCCTGGCGACTATGTTGTTAAGGTAACCATAACAAATAACCATGGTGGAGAGAATCTTTCCAAGACCAATGTAATCGGAGTTAGTGATCAAGTAAATACCCAGTTGCCTGGCAGTATCTATGAGCTTATAGACACTTATATTCCTGAGGATATCTTCGGTAAGGTTTCTCTTAAAGAGAAGCAGCAATTCATTGAAAAATGGCAGCTGTATATTCAGCCACTAGTAAATCACGAGATTCCAATAGAGGAATTTAATAATGAGTTGTATTATGAAGCTCTAGAAAACCAGCTGATTATGGAATTGGCAGCCTATGATTATATGGTTGTACAAATCTCATTAATGGTTGGTGCTACTGCAGAATCGGTTAAAGATAGTAACTCAACTTCTAATTCTGAATCAGAATCTTCTGAATCGAGTAGAGGTTCAGGTGAGGTTAAACGAATACAAACAGGTCCAACTGAGGTAGAATTCTTCAACGATACAGATTCTGAATCTAAAACCTCATCCAATGTTATAAAAGCAATGCAACCAGGTGGAGTTATTGATATACTTAAACAAAACCTGTGTATGCTTGCTGAAAGACTTTCCATATATCTACCTATTTGCAGAACCGTGAAGAAGGTAGTAGTTCCAAAAGTAGTCAACCATCGGAGGCCAGGACCATTAGATGGCCCAGACCCAGGCTTTCCAGTAAAGAAGTAGGGTATGGTACGAAGGAAAAGGATTACTAATGGAGTATGGGATAGATACAAAGCCATAGTAAATGACTTTGTTGAAGTGGATGCAGGTAAGCAACCTCTAATATGGTTGAAGAGATTCAACCAAATGTTATCTTATGGTGAAGATACTGGAAACAACTACGAACCGTATCTATTGGATGGATTAATTCAATATAACTTCATAAGAACTTGGCCATCATTAAAAGAGACCATCTCAGGTGAATTAGATGGTATCAATATTGTGTTATATGTAACTAAGAGGTCATTGGCAGAGAATGATCATTTAACCAAAGAGGGTTATTGGGACTTTGACTGGACACAGGATAAGTTCGTAATAAATGGTAAAGTGTATTCTCCCTCCGGTGATACTCAAGTTGCTCAAGCACATGATGAAGCTTTGCTGTTCTTTGTGGTATTGAAGAGAGAGACTCCAGAAGAGACGAAAAAGATACTTAATTACATGGAAAATGTTGGTAAGTATCTAGAGTTGACAAAGTACATCCTGGAATTAAGCGAAATGAATAATTATGAGGATGAAACCACCGTAAAGACAAATACAACTTTCAAAGTGAAACCCAAATAAAAAAAAAAAATGGCCGAAGTAAAACAGAACGGTGTAGTTGTCAGTCCATCGACGGGTTCTGGTGATACTACTCTTCAGGTAAAAGCCGAAACTGCCAACCGCGGTAACCGTGTAGCTCAAACTGCAATTTTCAAAGTAGAGGGTGTTGGGGTTTCTGAAAAGAAACAATTTGTAGCAAACCATCTACCCGCCGAGGAGTTCATATCGTTTGACAATATAAGTCCGGCGGTAGACAAGGGCGGTGGTGCTGTTACCTTAACTGGTAAGTCCAACTCCACTAAGATCACCTTTTCAAAAGGTACCGGAGATATCATCGAAGCCGATATCACGGCAATCAAGTTCACGGCAAACGGAGCAGAAGCTACAAGCGGTACTGATATCTCGGGAGACCCCGGTGCAAAAGCAAAGTACACTTTCAGCTTAACTCTGACTGCAGCTAAGAACGAAACCATCGAAGCTCGTACACAGCAGATTATTGCAACGGCAAGCGGTGGTCAGAAGGCAAAGACCACTCTGAACCAGACTGCTGGTGATCCATTCATCGAAGTTACTCCTACAGAAGTCGATGTACCTCAGGATGGTTCGGCAGTTCAGGTTACAGTGGATACCAATACTACCTTTATGGTTACTCCCAAATCTTAAGGATAAGGAGTCTTGGTATAGCAGGGTGGGATATCTCTGCTATGCCCCTAATTTTAACATTTAATGTATGACAAAAATTACTATACCATGGGATGACGGCTCTAGTGATAATTTTTACATAGATTATACGGGAGTTGTGGGGAGTTCAGAATCACTAATAACTTCTGATATTAATCAAACCGGAGTAGAAAGGAGAAAAACTATAGTATTCAGAACTACAACTTCAAATGTAGTAACTGCATTACAAGCCGAAGCTTATTTAACAGTAATTCAAAAGACTGATAGTTTAGTAGTAGCTATGTTTAATAATACCGTGGCTACATTTGGTACTTCAGAAATTAAAGCTGGTTGGAGAGATACTAAAAATAATTAATAGATATGGCAAAATTTGTAGATATAAATTCTCTTACTGAGAAAAATATCCTTGATGGCAATGAGAAATTGCAGGTATCTGATACTCAATATGGTACTTCAATTGATATAGCTAGGTTATTTACTTTAATAAATCTTAGTAGTGATATACAGATACCTACTAGTTCTACTGGAATGTTGGATACTAGTTCTACTCTTAAAGTGTTCAAGTACTTAGTTTCTGCTATAGCTTCCAATAGAATAAGGATATTTACTCCAATCCAATCAGTCCCATCAGTAGTAAATTTAACTGTAAATCAATATATAGGGTTCGCAATAAAGAATCCATCAGCAGATAAAGTAGCCGCAGTAGTATTAATTGGTAGTTCTATAGATTATGACATGAAATCATTCAAAGATACTACTTGGACTAGTTTTATGGAGATTGATGATAAAACTATTATGTCTACTCTACAAAATAGAACATCAATCTCCATAAGTAGATTCTTAAATACTAATGCTAATGATGGTAGTAATGGTTCAGGTACTATAAATGAACCAATTGATAATCCATCACCGTATTCCGGTACGGATAATTTAAGAACTTTGTTCTTAAAAGCCCAGGCTTTTGCTGGTATGAGATCTGGTATTGGAAATAGTAACAGATTCAGATTTCTTTGTGTTGGGAATTTAACTAGTTTACATTCATTTGGTGTATTATGGTATGATAGTACAAGTGATAAGACTATATATGTAGAGTTTTTAGGACCTGGTACTACTAATTATCCAGCTAATTATGCTATAAAATGTTATGCTATATCTGGTGATGTCTGGGATGAATTTATATCACATGATGATTCTTATGTAGTTAGTTATATAAGATCTAATGATACTAGTTGGAAAACTATCTGGGAATTAAAAGGTGGTGGGTCTAGCGATATAGAAGCTGAAAATGTAACAGTAACTACCCCAACTCTTTTTGATGACATAAGTGCACCAACAGTATATCCACAAGATCAGAACAATCTGCAACAATTAATTCAGTGGATACTGTATACATTTGGAGTAAGGAATGATGCCAATGGATTAGGACGAACCATGTTTATTGTACACGGTGTGGGTAACATGGGTATAATAATTAATGATACTCAGAATACTGATACTTATTATGCACTTATATTTGGGGATGGGCAATATCTTCATTCATATACCATAGATTCAACGGTAGTCTCAGAGTGGGTAGCTAATTACTATTCTGATGTGGATATTTTAAACTCCATCTTAGAAAATGGAACATTGATTGGTTCTATCCCATTCGATATGAGTGTTTTTGCTACGAAAACATATGTAAAACCAAATGATGCCGTACTCACGACTTTCCCATCTGGTTATAGAACAATTATACCAGGAGAAAACCTTACAACTAATTTAACATCTGGAACCCTGAAAGTACAAGTTCCAAGTTTGCTTACTGCACAAATAAAGAATGGTCCATTCCGTGATGTAGTGATAGATGTTCCCTATGGTGTTACTGTACAATTTGCAAGTCAACCCAATATAGTATACAAAGCAGAAAATGTTGATGGGTTTACTGCTACATCCGGTAGAAAGGTATATACTATCCACTTTGTGCCTACTACATCGTCGATTACTAATATAACATTCAGAGCATTTGTAAACGTAACAAACTATAAGTAGGATGCTTACTGCTTTTTTTGCTTCACAGAATGGTACAAGTAAACAAGTGCCAAAAACTCTGACATACCAGTTTGAGAATAATTCTGGTATTGGATTATCCATAATACAGGGTAACCCAGAAAATCCATTAACTTCAAGAACTGTAAATGTACCATTTAGTAATGATCCTTATGTAATTACTAACAGATTATCAGCGGAGGGGAATATAACTCCTATGATATCAGTTAAGTCAGAAAATAACTGGGTATTAAACATCAGAGTTTATTTAAGGAAGTACGGTACTGCTACTGATACATTCTTAGGAGGGGTAAATGTAGATAAAGATCACTATGGTACTAACACTATAAGTGGTACTACAAAAGTTAACTTTGGTGATACTTTAATTTATAGGATAAATTTACTTGATGGTGTATTAACTTCTAAATCAGTTGCTCATACCTTCCCAACAGGTAGTATCCAAGATCCATTCTATGGATTTAGTATGGAGGATTTATACACAATAAATTTCATAGGTATGGACTTAAAAAGAGATGAGCCATACCCTTATGACTTGGAAGTAAATTTAGGACCCAGTACAAAAGGTACTTTCGAGGATTGTGATGCAGTAGTAGAGTTCTACGAGAAATATAACGGTAAGATTGGTGAGATAACATTTAAATCCGATACAGAGGATAATATTGGTGAGACCCTAGTTGGTATGGATACTAACAAAAAAGTGGTTATGTATTTAAAGTATGTAACCAGTGCTGGTGTAGTACCCCCAACTCCATCAAAAGCTAACATTGATTTTACTGTAGGTATTTCTCCCCATTCACCCGGTACAGAAACTACAATATTCATTTATAATAAGGCAAGAACTCGATTGTTAAAGAATGTGACTTATGAAGATGGAGATGTAATAGTTGGTTCTTCTACAGAATTTACCAGTGTACCAAATAATGATAACAATGTATATTATTTGATTATCACTGGATCAGTAAATAGATCAGAGTTATTTAACTTCTATGATGGAGGAGTATACATTTTCTAAAACAAAAGCCTTATGAAAATATCAAAACTTGGATGGCTGTATGTAGCATTGCTAATAGCTTCAGTAATAATCTTCTCTTGTATTTGGAGATGGTTGGATAATGGTTTTGTAGCTATCCTGCTTATCATTTATCCGATAGTGTACTTCATTGCTGGATACTTTGCACATTATCTCAAGATAAAAGCAAAGGCAGAATTAGAGGATAAATAGGCAATGTCTAGTATCCTAAAAGAACATTCCCATAAAACTAAGTTGGGGAAGTTATTACATACTCTAGTACATGTTCTTTTGTATATTTGGCAACTACCTCAAAACTTAGCAGGTTTAATATACATGATCATACTAAGTGGAGAGAAAAGGATTCTTAAACAAAGAGGCACTGCTTTCTATGTAGCTCCTACAATGAATGGCGGTGTAAGTTTGGGAAACTACATCTTTCTTTCAGAAAGGTCAGGATTAAAGGAGCCTGCTTATGATCACGAGTTTGGTCATTGCATACAGTCTAGAATACTTGGGCCATTATATTTACCCATCGTAGGATTGTGCAGTGGTCTTCATTGCCTATTCCATAATAGAAAGAATAATTACTACGAATTCTGGACAGAGAAATGGGCAAACAAACTTGGTGGAATAGAAGGTTATGCCGGAGAGTACCATTATCATAAGGATGGTGTAATGAGAACTGTTTACTCAGAGTTAAAGGACTTTTACAATAAACATTTTTAACAATGGCAAGAACGGTTAATATCTCCCTACCAAAAATATCAGACCTAGTTCTTCAAGTAAAGTTAAACGGTGAATGGCAAACGGTTGAAGCTTTAGTAAGTAACCTTGGTCCAAGTATGCAGATAGGGTATGATAAAGCCGTTGATAAGTTCTCAAGAACTTTACTGTCAATCGTTAAAAAGTCATTAACCATGGGTATACCTCCAGTGGGTGGTGGAGTAGTTTGGCAACCATTATCTCAAGCTACTATAGAAAGATATGGACAACATCCTATTTATAACCTGACTGGCCTTTATTCTAGGTCAGTTGGGTTATATAGGTATAAATCAAAAGTTCTAATAGGATTGCCTATTGGAATAAGAAGATCCTCACAGAAGAAATTAACACTAAATCAGCTAGCCAAGATGTTGGAATTCGGTTCCAATGATGGTAGGATTCCTCCAAGGCCAGTATGGGCACCCTCTCTTAAAGCTGTTGGTGGTAAGAATAAGTTAAAGCAACTTATACTAACAGAGATACGTAGAGAACTTCAAAAATACGGTGTAAGACCCAATCAAGTAAAATGGTAAATTCTCAGGAAATTATAGAGAGGTCCATATACATGGCTCTATTGAATATGGCCATTGAATTGGGCTACACTATAAACCCAGAAGACTATCTCCCAACCAGTGCAGAAAATGCTAAAAGGTTCCAAGAAGATCTTAAAAAAATCATTGATGATAAGGGATTCTATATAGGTATCTTCGGAGTGGGAAATAACCATTCCAGAGGTATAAAAGAAACCCCAAGGATAGTGGTTGATTCAGAAGGTTTTTATCCGGGAGATGTAGGACTACCAAGAAAGGTAGTTGAAAAAGAAGAGGGCATAGGTTACACAGCAACTGAGGTACCTTATGAAACCCTATCACAATATATGAACATAAGGTTGTGTGCTTTATCATCAGAACATATGAGATTGCTGCACCAAATTATGTTCTGGTCAGTACCTCAGAGAGGTTACTTAAAACCATACGATGAACCAGAGTTTCTATTCACTGGTAATATATACCTTAGGATAGTTAACTTTTATAATATGCCAGACCTGGAAAATGGGTTAATGGAAAAAGTATATCAATTTGAAGTACAGGATTGCTTACTAGAGAAAAATACTCCTCCGGAGGTAATTACTCCAATAAGGGATATTTCTGTTCTTCTAGAAAATGCAGATTATACACTTAAAGTACCATAGATAAAATTCATATATTTATAATATGGATAGGAAAGAGATTGAAAGTCTGATAACTAAGGTTATCAGACAAAATGACATGAGGAATAGGCAAGGGAAAAATCTTCAGGATGTCTTAATGGGTATATTACAATACATATCTGATTCTGGTGGTGGAGGTAGTAGTGATATCAATCTTATACCCGGTGGTGGTATAGAGATAACCTCTACTCAGAATGGGATTAAAATTTCTATAGATAAGACTGCTTTAACTTCTATTCAATATGCAGATACTGAAGTAAGGAGACTAGAGAAGGATAAAGTACCGTATGCTTATGATTCTAAGCTAAAGAAAAATGTCAATATACAAGCTTTAGATGGTGGAGGATTTATAATCAAGTATCAAGATGATAACTACGTATTGGCTAAACTGGGGGTATATGAGGAAGGATCAGTTATTCAGAATGAAATAGCTAATTCCCATTATCCAACGGTAATAAATACTTCAGATAAAGTATATTTGGAATCTCCATCTGGTAAAGAAGAGATGGCTTTAGTATCCCAGATAACAGAGGAGGTATTCAAAGCTTACCAATCAGCTGGTGGAACTCATAATAAGGGAGATTTTTTCACTAAACTGGCTAGTCTAATAGATACAGATAATCCATCCGAATAATAACCTTAAATAATTAAAATATGCCACAGACTCCAAAAGTAAGGTTCAACTTTAAGAACCTGAATGTGCAATCGAGTGTGCCTCTGTTGGGCGTAATCAACATGGTAGCTATGACTACTAAGGGCCCGTTCGAAGACCCCAGTGATTTAATTTCAAGCCCATCTCAGTTCACTCGTATCTTTGGTTCGGAAATAGTTCCGGATGGTTCTGTATCGAACATAATGAAAGCCCTGGAAATGGGTGCAAAAGTTCGAGTATCCCGAGTAGCTGGTTCGGGGGCTAGTTATGGATGGGCAAAACCTATGACTGTAAATCCTTCGGCAGGTATTGCAGCACTAAGTGCACCATCCATATCAGTTCCAGATGGTTCAGCAATTATATCCATAGTAATTTCTGATCCAAGTGGAGCAGAGAATAGCCTTACAATGAATATGGTTATTCGTACTAAGGAAGCAGGTTCCCCTGTACTTGACAATACTGGGGTAAATCTGAATCGTCCTTTCTACTTAAAATTGAATGTATCCCCAGAGCCAACATTCCGTGCAAGTATAATTCAATATGGTGCAAGAGACGAGAAAACTAGTATACCAACTTATGATAGTATACTGAATGAGACTCTGTTCTTCTCGGCTGTATCCGCAAATACTACTGATGGTGTAACTACTCCTTCTATCAATGTAAATACTTTACAGAATTTCTTAGATAATGCTCCTAACATTACGTTCGAAGCAATAAAGGGGAAAGAAGGCGATGGTCAAGGCACAATGAAGAGTCTTGCAACCAGAATACAAACTATGGAAGACATAGTTTCTATACTACGTCAGTTCTCTAACTGGAACTCTACCATCATGGTTGGTAAGATTACTTCTGAAACAGTTGATACTGATAAAGTAAGTGATACCAATTTATATGTATATATGGAATGTTCTGAGGGAACTGCTGGTACAGATCCGAGTAAGGACGAGTGGATCTCTGCTTATAATGCTAGCAAGGTTTACTATGAGGCATACTCGGTAGTACTCTCCCACATACATCAGCATCTGGATAATTATATAGAGGCATATACCGAAGTAGCAAATGATGTACATACTACATTTGAGAATATGCTCTATGTAGAGGTACCAAAGTATGCAGCCGGAACCCGTACTCCTGCTACGGTTGATGAAACATTAACCGCTCTGAAGAATATGGTTCAGACCATCGGTCCTAAGAAGGAGGTAGCATACTTTGGAGGTGGTATCAAGTACTACAACGAAAATGGTTCTCTTCAGAAATGCGATGTATTGGGTTCTGTAGCTGGACTGGATGCAACTTGTGCTTCTACTTATGGACCATGGTATTCATTCTCTGGTATGAACCGTGGTGTAATTGCTTCGGCACTTGGACCAGTGATGAAGAACTTAGGAGGTCCTGCTGAGATAGATACTCTTAATGAGTTTGCTAAGTGGTATATGAACTTGTTCGTAGTCAAAAATACTCGTACTCAGGGTCAGCGTACTATGCTTTGGCATGGCTTTACTTCTAATCCAGTAGATGACTCCGAGAAGTTTATTTCAATAGTACGTCTCAATCTCTACTTGAAGAAGAACCTTCGGCCTATTCTGGAGAGCTATATAGAAGAGCCTAATACCTTTGAAACGTGGAAGAGGATTTACTACGAAGCAAAGGATATCCTGGATGACCTTCAGACTCGTAATGCAATTACTTCTTATAAGTGGTTGGGAGATCAGGATGCCCAGAGCTATGAAGATCTTCAGGTTAATAATGAAGCAGATGTTCGTCAGGGTAAATACAAGGCTCAGCTGAAGTATCGTGAAATAGTTCCAATGCAGGATATAGAGATGGATGTAATCATAGATGTAGCGGTAAATAAGAATACAGGTGAGATATCCATATCTGCTGCACAGTAACTAACAAAATAAATAAAATAATACTATGGCAGGAGCTAAAGTAAAGAACCCGAGGAAGAAGTTCTTATGGCAAATCACATTTGTCAGCCATCCAATAAACTCATTCCTCTTTCAGAAGGTAGGTATACCTGAGGTAAGTATTGAACAGGTATCTCACGGTGATGTAAACTATGATGTAAAGACTGCTGGCCGGGTATCAGTGGGTAACTTAACTGCATCTAAGTTGGAAACTACTTCTGGATCTGATACCTGGTTATGGGATTGGCTTATGTCAGTTCAGGATATGTTGCTTGGTGGTGGTTTAACACCAAGCCAATATAAGGAAACGGTACTCATCAATGAGCTGGCCGAGGATGGAGTATCTATCCTTAACTCCTGGACTTGCACCGGAGTATGGCCTTGCAAGGTAAACGGACAGGACTTAGACCGAATGAGTTCGGATAACACTCTGGAGGATTTAGAGTTCTCAGTAGATACTTGCGAGAAGCTGTAATAGTGAATCACCAAGGGAGAGCTCAGCAATGAACTCTCCCTTTTTCGTTATCATATACTATATTTATCAGTATACTTAACAACTCAACACAATGGAAAATCAAACACTTTATGGTAAGAAATTTACCTTCAAACTTCCTAGTGGTTATGAAGTAACCATTAGGGAGCAGAATGGAGAGGATGATGATATTCTCTCTAATCCCGTAGATGCTAAAACCTTTATGAACATCTCAAAGTTTATATCTGGTATTGTAACTGATACGGATATCACTGCTACCAGATTGCTTACTCCAGATGATGTTCAGAAAATGCCTTCTCTTGATCGGTACACCATCATGATTAATTCAAGAATTTTCTCTCTTGGTAAAATGCTTGACTTCAGATATGATTGGGAAGGCCCTGCTGATGGTCAGGTAAGAACCGTAGATTATGAGGTAGACCTTCAAGAAGAGTTTCTCTTTGATTATGGTACAATTCCAACCATGGAGGAAATGGAAGCTAAACCTAATGCTATTCCTTTCTATCCGATATCCAAACAATCCAAAGATATAACCTTCACAACTAAGAGTGGCAAAGAACTTTGCTTTGATTTACTTAGTGCAGAAGGAGAAGCTTATGTAATGAACTTACCAGTAAGTGAAAGAACTAAAAATCAAGAACTTATTGCTCGTAATCTTAAGCTCAAGGTTGGTGAGAAATACGAAACTGTTAAGAATTTCCGTATGTTTTCACCTCAGGATATGATGGATATACGTTCAGCTATTAAAGGTACTGATCCAATATTTCCAGGAACAACTCAAATAGAGGATCCAGATACTGGTCAACGTATTATGGTACCTGTAATGGCTGTGGATAATTTTTTCTACCCACGGGAGAACTAGAAGACGTATATTTATATATTGTTGGGGCAAAGATTAGTATTGACTTTAACACTCTAGCAAAGCTCCCATGGCGGCGTAGGAAGAAATTTATAGAAACCGCCAAAGCATACTATGAACAATTTAAAAAGGAGATGACTCATACATAGGGTCATCTCTCTTTTGTTCTATAAATCTGAAACTATATGGCTTTTACAAGTGGTAGTCCTTCTGCAGGACAACTAGAGATAGGTATAGCTCTTGTCTTACAAGATAGGTTTTCTAACCAAGCAAGAGAAGCCAGCTCTGCAATAAGAGGTTTACACCGTGATGCTAAGAATGCTATACAGGCTAACTTAACGGCAGTTCAGGCATATACAAATATGTTTGATGGTATAGCTGGTGACTTAGTATCTTCTATATCAACCGCAATTACAACTGGAGCTGACTTCATTGATATGATGACTTCAGTGGGAGCTATCTCTGGAGCTACCGATGAACAGATGTCTGGATTATCAGAAACTGCCCAGACCCTGGGTTTGAAGACTATGTTCATGTCAAGAGATATAGCTTCAGGTATGAAATACCTAGCAATGGCTGGTAATGATGCAAATCAGATACAAGAGATGATATCTGGTGCTGCAATGATGGCCAATGCTACTGGAATGGAATTGGGAGGTAAGGGAGGTACTGCCGACTTACTTACCAATATAATGAGAACCTTCAGATTAGAAGGTGAAAGAGCTGCTATATTAGTTGGAGACCAGCTTACTAAAGCTGCTATGGCCTCAAATATGTCTATGGTGGATTTGGCAGAATCTATCAAATACTCAGCAGCATCCATGGTAACTCTAAGACAACAGTTACCACAAGTGGCTGCCATGATAGGTATCTTGGGTAATGCTGGTATACAGGGTTCTATGGCAGGTACTTCTATAAGAAATATGGCAGACTACTTAACTCAGTCTATAACTAATCCAAATTTCAAGGGAGCTAAAGCATTGGCTAGATTGGGATTAAGTAAAACCGATTTTGTAGATGCTACTGGAGATCTTCAAGATTTTGGTGTAATTCTTGGCAAAATAAACGAGGCTACTAAAAACTTATCTACTGTAGATCAGAATGCAGTACTGAAAAGTATCTTTGGTGTACGGGGTATGCGTGCTGCAGTTGCCATAATGAGAGATACTGAAGGATACTTTGATCTCCTTGATAAGATACAAAATCAATCAGCGGGTTTTGCAAAAGGAGTAGTAGCAAAACGTATGGAAACTCTTGCAGGTAAGATTGATATAATTCAGTCTGCTGCAGAGAACCTTATGACTACCTTTGCAGAGGCTATACAGAATAATCCTATCATTATGGGATTCCTTGATATGGTAGGTTGGGCAATATCTCAAGTACGTGACCTAATGGCAACTCCATTTGGACCTTGGATAGCTGGGTTAGCAAGTATAGGTGCTGGTGTATTATGGATTACCAATAAGATAGCTAACTGGAGAGCAAGATGGTTAATACTTAATGGTGATACTCAAGTTACCTTCAGATCAATGGTTAGATTATTAATTGGAGGTTGGTCACAGGCTACTATATCTGCCCAAGCTTACCTTAATATGGAGAGAGCTATCATTGCTCAACGTAAAGCTGGTATAGGAGCAAGTACTACTATGGTTGCTGCAGAAGCTGGTTTACCAAGATATTACTATAATGGTAATATTCCAGCAAAAATGGGAGCCAATGGTAGGTATTATGCTAATACTGGTAGAGGAGCTTCTGGATGGACTCCAGTACCAGCAGCTATGGTAACTACAACTAATGCTGGTAGGATGACCAGAACTATCATGGGTACTGGTGCAGGAGCTGCAGCTGCTAATGCTGCTTCTCGTGGTGCATTAGCTTCTGTTGGTAGAGGATTGCTTGGGTTCGGTTCTAGGATAGTAGGATTATTCGGCGGCCCATTGGGATTAGCCATAACTGGTATATCTATAATCGGCCCAATGATATACAGTGCTATCAAAAGTAATCAGGCTTCAAATGAAGAGAATACCAGAGCAACTAATGATCTTGCATCTGCTGTTAGAGCTAGTAAAGAGGGATACACTTTAAGAAAGGATAGTTTACAAGAGTTAACCATTCAAGAGATGAGGTGGTTAGTACAGACTCTTGGATTATACACTGAAAAGCTTAATCAGAGAGATAATAAAGGCAATACCACTATCATTAACATAGATGGTAAAAAGGTATTCGAAGAATATATCAATGATAGAGATTCAGAAATAAATGTAGCTGCTGGAGTAAACTAAACAATTATGGCATCACTAATAGGAAAACCAGTTGGAAAAGTGGCTCAAGAAGTAGCTGAACTTGAGCAAGGGAGGATATTTCAATCTCCCCTTAATAAAGTATGGAGGGCTTTGATATTACGAAACAGAGCTACTTCTACAATGGCTAAGGATAGGCCAAATAAAGAGAATAAAGAATCTGATGCCAGGAATGCTCATGTAGCTAGGAATGGTTCATACTCAGTAGCTCAATCAAAGGATCCTTGGTATCAGAATAAGATATCAGCTAATAGTTCAGGTGTAGATCCAAATGAAATACTTGAAGCTAAATCTATAGATTATACCGTAGCTAATAAGTTAACATCTGAACTTATAAAGAATGATATAGTAATAGCTAACCTAAATGTATCACCAGCTATCAGTTTAGTGATACAGAATCGTCCCGATAGATTGAGGGTTGAACCAGCTGCTACTTGGGCAGCTGTTAAATCCATGGGTCGTAATAATCCGTTCTATTTTTATACTGGTGGAGAAGATACAATAACATTTGATATCTCGTGGTATTCAATAGATGCCGATCACAGGGATGATGTAGTTAATAAATGCCGGTTATTGGAATCATGGGCAAGAGCAGATGGGTATATTTCTTCTCCACCCACTTTAAGGATACAATGGGGAAATTCTGGATTATTCGAGGATGATCTTTTCATATTGGCTTCAGCTCCATACGAGTTAACTAACTTTCAGAATGCTGCCCGTATGATGAGAAGATATGATAATAATCCAGATACTGGTCAAAGGATAACAAATACGGTTAGCCAACCGTATGATCTTAAATTATTACCAAACTGTGCTACTCAAACCCTCACTTTCAAAAGGGTAACTAAAAATAATAGAACCTGGGAGGAGATTATTCCATCTAGTAAGTTGCAATATACGCCCGGAGTAATTCTTGATGGTGGAGAAGTAGATTCTCTAGAAAATACCGATACAGAGAGAATAGGCATACAAAATTAAATAATTATGGTAACTATTCCTGGAACAAGTCCTTATGACGATAGCTATGTAATAAAGTTCCCAGATGGAGATATATCATTGGAAAGGAATATATCATCCATATCCACCAATTATCTAATACACACAGTACTTGAAGGAGAAACTATACAGAACATTGCTTTCAAGTATTATGGTGATTCTGGATTTTGGGGTGTGATTGCTGATGCCAATGATATACTCAACCCATTTGAGGACCTTCATGCAGATATGGAGTTAATCATACCAAACTATGGAGGATAGCAAACCGGTTCTCTTAAATGGTAATGGTACACCATATCTTGCAATATTCGATGGTGCAGGATCTCCAATAATGGATATCTTCAATGACCTGCCAATCGGTATGGAGGTAGAGAACTTTAATTACAAGTATACTGAAGGTAAAGGAGACAAAGGTAAGTTTACTATAGTAACTGACTTTGTGGATATAGTAGATCATCCATCTCTGCAATTCAAAATGCCTTTGAAAATACAGTGGGGATGGATATTTAGTGATAGCTCTTTTAAGTCTAGTCCTGTAAGGCTAGTGAATGTAAAAAGTCATCAGATAGAATTTACTCCAGATGGTGTAAGGTTTACCATAGAATTTGCTGATGCAAAGATGTTCTTGGAAGCAGAGCCATCAAAATTTGTGGGAGATAAGACCGATTATCTGGAAGTATTCAATGAATTAGCCATGGGTAATATGCCAATGACAGTAATTGATTATTCTGAGAAAGCTGGTGTACATTTGGAAATAAGAGATAATAATCCATGTGATGGCAAAACAGAGCAACGAGAAAAATAAGCCTTGCTTACCTTGTTATACAAAGATACAAAATAATGAGGAAGTAGATGATGGATTGGTGGGTGTAAAAATACTAGACCTTAGTCCAAGTAATTTAGCCAAACCATATCAGGATCCAGAGAGATATAAATTAAGACCAGTACCAGCAACTTATGCGGAAGGAACCGTTATTGTTGGTTCAGCTACATTCCTGAATAAGTATTCTCAGTTAGTTGGTATTGCTAAGGCTATGGCTGGTGGGCCAAACTTTGTGGATACTCGGGATAATAAGATAGAGATACATAACGGTAAGCAATCTGGTAAAACCGTATTTGCTTATACTTATGCTGGTGGTACTGGTGAACTATTGGAATTCAGAGTTCAAACCAAATATGTTCAAAGTATAGAGGCTGGTAAAGCTTCAAGTGTGGATCCAGATACTAAAACGGTAGAAACTGATTTAGTTCAATGTGTACCTACAAATGATGATCCATGTAAGCCGGATGTTTATGTAAGGTGGAATAAAGCTACTCCCCTATTGATACAGAGAGATGTAACCAGGATGTCTAAAATAAAGGGATCTCTTGAAACATTATCTTCTGTATGTCGTAAATTAAATACGGTTAAAACTACACGTACTGTATACAACTCAGTAGAGGATGCTAAGCAGCAAATAGCCTCAAATCCATCACTAACTGAAGAAGAGGTTAAAGCATACAATTCTCAGATAGAGTCAGAATGGAGAACTTATTTGAGGAAGTTAGATGAATATGAGAAAGCTTTATTAGACTTTAATAATAAGGTAAGACAAGGTATAAAGGTAGATGAAGAAGATGCTCCTAAATTACCTCTTCCACCCGATGAAGTATCTTATTTTATTATAAAGAGGAAGGTATTGATACAAGTAGATCCATTACAATATGCTCCTAAGGATAGTAAAGCTTATTGGCAAAATAGATGGAGACAAGGTTATAATGCTCTTAAAAAGAACAAGGAGATAAACTTAGTCATTCAAGGATCTTCAGATGAAAGACCGTATGGAGATTATCCCTATGATTATCCTGGTTCAGATCGTTCAAAGGTACTTATAGAAATGGAATTAGAAGTACAAGTACCAGGTGTACGAGTAGTATCTGACCCATTATTTGCAACTCTTGGGGAATTTATGTCTAATGACATAATAGAATCAGTAAATAGCCAGATTAAATCCAAAGCTAAGTTTGTTGGTAACCCATCAATGGAGTCTTCTCAGATTATTGAGATCAAGAATGTTGGTGAAAAATATTCTGGTGATTGGTATGCTAAAGAAGTTGAACATAGCTTTGATACTGGGGGATATTTTACTGAGGTGACTTTTGAAAAGAAGTCAAGAAACTCCATAATCAATAAGATATCTACTTCTGTTAATATGCAAGAAGTATTCCAGAAATCTCATGATATAGCTAAAGAGTCTTATACTACTGATGCTTGGAAGATACCAAGTAAGATTAAGGCAGAAGCTAGGAAGCATAGAGCATCTATATGGGAAGAGGAGTATAATAGGACTGGAGATAAACCAAAGATTGGTACACAAATAGTTGTACGTCAAGATACAGATCCTCATAAATGGGAGATATTTGATGCTAGAACTGATTTTAGAGTAGATAAAAACATAAGCCCGAAAGATCAATGAATTTATATGAATTAATTCAACAAAGGGGTATAGAAGCAATAGGCAGGTTCTATTCTACATACAGAGGTATTGTCATAACCAATTATGATCCAGATTCTCAAAATAAGGTATGTGTATATTTACCAAGTATACTGAGAGGAGTAGAAGTTTGGGCATATCCTAAACATCAACAAGGGGGACCAGGATCTGGATTCAAATGGTTATCTCCAAGAGAAGGTTCTATAGTATATGTAGAATTTGAGAATGGAGATCCAAGACACCCATTATGGTCATATCATGGGTGGGCCATAGGTGAGATGCCTCCAGAATTGAATAAGCCAAATGTACTTGGATTCATAACCCCAAAAGGTAATAAGATTATACTTGATGAAAGTGATTCTGGAGTATTAACTGCAATAATCCAGCAGAATATAATTATTAAATCTCTAGACGGTGATATAAACGTTGATGCGAATAATATTATAATGCAGGGGGGAGAAGTTGGTATTCCAGAATCTACATCAACCGTAGAAAGACTCAATATGATAGAGCAGGATATAAATAACCTTAAACAGGCTTTCACATCTTGGACACCGACTCCTCAAGATGGTGGTGCTGCTCTAAAGACTGCTGCTGCATCTTGGTATGATAATAAATTAACAGAGACCAAGGTGGAGGATATAGAAAGTGAAACAATTAAACAACCTAACTAAATGGCAAACTATAATCAACTCAACACAATTGGTAGTGGGCCTTATTTCCCTATAAAGCTAGAACAACCAATCGGTAGTGATGGTAAACCAGAATATATAGAAACTGTAGTAAGACATAAGGTTACACATGATTTGGATTATTCTACCGATCCAGATATCATAGCTAATGGGAATTTTTTAGATGAAGTAGATACCTTGGATCAAGAATTCCTAAAATCCTCATACCCAGAAAATGTGGTAATTGGAGATAGAAAATCTCTTAAAAGTAACTCAATTGGTTCAGCTACTCTAGAGGGTTATTTACCATATTCTAATACTCCAACTTCTCTTCAATTACAAATAGGTGGTATCAAGAATGATGGTAATAAGTGGTGGTATGAATCTATAAAGTCATTAAGTGGTTCTAACAAAATTGCTTGTTCTTGTTGGACATTTTTTGTAGGCAAAGATAGTAAGTATGTTAAAATAGAATTTGAATTAGAACCACAGACTACATTTACTCATATGTCTATGAGGGTATACCGAATGAATGAATATACTTATATATGGGATATACCATTGAATTCTAATAAAGGTGTAATCTGTGTAAAATTGGAGAAAAATCAAACAGTTTTACTCTTCTTACCAGAAGATGAGGGTGATGTGCTTACTGGCACTAAGTCAGTGAATATGATAAGTTGTAAAGTATCATATACTAATGAATCAGTACCAGGTATGATATATACAACTGAAGAGACAGAAATAAAAAGAGTACCAAAAATAGGTTGGTATGTTTTAAAAGGTGATGTAGCTTTAATAAAGCAAAACTTAACCGCTATACTCACATATCAAATAGGTCAGAGATTTAGACAAGAAAATTTTGGTTCACGTACTTGGGAATGTTTAGAAGAGCCAAATACAAGTGCACTTAATTTGATGATTAAGAACTTTGTAAAAGATGGTATAGCAGCTTGGGAGCCAAGAATAAAAGCCTTAAAGGTGTTTGCTCTTAAGCCTACTAAGGAATCAATAAGATTATTGATATATTTTAAAGTACAGAATTCTCAAAAAGTAGAAGAGCTTAATTTTCAGTATAACTTAAATAACTTAACTACAGATGTCTACTAGCAATCCATGGCTTACTCCTTTTCAAAGGTCATATAATGACATAAAAGCCAAATTGATTCAATCTCTGAATGAAAGGGTTCCAGAGATTACTGATATGAGTGAGGGTAATATATTTATCTTAACTCTTTCGATATTTGCTGGAATTGCAGAAGTTATACACTACTATATAGATGGTATGGCAAGAGAAGCATTCCTTCCCACTTGTAGGAGGTACTCATCTTTATATAAACATGCCAAGTTGGTAGATTACCATATAAAGTCAGCCATACCATCTTCTGTAGATCTAACCGTATATATGCAGGATGGAACATCATTCCCAGTAGATATTAATGTACCTCAGAATACCATATTTAATTCAAAGGATGGTAAGCCTTGGATAACTACTAGAAATGTAACCATAGAAAAGGGAACATATACTTATAAAGTTCCTGTTGCTCAAAAAGAGGCTGTAGCTGAAGTAGAATTAGGAACTTATACTTCTCGTGATATAGTTATAACTCTTGGTGATTTACCAGCTGATAGGAAGTATGTAGAAGGTTCTATGGTACTTACCATAGATGGAGAGGCTTGGACTTTGGTAGATACATTTGCCTATTCTGGTTCTGGTGATAAAGTATATAAGGTAGAATTGGATAGCACTCTTCAACCGTACTTAGTATTTGGTGATGGACAATTTGGCAGAAAACCAACAATAGGTTCTCAAATAAAAGGTCAGTATTATCTTACCTATGGTTCAAGTGGTAATATACCTTCTAACCAATTTGATAAGGTACCAGAAGTAATGTCTGATGTAACCTCGGGTTTGTCAATTACTAATACTATAGCTGCAACTGGTGGTTCTGATTATGAGGATTTTGATACCCTAAAAGAACATATCCCATTGAGTATAAAAACTCTTGGAGTAGCCATAACTAAAGAAGATTATGAGGCTATAGCCATGCTAATAGATGGTGTGGATAAAGCCTATTGCAATTATATATGCGGTAAATATGTAGAGGTATATATTACCCCAGATGGTGGTTCAGAAGCTAGTACTGAACTTATCAATAATGTGAAGCAGAGGATGGAATCCTCAAAAGTATTAACCACAAGAGTAAGTGTATATTCTACTCATGCTGCAAAGATATACTTATCCGCAACTATAACAGGTAAGAAGTCATTTAAGTCAATAGATATAAGCAATCAAGTTAAGAAGGCTTTATTGGATAATTATAATTATCAGAACTCTGGTATAAATAAATCGGTAAGGCAGTCTGATTTATATGCTTTAATGGATAATCAACCCATGGTTGACTTCTTGACCATAACAGAATTATACTTACTGCCATATCCAATAGCCATAAATATAAATTCTCAGAATACCGAAGAGATAGTATCTGTACCGGCATTGAACATAACATATTTTAAGATGATATCTTTCAATACTGCAACTCCAGATACTGACTATGAGAATTGCTATATTCAGACGGTAATAGAAGATGGCAATGCTTTCTATAGAATATTCGCCAATAAGAACGTATCTGGTAATGCCTTATATATTGGTCAATATGGTAAACCAATAAATGTAAGCTTATACAAATCTAAGTTTACTATGACCATCAACTTACCAGTTGAAAATGCAAACTATGAAAATGGTACAGTATATCAGTTAACTACCCAACCAATGGGAAGCAATGGCAGACTGGTAGATCTTATACCTCATAACTATAATATACCAGTTATCAGTTCAGATAACATAACCTTAACAATCAATGAAGTGGTTTAATCCTGCTAAGGAATTCTTCAGGAATTACATCTTCAGTAATCTTTTTGATCATTACTACAAAGCCAATGATACTTATCAGGATTCAGAAGGCAAAGGTATATTCGAAAGGTTTATAGATGTATGTTCAGGTTATTTCGATACTGAAGTAATGCCTGATATAGATAATTTCATGGAATGTTTGGATGTGGATAAAGCCAATCCTATATTCATCAATTATCTATGGGAATACTTTGGGTTTATCCCTTATGCTTATGGAGTATTAACTAAGGGGGAGCCATATACAGAGGAGAATCTAGAGAATTGGATAAAAGAAGACAGGGGTTTTCCTACTGCCGATTACAGGTTAGTTCTAAGATATGCCATATCACTGTATAAGATTAGAGGAACTAAAAAGTTTTATGAAATCTTGGGCAGATTTTATGGTGTAATTTTTAACCTCACAGAAGTAGAAGACAGTACTAAAGCCATAACTGGATCTTCTGGTGATGGGTCAGTAAAGTATGACACTGTTTCTTATTATGACACTCCATCATCTACTTACGATACAGAAACAGATTGTTGGGAATGTGTTCCTATGATATTAACCATAGGTATACCAAAAGGTCAATTTGACTTTATGACAAGTAAAGACGAAGAGATTCAGGAAAAACTCTTAGAGGAATGGAAGTCTATGAATCCAGATGCTACTGATGAAGAGATTCAGCAAGCTAAAGAACAGATATCTACTGAACATCCATCTGATTATAGTGATAAGGTAAAAGAGACTTTAATAAACATAGTAAATAAATATCTGCCAGTAAATGTAAAGTACTTTGAACCAAATGATGATAGTTCAGTGGTATTTGAACAAACTTCTGCAGTAATTTACATAGTATAATATGCCACTGATATCATTATTATTTGCTCTTGCTCAGGATCAGAAATTAGATAATGCAGTTCAATCCCTAACTAAATCCTCAATAGAGTTAGCAGAGGCAGCTTCTAATTATGGGGCATTAAAGGTAATCTTCGGTATCTTTATGGTATTAGTTCTGGTATTAGTAGTAATGTTTATGTATACTATCTGGAACTTAAACAAAAAGATATCTGTAGTATCTGAATCTTCTAGTAAGGTAAGTGAATTCTTTGATGGGGCGGCTGATTCTACAATTGGCGTAACCGAGGCACAAATACTTATACGAAGGGAATTCAATTGCCTTGGTCATATACTTAAGTATGCCATACTACGAACAAGACTTGAGAATCATATAGATAACAAAGAGTCAATAGTAAAGAAGGTAGACATATTAGTTAACAATGAATATTCAGAACTTTGTGGGCTTATGTCTAACTTTAACTGTGATGGCAAATCTCTATCAACCATATTTGAGCTTCAAGATAATGAAGCAATAAAAGATATGGTAATAGAACAGATATATATACCAAAGGATCAATTCTTCATTTCAAATATGGATCAATCAGTAAGTATGTACCTTAATGGATTAAAATTAATGTACCTTAAAAAATTATAATCATGGAACGAAAATTATTGCCGATCATTGATTTTGCTCATGGGTCAGATGTACCTGGAAAACAATCTCCAGATGGTAAACATAAAGAATATTTATGGAGTCGTAAAGTAGGTAATATGTTAGCTGAACGTCTCAAGCAGGAGGGATTTAAGGTAGCATTCACCAATACTGGTGATACCGAAATAGGACTTTCTAGAAGAAAAGAAATTGCAAATAATCTAGATACTCCACTTGGGGGAACTAAATTTCTGCTATCCCTCCATAATAATGCCGCAGGCATAGGAAATGAATGGTGCACTGCAAGGGGATTTGAAATCTATACCACAAATGGACAGACTCGTTCTGATTTATTCGCTACCGTAATATTTGAGCAACTTCAAGAAGACTTCCCAACTACCGATGGATACAAGCATCGTATGGATAAATCCGATGGTGATCCCGACAAAGAGGAAAACTTCACAGTACTCATGGGAAATAATTACTGGGGAGTATTATTAGAATGGCTCTTCCAGGATAATCCTGATGATGTAGCTTTATTAGAAGATGATAATGTGAACCGCAAATTGGTTGAGTCTTTAACCAAAGCACTCATTTTCATAGATGAAAACTTGGATAAATTAAAACTGTAGAGATATGGCTAATAATATAACCGTAGTTAGTAACGGTATAGTTCAACAGAGGTTCTATCAAGTATATGGTGACTTGATTGAATCTAAAGAAACCATGGAACCCATAGCTATTGCTCACGGTAATGGTCCTATATGTGGATTTGATATTGTAGATACTTCTACTGATCATGTAGTAATCCGTGGTTCATGGGACCCTAACTTATCAAGTGATGGTATATCTGCTCCACCTGTATTGAAGAAAGTTAATCGTAGAGTCATACTATCCGATGGGGAAAATAATGGTGGAAATGTAGTTAATGCCTTAGTAACTAATGATGGGCTCATACATATATGTCCAGCTACTTTAGATTTTACAGATGTAAAGCCTACTGGCGGATGGTTTGATTTAAGTAATCCCAGTAAGTTTGTGGCTTTTGCCATGAAAGTAAGCCATACTTATACTCCAGTGGCAGATGCTAGTAATATCGGGGCTAGTGATTTTAGTATCACTTGGTTATCATTAGAAAAGAGTACAGGTGGTACTTATAGTCCTTCCGAAGTAGCCTCTTTAGACTTCTCCTCTCTCATAGGTAATATATTACCTTCTGGTTGGATAAATAGAAATACCGATTCTTTGGTAGGTATTTATATAATAGGGTACGATCCAAGTTGGGGGGATAATGATATCTATGCTTCTTTTGGGTATAAAATGGCTTTAATATCATATGATGGTAAATGGCCAGTAAGTCCTTTCATAAATGGTTCATTTGATATCCTTTCACTAAATAATAAAGTAAAGAACATACCCATCATAGAAGCTGATGTAGATAGTTTGAAGGGGTTGAATAGTATACTTCAGAATCAGGTGAATACTTTGGGTAAGGATATAGAATGTGATTATACTTTAAATACCAATGTTACTGATGAAGGGATCGGTGATGGTACAGTAAGTATTACTATAAAGAAACTGGTGTATCTTGGAGTAAGTCTTTATGAAGGGGCCGGAAAAACATTTACTAGTAATACCTTATACCTAAATAATATAAGGGCAATATACTTAGATATACTGTCATCTGGTACTAATCCAGAAACTGGTTTACCTTCTATCTCCAAATGGGGATTAACCCTTGGATCAAGTACAGTTAGATTAACCAATCCAAGTGATCTAAGAGGAAGTTTATCCGGTGATTTTCAAGGAACTGGAGAATCAGGTTCTACCATTGCCGGTATTATATGCCTAATAAATAAAGATGGCCAAATACCTGATTCTCAATATAATCGAGTCGGTAATGGTAAAAGTTCAAAAGTAGGAAAACCATCGGATGATCCAAGTTATTATTTGGCATTGGTATTAAATAACTTTTTCAATAGGTTTACTAATACCGCAGATCAATTAGATACATCTTCTGAAAGAGATAAGAGGTATACCAGAGTATTCATTGATACTAAAAGTGGAGGTTTAACTTCTGGTGATCAATGTAGTATAACTTTCAGATTGTATCCCACTGGTATAAATTTATCTTGGTATGTATACCTTAGTAATACTTCTTCACCATATACCCAGGGTACTTTCAGATTAGATTTGAATTCAGAGTTGGCTTTACATTTTAAGCCGTATGTATTAAAGAACCTATACGATTTCTATAAGAAGGTGACTGCTAAGGCATCAGGTGGAAAGTTATTATTGCAAAGTATACCATTAATGATGAATACCAGTCAGACTGGATTAGAACAAGAAGCAAATGGTCATATATTTGTTTATTTACGAAATGATTCGTCTGATAATTTCTATTTAGAAGTAGTAGTGGGTACTATAAGTGGTTCATCTTCTACCATACGAAGTACTTATTTTGGTACTACATTTATTCCATTCATGTTGAATGATGTATGGGATTTGTGTAATATTGGAGATGTATCAATTACTCCAAATGTATAGATGCACCTTAAACACAAGCCATAGTTGAGTTGGTTAAGTGGGGCCGGAGTGGGATTATATTTAATCCTGCTCTGGCTTTTTCATTGTTTAAGATCTATAGCAGCTTGTTCTAAAGTTTTTTGTATGTTCCTTCTCATTTGAGAAAACATATTGACTGCAAACTTATCCCTGGGTAACTCAAAGTAATCAATTAGATGAAGGATGGATAATTTACCATGTGATTCCTTTATTCTAGATTCAAACCACTTAGGAGGTTCAAGTTGTATCTTCATAACCAAATATTCATCAGGTGTAAGATGTTCTTTCATATATCCGTGGAATATTTGTGACTGTTCTTCCTTGATACGGGTTTCTTCTGAGTCATCAAGTAATTCCTTGTTATTATCAAATAGGACTTCAAATGAAGTTAACTCCTGATTAAACTCTGCCTGTTTAGTATAGGCATTACGCAATAACTTACTCTTGAAAGTTTGAAGGGAAGATAAAAGAGTGGCCTTTAATCTTTCTTCATCATACTCACTTTGATATTTATTGAATACATACAAGAACTTATCCCAGAAAAAAGAGTTGATTATATCTGGTGTAACATTAAATCTTCTAGAATCTATTCCCCTTACTAATCTGCGGATTAATGGTTTACAGGTTTTATACAACCTATTAAACAAATCCTCATCATAAGGTTTTAATTCTGTTAACCGATGTAGTTCACTTCCGTTATTGCCCTTCATAGTAGTAAAGATTTTTTAACAATGCAAATATAATATAATAAGTAACAACTTGTATGAATTTATAAAAATTATTTCACCGTTTGTGTTGAAGTTAGTTCAAAGATGAGCTTCATGAACTATATCATCTAGCAGATACTATTGATAATACATCCCGAATATTATATAATATATGAAACAAAACAAGGTAAAGAAGAGGTTAAACTCATGTGATAAATTCACTTTTTCCATAGAGTTTCAATTAGAAGTATTAAGGTTTCTGATACAAGGCAAGGAATCTCTTTTATATATCTCAAAGATAAAGCCTGGGTATTTTACTCTGATAGAACATTCTATCTTAGTAGAAGCCTTGATCAAATTTGTTAAGAAGTATCAGAGAATCCCCAGTGAAGTTTTAATGATAGAACAGGTAAAGACTTTATTGGAGGGAAAGGATTATACCAATTTAGTTACAAAAGAGGATATACCCAACATTCATAAGTTAATATCTGAGTTGTATAACAAACCATTAAAAGATGTAGATATAGTTTTGGAAAACATACATAAGTTCATTGCTTATATAGAATTAAAAGCTTTGAATGAAAGTATGGACTTTTCTGATTATAATTCCTATGAAATATACCAGGCAAAGTTAACCAAGATACTTCAAAATTCAAAACCACAAAAGAAAGATGAACCCTTGCTAATGGTTAGTGGAACTGCAATGCGTCAACTTATGAGAAAGGTTGATCCTGATGTAGTTCCTACCCCATTTTGGCAATTGAATAAGCTTGGTAATGGAGATGGGTATCCAAAGAATTCTCTATTTGTGTTGATTGATCGACCCAAACGGAGAAAGACCTTTGCACTTATTAATATTGCAAGGGGTTATCTGGCAATGAAAAAGAATGTTCTGTACATTGATACAGAGAACGGTAAAAACCAGTTAATGGACCGTATGATTCAATCTACTCTTAATAAAACCAAGAGGGAGATGTTAACTGGTGATTACGATAAGATGGAGCAAAGACACATGCGTAAATATAAACGTTTAGGTGTAGAGTTTATAGTTGAGCGTGTACCAGCAACCATTGCTGATTGTAATACCATTAAGAATTTAGTTAGGAAGTTAGAATCAGAGAAAGGTATAAAGGTGCATGTCATCATGATTGACTATGCTGCAAAGTTAGCTTCTATTTCCAGAGATAAGGATGATGTAGAACGTATTAACAACGTATATATTGATATAGATAATATGGGTGATGAACTTGGGCTAGATGCAATATGGACTGCCCAACATGTTACCAGAGAAGGCGCTAAGCATCAAGAAACAAGATACGAGGATAATGATATTGCTTCTGCTATATCAATTATAAGAAATGCAAAATGCGTAATGGGGTTGAATTCTACACCAGATGAGGAAGAACATAATATCATGAGGATGGAGGTTGTAGTTCAACGTGATGGAGTTCCAACTGGTAGGGTTATGTTTAACATGGATCCAGAAAGACAACGTATGAAAGAGTTCTCAAGAGAAGCCAGAGCTAAATATGATGAGTCCATGGGTAGACAAGTAGATGATATGCTTAAAAAGAAAAAGAAGGTAAGTAATCCCAATGCAAACTCTGAAAAGAGGAGTAAAACCACTAGTGATATTTAGTAACATATTATAAACCTTAATAATTAAAGTTGTATGGCACGTATTATTGATTCTATGGATTTGGCCAAGTTTGGAGAAAAGGTTACTTCCTGTCCCAAATGTAAAAAGGTAATAGCCTGTGTTCCAAATGAAGTATTCTTAGATTTATCTTATGGTTCTGGACATTTTGGAGAAGAGAGTATTGTATGTCCTCAATGTCATAGTATACTTCATCTCAATGAGTTTCATACTGTAGAACATATGTAATCATGGATATCAGATTGCTAAAGATATTCCGTAGGAGAGCTTCTAAAGAGATATGCTTAAGAAGACAAGCTGGTAATAGATACAAGGTAGTATGCCCAATAAATGAGGACAATGCCTTTGGATATTTTACTAAACCATGGGTTCATATAAATCATCCAAAAGCTTCTATTACATTTAAGATGTGTATTCCCAATGGTAGTACATTTGTAAGGAAAGCAGATTATAATCAAAGCCAAGATGAATACTGTATTCCATTTCCTACTAATTTTCTTAGATTAGACGAAGCTCAAATGGAACTATATAAAATAAGGAGAGGTTATATTATGTATTACTTAGTACCAGAGTTCTGTAAGAAATTACCAATTAAGTAATAATCACCCGGCTATGGATAACATGGTCGGGTATTTTTGTTTACTTATATGAAACTTAACAGCAATATCAAAGGTTTTCCTTTATACCATGTAACTAAAGATGGAAAGGTATATAATATAAGGCGTAATCGTGAAGTAACTATACATCCTCACTATCGTACAGGTAGAAATATAGTTCACCTATACTCGAATGGTAAAAGGTATAATCTGAAAGTATACAGATTAGTGGCTTTAGCTTATATACCTAATCCAGAAAACAAACCTTGTGTATGTCATAAAGATAATAATAAATCCAACGACTGGGTTGAGAACTTATATTGGGGTACCTATAAAGAAAATTCTCAACAAATGGTTATGGATGGTAGAAGTACAAAAGGTCAACACCGTCAGGGTATCAAACAACCCAAATGCTTCAGGAATCCTCGTTCAATACTCACTAAAGTTAGGTATCAGACTTTACTAAAATATATAGATGATAAAACCAAATTAAGGGCTTTAGTTAAAACCTGGGGAATATCACAACGTAGTATGAACAGGTATATACATAAAATAAAGACTGGTTATTATGAAGCTTAATAATAATCTCAAGTGCAGGCTCCATCAATACTTTATAAGAAAGATAGGGGCTTTTGATTACAGACACTCATGGATGAAATCCGACTGCCCATATTGTGGTAGAGAAAAGAAGTTTGGTATCAATCTTTCAAGTAATAGGTGTAATTGTTTTAGATGTGGGGAACATCCATCCCCTATCGGATTAATTATGTATCTAGAGAACACAGATAGTTTTCAAGAAGTATTACATATACTTGAATCTGGTGATTACTCTGGGTATGTATTCAAGGAGGAGAAGGTTGAATTAAAAGGTAAGAAAGAATTTTTCCTCCCAGATGGATTCAAGAATATATCTATGGGTACTTCTTTATTGGCAAGGTCTGCCAGGAACTACTTAAAGAAGAGAGGATTCAATATAGACGAATTAGCTAGAAAAGGATGGGGATATTGCAATGAAGGTAAGTATTTAGGTTATATAATTATCCCATTTACTGAGCATGGGCAATTAACTTACTTCAATGCCAGATTATATATGGGCGCTGGCCCCAAATATAATAATCCAGAAGTAGATGTAACTGGTTTGGGAAAGAGTTTTATTATTTATAATGCAGATGCTCTAGAAATATATAAAACAGTTTATATTTGTGAGGGTGCAATTAATGCAGAGACTATCGGAGAAAATGGAATTGCTACCGGAGGCAAAAGTGTCAGCCGATATCAAGTAAATAGATTTATCAAGAGCTCAGTAGAAAAGTTCATCATATTGATTGACCCAGATGCTAAAGATAAAGCCTTGGACTTAGCTTTCAAGTTAGTACCCTTCAAAAAGGTAAAAGTTGTATTTTTACCAGATAATGAGGATGTGAATTCCTTAGGTAAGAAGAAGACTTTAGAATATGTACGAGAAGCGACATATCAGACTTATCAAGAACTTTTAACTATAAAATCAGAACTAAAATTATAATGGTATGACACTTGAAGTAATTATTGGATTATCCCTGATAGTAGTAGTTCCATTAGTAGTAATTTGGTTATGTTATATAACCGATTCTTCAAATAGCCTTATCTATAATAACCGATATAATAAATATAAGATCTATCATGATGCAGATGACAGATATTATTGTGAGATGGTAACTAATTATATATTGGGGATAATCCCAATATGGAGAAAGGTAAAATATTCAAGGCCATCAGGATTTGAAGATGCAACTTATCATATATGGTATGAAGATAACTCTGAAATTATAAGGGTTGAAATGAATAAAAGCTATATAGAGTATCGTAAAAGAAATGATAAGTTAAAGAATAAGGCTGAAGTAGTATATAAGAGCTATGAATAAAATAAAAAGAGAACCATCAATACATATATCTAAATCTATCCTATATAAACTTATAGTAAAGTATATAGGTGTTGATCTCGGAGGTAACAATGAGGATAGTCATGAGTATGGTGGTCTAAATTTACTCGATAGAGTAGATTTGATAATGAAAGACGCCAGGCAATACTCTTTAGATCATAGGTCTGTAGTTGGAGATAATAAACCCATACGAAAGAAAGCAGTAAGTAGAACTTCTGGAAGCATAGGGGATGCTAATTTATTAGCCGATATTATATACTCCACTAGAATTCAATTAAAACACATTGGAGTAACCAAAATAAAGCAAACAGATTTACAGTGGGCATCCATAAAAGAATTGGTACCGGTTGTAAATGAATTTTGTCAAAAATATGGATTTGAACCTCGTCATGGTTATATTGAGTTTGTAACTACTGGCCTTAAACTTATGTCTCAAGCAAAGAGGGTTAATTATAACTTCTGTGCTAATTGGTTATATCAAAGAGTTAACTGGATAATAGAAATATATGATTCTGAAATAGAAGTTAAAGAGGATAAATATCCAGAATACACAAGAGAGGTATATGAGAACTATACTAAAGAAATTCTTGACAGAATAGGTATCAATAATACTTATGATAAGAATCCACAAGAATATGTATGGTTTGTAAGGGCAAGGAAACTTGCAGATGAAATAGGGGTTGACTATGAAACTTTTGTTCAAGCCCAATTCTATGCTCTTGAATTCTGTAATGGTATACCTAAGATAGAAGATCTATCAAATGATAAGGCCCGTCAAAGAGTAATTAATTATATGGCTAAATTTAATATTGTATCCCGACCTAAATCAGAACATGTAGATTGGGATGCCTTTAAAAGATAAGATATGAAAAGGTATGATCCGATGGTAGAAGCAGCTAAACCATTATTTGTGTTATACATAGTAGCTATAATAATTGGTTTGATATTAGGTATTATTTGTTGGATATTTGATATAAGAATATGATAACTATAACTATCAAGAACTGTAATGTTTGTGAGATTTCTGGCCCAGCTAAATTCACAAACAAATTATATGAGGCTTTCAGGATCAAGCATCAGGATGCTTGGCATATAATGATGTATAGTAGGGCAAAAAATTGGGATGGTTATGTAAAGTATATCTCAGATTATGGTCAATTCAAGATAGGCCTATTAAATAGGGTTTATAATGAATGCTGTAAAATGGGACAAAAAGTAAAAATTATAGATAATAGACCACCGTTAGGAATTAAACCAGTAATTCCAGATGTACTGGGAGATAAAAATCTATGGGAAGTACAAAAAGAAGCTCTAGAAAAGATATTAAATAACCGTGTAGGGAATATTCCATTCCTTATTTGTGCATCTGACTTAGCAGTTAATTTTGGTAAGACCCTTATATTTTGTGGGTTACATCAAGCCTTTAATAGGGAGTTGAAAACTGTATTGTTATTAAACAGTGCAGATTTGTTTAAGCAATTCAAAAAGGAGATTCCAGAGTTGTTACCAGGTGAAAACATATCATTCATTCAGGGAAGTAAATGCAATAACTGGGGTAATTTCAATGTGTGCATGGTTCAATCATTATCCTCTAACATAAAAAAGTACCAAAGATTCCTATCAGAAATTGATATGGTACTCATTGATGAGGCTGATGTCATAGATAACAAAACTTATAAAACTGTAATACAGCACTTATACAATTCTAGAATAAGGATAGGATTGAGTGGTACAATTTACATGAGTGATCAAAAGAAAAAATTGATACATAACTTGAATATCATGTCTTTCATCGGTGATAAAGTTAACCAAGTTAAACTTGTTGATATGATAGAGAAAGGATATTCTACTCCCATTACTTGTAAATTGGTATATGCTCCATTCAAGTATTCTAAAGAAGTTGATTATCCAACAGAATACAAAGAAGTGATATCTGATAATAAAGAAGCTTGGAAATTTTCTCTTGATCGTACCAAATACAATCTGAAGAGAAAGAGATTGCCAGCTCTTATTGTATGTAAATTCATAGATCATTGTGAAAATCTTTACAAGTATTACGTTAAACATCTTGGAAATAATTACAGTATACAATATGTACATCACAAGACAAAAGGGCGTGATAAAATTCTACAAGATTTCAGGGAAGGGAAAATTGATGTGCTAATTGCTACTACAATCATTTCTAGAGGTCAAAATTTCCCTGAATTGAAATATCTTCAGAATACTGCATCAATGGATTCTAATGAAAAATCAATACAGATATTGGGACGTCTTGCAAGAACTCACATGAATAAAAAGAAAGCTTATTTAGATGACCTTCAATTTCCCGGTCATTATCTTAAAAGGCATGCCAATCATAGAAGAATGTATTATCAGAAAGAAAATCTAAGGGTAATCAAGGTGGAAGGATAATACGCACGCGTATGCGTATATACTTACCTGTATATCTCTATTAGTATTTAGTATACTAAATACTAATAGAGGTTTATATAGCTAAAGCTATATAAACTTATACTTTCTATACTTACTAAAGTAAGTATTTAAGCTAAAGTTTAATAATGCGCACACACGCACGCATAAGGGATTGCCTGAAAGTTAGTATATATACTATTCTACATCAATGAAACCAAAAAACCTATTAACTACTGAACGATATCAAAACACTCAAATATATGGCTAAGAAAAAGAAAGACAAACTTAAAGATGCCAGGGAAGAACTAGAAACTGGTGATATCCTTGAACCCATGGATATCTCTAAGTTGGGAACAAATGGAGATCCATGTTTTGGTAAGCATTATGACCTTTCAACCAAGGAATGTAAGATGTGTGGGGATTCAGAACTATGTTGTATCAAGTTCACAGCTCTCATGGGTAAAACCCGTAAGGAGTTGGAAGCAGATACTCAGTTTAAGGATTTGGAACCACTGATTGATATGGCAGGTTGCAAGAAGTATTACAGAAAGTTAGTAAGGGATAAACTTAGTAAGAGAGAAATACTAGACAAGCTTCAGAATAAATTCGAATTATCCCGTAAAGAAGTAAGAGATTTATATCGTAAATTTAACAGTAAATAACATGATTCAATTAGAGTTCACAAAGATTCGGGATGTTAAATCACCCAACCGAGCAAATGAGGGTGATGCAGGTTTAGATTTTTATGTACCTAAGTTATCAGAAAAGGATATACTTAGAGTAGGGGAAAAAGATTTACGTGATATGGTTGGTATCAATCGTAAAATGTATAGTAAAGGTTATATCAAGTTCAATGGTATTGGAACAGATGATCTTTATGTAATCATTAAATCTCATGGAAGATTGCTTATCCCATCAGGAATAAAGGTATTGATTAACCCAAAAGAATCCATGTTAATGGCAGCAAATAAGTCTGGGGTTGCTACCAAAGATGGATTAACATTCACTGCAGAAATTGTGGATAGTCCTTATACTGGTGAGATGCACATAGGTATACAAAACAATTCACCTGAAGAGGTATGGATACCTCTTCAACAGGATAAAAAGATAATGCAATTCATACATGTTCCCATCATACTTTCAAATCCAGTAGAGATTACCAATGAGGAGTATGAAGAGAAAGCAAAGGATTGGGGAACAAGAGGAGACAAGGGATTCGGTGCACACGATAACAAATGAGAAGATGGATTCGAGGGATATAATTCAGGAACCTAGTATCATACAAGGTGATAAGTATTTGGAAGAGATATACTCTATGCAAAAGAACCTATTAGCTGGTTATATAGGCATAGAGGGATTACCACAATATCCGATAGACATCAATACAAAAGCTTCACAAACACTACTGAAGGACTTCACTGCTAGAGTGATAGAGGAATTATCCGAGGGATATGAATCATTCCAAGCTATCAGTGAAAGTATGAGTAAGAATCATTGGAAGTTAGCAAATGATAATTGTGAAGACTCAACCTACATTGAATTGTTGAACAACCTTCAAAATGCCAATGAGGAGAATGCAGATGCAATACATTTCTTTATAGAGTTGCTAATATATGCAAACATAGGTCCAGATGATATAATGTCATATATGGAGAAGTATGCTAAGGATAATCACTTCAATAGGGTTGAAATTGATAGTTTCAATGAAATGATAGGTGATGTATTGTATACTGCTCAAAATATGGGAGTGAAATGGTTGATGGATGAGGGTAATATTGATGTTACACTTAATCATCAAAAGATAGATCTCTTAAAGTGGTATGAGAATAAAGATAGTGAATCTTTCCCAGAATATAACACTAGCTTACTAGTTGGTGGTAGGATGTATAATTATGAGGATTATGAAATACAATACCCATACATCCTGTGGAAGATAACACACCATCTTAATATAGCTCGTAACTTTTTAAAGAATAAACCCTGGAAGCAATCTCAGGTAATGACACAAGAGTTAAAGTATCAGGCTGAGTTGGTGAAAGCTTTCATATATTTTTGTGGATACTTGGGATGGATAGGTATGGATTCAAAGGAGGTATTCTACATTTACTTCAAAAAGAACCATGTGAATAAATTTAGGCAAGAGTCAAAATATTAGTATGAATGTAGTAAAGAGTAATAAGCCAGTAGAGGCTTGGGAACAAATAATTGAAAACTTTCTGGTTAAGAAACCAGAATGGTTTGGTAATGGTGTTGGATATAACTTAACAGATTCACTGTTTACTTATGATTTAGTAGTAGAGATATCAGAAGCTAAGTTTGATCCAGGATTCGATTTTGGTAAATTGTTTGGATATACCATTACTAAGTGGACTGGGTTGATAACAAATTACCTTGACCTTGATATCATTGATCAGGCAAAGTTGATGATAAGGAAGCTTGAAGAGAATAAGACTGTAAATAGGAATTATCACATAGGTTTCCATTTTGCAGATAATCATGGTAGTGGAAAAGGATGCTTAGTTGGAGGTATATTCTCTCGTAAGATAGGAGTTGATAACCCAGAGGTGACAGTAATCATACGCTCATCAGAAGTAGTTACAAGGTTGCCAATAGATATGTTGCTGTTCTGTCGTATGGGTCAATACATTTATGGTCATGATAATTTTTCACTCAAGTTAGTGATCAAGGCCGCTTGGGCAAATGATACTACCATACTCTTATATCAGAACATAAAGGACTTAAAAGAGTTCTTGAAAGAAAATTGTAATGATGAGGCTCGTAGGAAAAAGATACGTAAGTCATTGAAGAAATTAATGACTAGTGATGAGGCTAGTTATAAGATCTACGGAAATAGTTTTAGAGCTTTCAAGGTACTTAGGAAAGATTTGGGATATAAGCAGAAATCAATGTTAGCTTCAGATTTAGAAATTGGAGATTGGGATGGAATTCCATTACCAGAAGTATGTCCGTCAATTCTAAAGCGTAACATGATTAAAAAGACCTATCTTAAGTTTACCGAGAAGTATGGCCTTAAACTAAAGTTGGAGGAAAATACAGAGAAGAGAAAGAAAAAATTGATATCATTCTCTTCACCCGAGGAAGATGGTATGGATGATAATGAACCCATAGCTGAAGCTGATGAGTAAGTTAAAAGTAAAGAATAACCTGTTAGTGTTCCGAAATAGCATGAAAGCTTGGGAGGGACTTAACAGGTTATTCTTATTCAATATTCCTGGTTTAGATATTGAAAGAATTGGTAAAGCTCAATATATAAATGATTTAGTTATTTATATAAAAGAACCTCTAGTAGATCCAGAATTTGATTTTGGTAGGCATTTCAATTATACATTTGCTAAATGGAAGTCTTTGGTAGCTAACTATATTGATGAGAATTCGATGGTTGATCTAAGACAAGAGGTAATTAGATCATTGAGTTCTAGAAAAATATTCAATATAGGGTATCAGTTTTATAATAAGCATGCACATGGAAAGAATTGCTTATTATCATTGACAGTATCGAAGAAAGCTGGGATGGATTGCCCAATGATCACTGTATTTATGAGAGCTTCAGAAGTAACCAAAAGATTGATATGTGATCTATTACTTATTCAAAGGATTGGTGAATACTTATTTGTAGGAAATAAATTCCAAGTATCAATACATTTTAGTCAGATATTCAATGATGATACAGTATTATTAATGTATCATGCTCATGAGGATCTATTAAAGCTTAGTGATAAGCTTGGTATATATGATAGTAATTGGTATGATAGGTTGAAGTATTTACTTAAAGTAGATCCAGAAAAGATAAAGTATAAGGTACATAAGAGAGCTTTGAAAGTATTGAGACCAGAATTATTCAAATATCCTAAAACTTTAGCAAAAGACTGTATATTGGATAATGAAGATTGGCTACCTTTCTAAGATATGGAAGTCTATATAATTGCAAACAAATAAAAATTTATAACCATGAGAATATATTCAAATCCATACGAGTTAATGTCAGAGACTGCTCGGAATCTTTATGAAATGGGTACAGAGGTAAAACCTAAAACTTACCAAAATAAGATAATAGAAGGTAAAGATGAATTTATAACTAAGGAGCTTATTTGTGAACAATATTGTTTAACACATATGGAAAATCCAGCTCCATTATTTGTATTCACTAAATCTAAGGATTGGGCAGATGCCGAATTTAAGGAGAGAATAAGCGGAGAAATGGAAAATCCTGGTAAAGCTTGGGAATTACGCAGAGATATATGGGAAGAGTTTTTAGTAAATGATATATTTGATTATACCTATTCAGAACGTATGAATGAATTGGTTTCATTCAAAGGAAAAGCATTTACTAAACTTGAAGCCATAGTAGAATTGTTAAAAATAGACAGTGATACAAGAAAAGCCATATTAAATATATACGGTGAGGATGGTTTCAATGAAGATTGTGATTCAAACTATTTAGGGGGTGAACATAGAATTCCATGTTCTATGTATTATGACTTCCTTATAAGGGAGAATGCACGAGGGGAAAAGCAATTAAATATTTGCTATCATCAAAGGTCATCTGATTTTGTAACTCATTTCGGAAACGATGTATATTTGGCATGGAGACTAATGGAATATGTAGCTAGTGAAGTTGGAATTAAGCCAGGATATTTATATCATACTATTGATAGTTTGCATAGCTACAAGAAAGATTGGGTGAAGCTTAAGACATCAATCCAAACTGAATTGAGATAACCTCATGGGTAATGGTATGATTTGAATGGTTTGTCTTTTCTGATTGAGATTAGTAGTAAAGAAATTACCATTACCCATATTTGGGCCCATAGCTCAGTTGGTTAGAGCAGCGGACTCATAATCCGAAGGTCGGGGGTTCAAGCCCCTCTGGGCCCACAGTAGATTTTCTTATTTTGCGCGTGGACTAAAGTCCTGGTAAATTCGAAGGTACTAGACAGTAGTGATACAGGCTGGTACCAATTACGGGAGTAGCACAGTCAGGTTAGTGTACTTGCTTTGGGAGCAAGGGGTCGCAGGTTCGAATCCTGTCTCCCGTACATATTAGTAAAAGCTCGGATGGTGGAATCGGTAGACACGCCGGACTTAAAATCCTGTGGTCAGTAATGACCGTGCGGGTTCAACTCCCGCTCCGAGTACATAATATCAAATATTTATATTATTATGAATGATGCTATAATTACAATGGCTGGAAAGGGTACAAGAACAAATAAAGAAGTACCTAAACAATTTTTAAAAGTATCAAAAGATAAATATCTATTTGAAATACCCATGAATAAATTTATACGTACTGGATGCTATCGTAAGATAGTTCTTGTTGTGAATCCAGAATATGTAGAGTGGGTAAATAATAGAATATCCCATAACTATCCGGGTAAATTGGGTAGATTAATAACGGTAATACCAGGTGGTAATACTGCACAACAATCCAGGATATTAGGTTTTGAAAGTCTGTTAACAGATGATGAATCATTTTGGCCAAATACAGTTACTTTCCATGATGGTGTAAGAGTTGGTTTTGATGAAAATTTACTAATATTCATGATTAACAATTGTAGATTCAATGGAACTGCTTATGTACCTTATATTCCAGCAACCGGTACACTAAGATTAGATTCAGAAAATCCCATATATGCCAATAAGAAATATATAAGGCTTCAAACTCCAATGGTATTCCCATTTTATAAATTCTATGAATGTTATAAGAAGGTGGGAGATAAAGCAATAAAATATCAAACTGCCTCTGATTTATACGAGGATAATCATGGTTTAGTGAATTATGTAATGGGGAATAGGTTAAATTTCAAGGTAACTTTCCAAGAAGATATAGATGTGGTAAGATTATTATACAATAATGAATAATATGGATTACAGAAGCAATCATAGTTATAACGGTCATCTAATAAGTAATCTCAGAAGAGAGGTATGGGATATAGAACTTGATATGTTAGATTTAGTAGTTAGTATATGCGATAAGATAGGAGTAAAATATTATCTTGATGCAGGTACATTACTAGGAGCAGTACGACATAAAGGATTTATACCCTGGGATGATGATATAGATTTAGTAATGTTCAGAGATGAGTATGATAAGTTCATATCTTACTGTAAAGAAAACTTAGAATACCCATACTTCTTACAGACTACAGATACAGACAGTTCTATTTATCAACATGCTAAAATAAGAAGGAGTGATACTACAGCTATACTGGAAAATGATTTAAAAGGTAATTGGGATTTCAATCAAGGTATATTCTTGGACATATTCCCATTAGACAGAGTTCCAGAAGATAAGGGGAAAAGGGAAAGATTCTTATATGAATTGCAATTAATTAAACTAGAACTCTTCTTTTTAAAGAATAGGAGCTGGAAATTTGCTAATATACCCCTTGAAAGGGAAAGAATAGATTACCTTAAAAACATTTATGAAAAGAATAGGAAAAGGTATAATAACACTCAAGAGAATTGTTGGGCAACATTAGCTTTTCCTGAACATAACAATATCATAAAGAATATTGATTTTTACAAGAACCAATATCCGGATGTATTCTTAACATTTGAAGGTAGAGATTTGAGAGTACCGAATATTTACCGTGGAGTATTGGAAGACATATATGGAGAGGATTACTTAACTCCCAAGAAATATCCTGGATTACATGGTAGGATATTGGTGAATACTCATAAAACATATAAAAACAATATGGAAGACTTTCAAATATTGAAGTAGGTTATAGACAGTATACCGTAAAAAGTATACTGTCTTATTGTCTAATAAGCTAAAGAATCTCAACAGAGTTATGGTTTATTAAATAACTATTGAATACTGCAATATTTAATAATATTATAGATGGAGTCAAGATATGCCATAATTAAGAGTTTTTCACAGGTTAAGAAACTTGTGAAAGCTTGTCTGAAGACAGGTATAGCTTCAATTGACTATGAGACCAATGCTGAAGGCATATACAATAAAACATTCAGACCAACCATTCTATCAGTAACTTTTCAGGTTGGTTCTGGAGTATCTATTCCATTATGTCATCATGAATATGATAACCCTCATTGGAAAAAATGGCTTCTATACTTTGGTAGAAAAGTAGTTGAGAATCCAAAAGTAACCAAAGTAGGTTGGAATCTGAAGTTTGACCTTCAGATATTTGAGTTGTATGGTATATATGTAAGAGGTACAGTATTAGATGGTATGTTAATGAAGTACCTCTTAAATGAAGAGAGACCGAATGACCTTAAATCAATGGTTCGTAGGTATTTACCAGAACACGGGGATTATGAGAAGGCAGATAAGTTTGATAAGATACCATGGGATAAAAAGCCATTAGAACAACTTTGCAAATATGGATGTCAGGATACAGATTATACCTTACGATTATCTATGTTCTTTGAGAACAAATTGATAGAAATAGGTATGTATCCTTTATTAAGGCATTTGATAATGCCAGCTTCCAGGGTATTGCAGCATGCAGAAAAAACCGGATTATACCTTGATAGAAAGTTCAATCAAGAATTACTTGAATCTTACAAACCAAAGATTGATCAAGCAACTTCTGGTTGCTTGAATCTTCCAAGAGTAAAAAGATTCTCTAGATGGCTTATCCAAGAAAGAATAAGCAAATACATTTCTTCAATTGAAAGAGAACTTGAAGACTTGGATTATAGTGATCCAAAAGATGCAAGGAAGATAGCTAGCAGGGAACAGAAAATATCCAACATAAGAGCTGGTGTATTTACAACAAAGAAGGAATTGGAATTAACTCGGGATATAAATCTTGGTAGTCCAGTAGACTTACCGATGTTGTTATATTCTGAAAAAGGGTTCAAATTCCCTATTATAAAATACACAAAGGATAAGACTACCAATCGTGATACTGATAAGCCAAGTACTGATGAGGATACATTGGTAGAACTTCGGTTGTCAATTAAGAATCCAGAAAGTCCAAAAGCAATATTCTTGGATAATCTTCTTAGTTTAAGAGGATTAAAGAAGATGTACACTACATATATAGAAGGGTGGCATGATAAAGTACAGGATGATAGTAAATTACATGGTAGATTTTTGATACATGGAACAACTAGTGGTAGATTATCATCACAAGAACCAAATCTTCAACAGATACCCAAGACTTCAGTAGACCCAAATATAAAGAAGCAATTAGTAGCCCCAGATGGTAAATTGTACATGGCCCTTGACTATTCTCAGGCAGAGTTAAGAATAATGGCTCATCTATCAGGAGATGAAACATATCTAGAAGCATTTGCAAATGGTCAAGATCCTCACCTTGCTATTGCAGCAAAGAAATATGGTATACCGTATGAAGATGCCGATAAAATATACAGTGATGAACAGCATCCAGATTACAAGCTTTGGAAGAACAGAAGAAAGCAGGCAAAACAGATTTGCTTCGGTATTATATATGGTATTCAAGCAAAGCTACTATCAGTTAAGCTATCAGATCCAAAAGCTGGATTAATAGTTACACCAGAGGAGGCTCAACAACAATTGAATGAATTCTTCCATGAACATCCTAAGATCAAGAAGTTCATGGAGAGACAAGAGAAGATATTAGTTAAGCAAGGGTATATAAAAACATTATTTGGACGAAAGAGAAGATTACCTCAGATATATTCAGAGAATAGTGCAGAAGCAGCTTATGCAGTACGACTATCAGTAAATACACCATGTCAATCTGCTGCAAGTGATATGACTCTGTTTGCTTCTATTCTTAATTATTGGAAAATGAGGCAAGGTAAGTTACCATTCATGCCTGAGACATGCACAGTGCATGATGCAGTTTATTACTTAGCTACTCCTGAGGAAATAAATACTTGGGTAGTGCATAGTATATGGGATACTTGTAGGAATCCAGAAACAAGGAAATATTTCGGATTTAATATTGATGATGTAGATATGTCAATGGATATAACTATTGGTAGATCAATGGCAGAGGAATTACCATTTATTCCTGGATATAACTATAAAAAGATGTTACAGCCAGATTTTGATCCAGATAAGTATATTGAAGAGCATAGGAAGTTTAAGGGTATAGATATTAAGGATTATCCTAAGTTGTATCCAGAAGAAATAGAAAGGAATAAGGAAGATTTTAGAAAACGGTTATATGGAATCCAAGGTAGTACGGTTATCTCAGATTAAGAAAAATACCCTGAAGATACTTTTTCAAGGGAAGACCTATGAGATTGATTTAGATCAGGAGCTTATGATTGATGAGAACTTGGTTAATCAGTCTTTAAGAAAGAGCCCTTCTAATTATGCTTTACTTGTAATGGTTAGGGATAGGCTTATCTATAAAAGGGATAAGCTTGAAAAAGCCAAAGATCAAGCATATAGCAAGGCATGGCTTTATTATAAGGAGTCAGGTAATGTAAATAATGAGGCAGCTTCACATAAGGCAGGAAATAATAAAGCATATCAAGGAGCTTTGAAAAGGTATATGAAGGCAGAGTACAATGCAAATAAGTTCATTGGAATATGTCGAGCGTATGAGTCAAGAGAAAACATATTAAGAACAATATCAGCTAACTTACGTAAACAACAGTAATTATGTCAAAAGTAGAATTAAACCTTCTTTCAGTAGAAGAGGCAAAATGGTTAAATGAAAAACTGAAAGGTGTGGGAGCACCAACAGGTGGGAGGGTATTAATTGTATCTCCAAAGGTAACATCAGAGACTAAAACTCAGAGTGGTCTTTATATCCCACAAGATCATGATAAGGATACTGTACCACGTAAAGGGGTAGTAATTCAAGTGGGGTATATTACCAAAGAACAGGAAGTAGATTATCCAGGTCTTCAGGTTGGTGCTGTAGTAACTTATGGTCTATATGCTGGTAAAGAATTGGATGTACTAGACCTTCCTGATCAGGTAACAACTATATTATCTCTGAATGAGATACTTTATATTGAAACCAATAAATAAAGCTATGAAAGAGAAAACTAAAAAGAGTTCAAGTAGTGTAATGACTACCAGAGAGAAAATGCTCGCTAGAAAGAAGGATTTAGAAAAGCGAGGCGGTGGTGGGGGGATGATATATCCCAAAGAAGGAACAATACGAGTACGTATTAAATCACGTGGTGCAGATGAGGAACTTGGTATAGAAGTTGTTCAATTCTATCTTGGTCCAAAGGATGGTGGTATCATATCCCCGGCAACATTTGATGAGCCATGTCCTTTCATGGAGAAATTCCAGGAGCTTAAGAATTCAGATGATCCTGATGATAAGGCACTTGCATCTAAGTTAGTACCCAGAAGAAGGTATATCTTAGGGGTCATAGCTTATAAAGATACTAAGGGAAAAGAGGTAGATCCTGATAAGATTGATAAACCCATGATGGTACCACGTTCGGTATATCAGGATATCATAGATTTATACCTTGATGAGGAGGATTGGGGTGATATGACCGATCCAATTGAGGGGTATGATATCAAGATTACTAGAACTGGATCAGGTAAGATGGATACCAGCTATTCTGTATCTCCATGCCAGAAAACAAAGCTTGATAAAAAATACCGAGAGGATGTAGATCTTGAGAAGGCAGTAAAAGCAAGTATCCTTCCCTATGATCAATTGGAAGAGAAGTTGGCATCTTTCCTTAATGAAGGAGGTGATGATGAGGATGAAGATGATGCACCCGTAAAATCTTCTAAGAGCAAGCTAGCAGATAAAAAGAAGAAAAACTGAAAGAAATATAAGGGTGATATCTAAAATTTCTAGATATATACCTAAACAGGGAGTGAGATATAATTTATATCTCACTCTTTTCATCTAATATCAAATAAGTATGGCAAGAAAGGCAAAAGCTCCCAAGAAATCAGGAGGCAGGAAATTTAAGGTACCAACACAAAATGAGATACTCAAGAAGTATGGGTCATCTTTACAATTTAAAGCTAGTACCATAAATCATCATGGATTATGGATTCCATCTACTTTCTTTGCTCTCAATTATCAAATGGGTGGTGGTGTACCATTCGGTAAGATAATTGAAATAATGGGTGAGGAATCATCTGGAAAATCACTGATAGCATATAACTTTGCTTATGCTACTCAACAACTGGGTGGTCATGTAATATGGGTAGATGCAGAACAAGCATGGATGAATTCATGGGCAGAAGAGAATGGATTGGATCCAGAAAGAGTAACAGTATTAAATGATACCCGTATAGAAACAATATCTGATGCAATAGCAGACTTAGCAATATATTGGAGATCAAAGTTAGTGAATAATGAACCTATCATAGTTGTGATAGATTCAATAGCTGCTCTTGATTCAATAGAAGCCATAGATGCAAAGATGGCAGATGGTAAAGCCGAGATGGGTAACCGAGCTAAGCAGATATATAAGATGTTCAGAATAAGGAATGAATTATTCTATCGCTTAGGTGTAACTATGGTGTGTATCAATCAATTGCGTAGTAAACTGGGAGCAGGATTTGGTCAAGATACTAACACAACTCCCGGAGGTGCTGCTCTTAAGTTTTATGCTTCAATCAGGTTGGCTTTCTTTTCAGGTAAGACTCTAAAGATTAAGTATAAAGGTAAGGAAAGACGGGCAGGTAAGTATGTAACTATTCAGATGAAAAAGAACAAGGTATCTTCCCCAAGAGAAACCATATCTAAAGCCCCGATATATTTCAACCCAAAGTATCATGAGATCGGATTTGATAGATACTTCTGGTTAGAGGAATCTTTAGAGGATGCAGGTGTAATTGAAAAGCTTGGTGGAGGTACATATGTGTTCGAGGGTAATAAACTATGCCGTGGTGAAGATGCTTTCCATAGGTTGATAGAAGAAGATGGAGATCTTAGGAAAAAATTACTCAGGGCAGCAGGAATAAATACCATAGGAACTACTAAGCGTAAACTAAAGAAGATTACACGAAACCTGTTCCCTGTTGATGAAGATCTAGACTATGAATCTCAAATAGAATCAGATGATGCAGAAGAAGATGAAATCATCCAGGACGAGGGGTAGGAAACCAAGAATGCTTATGGTAGTGGACGGTAGTAACCTTGCTCACCGTTCATACCATAAGTTTAAGAATCTTAAAGCTAATAATGGAACTGGAACAGGATTAGTATATGGGTTCTTAAGAATATTTGGTTCATATCTGGTAAGGTTTAAGCCAAGTCATGTGGTAATTACATTTGACACTCATAAAAGTAAATCATCAAACTTCCGTAATGACTTATTGGAGGGTTATAAAGCTCACCGAAGTAAGGTAAGTATGGATTATGAAGACTTCAATAAACAATTATCTTTGTTGAGAAGGATATTGAGATTACTGGGAGTTCAAATGATCATAGACAATAAGGGATTGGGACATGAATCAGATGATTACATTGCTTGGTTGGTAATAAACCATAAAGGAAAATCACTGATAATATCTTCTGACAAAGACTTCTGTCAATTGTTAGATAAGAAGGTAAAGATATTCAACCCAAGCAAGGAGACTCTTATACATCATCAAACATGTAGGGAGATAATGGGATATTCAGCAGAAGAATGTGTTGACTACCTTATACTCAACGGTGATAAGTCAGATGACATACCAGGTTATTATGGTATGGGAGAAGTAAAGACTAGATCATTCCTGGATCAGTTTGGTAGTATAGCAGATTTTATTGATACAAGGGGAGCAGAATTCAAAGGTATAGAAAGAGATCAATTAGAAGAACTATACAAAAAGAATAAGTCTCTGATAGACTTGAGATCTGCTTTGAATCTGTATCCAATAAAGATAATCCCTTGGGTAAAAGGATGTACTAATAATATAAGGAAAGACAGGTTATTCATGGTATTAGATAAGTTTAACCTAAGATCTTTCAAGATACCAGATTTTTTAGAACATTTCAAAAAACTACAGACTTATGTATTACGGTAAGTATCAAATTATGTTCACCGGTGTTTCTGGAGTAGGGAAAACTACTATAGCTAAAGAAATAGCCGAATTACTGAATATACCATTCATATCTGGGTCATATTCTGATTTAGTACCAGAAACAAAAGATATGCCTCATGCTGATATGATACAGCAAGATGCAAAAACAGTATTTATGCAAGATATGCAAGTATTGAATCTACGTAACAAAGCTTTCAGAATGGAGGATAACTTTGTAACAGATAGATCATACTTTGATTCTGCAGCATATTTCATCAATAAGTTATCACATAGGATTGAGGAATGTGATTTAGATCATGCTGTTAATCTATGTAAAATGTTATTAGGTCAACAGTGTACACATTTAATATTCATACCATTTTCAGAGAAATTCTTTAATGAGTGGGTAACAGAGGATAATGGTAAGAGAGTATTATCAAAGTACTACCAATATCAAGTATCTCAAATAATGTATGGATTATTAAAGATATGGGGATATAAACCAGATTCAAAATTATATCAGCTATGTAATGGAGTTCCAAATACAGGAAAAATGGATATAAGTGGTTATAAGGTAAGAGTTCTTATACTGAATGAGATGAATCACGAAAAAAGAGAGTATCTAATTAGGAAGTTTCTTCAGTTATGAAGGTAATAGGAATAGCATTCTCTGATTTGCACTTGGGAGAATATTCTAAGTTCAATGAGAATAACAAGAGGACCCTGAATCATATAAGGGTCCTCTATTTGATTAAAGATTTATGTATTAAGTATAAATGTCCGGCATTCTTTTGCGGGGATTTTATGCACCGTCCAGAATTTATAAGTACTTCACTGGATGAAATTATTATAGATAAGTTCGAAGAACTAAATAGATGTGAAGAATTTAACATATATGGTATATCTGGGAATCATTGTATGCCAAAAGCTAATACCATAGAACACCGTTCTCCTTCACATTGGGCAAATCTATGTAGTAGGTATTCGTTTCTACACAACATAGATTTTTCATACCATGACTTTGGTAAGTTTAGAGTAGTAGGTATTCCATATCTTGATCATAATAAGGGATTGGATGGTTTGATAAAAGCTGAATTGAAGGAGGCTATGTTAAAGCCAACTATATTATTATTACATACCGACTATCCAGGAGCTAAAGATACAGATAACACCGAAGTTGGAACAGTAGAGAATCTGAATGTGAATTTACTCTCTAAGTTCAAATTAGTATTGATTGGTCATATACACAAACCCCAGAGATTAGGAAAGAAGGTATATATGATAGGAGCTCCTTTACAACAAAGAAGAACTGATCGTAATTGTAAACTTGGTTATTGGAAGATATATGAAGACTTTTCCATGGAATTCAAGCCATTCAAATGCTTCCCTAAATTCATAGATGTATCATCGGAGGATGAAATAAAGGATGATGGTAATTATTATACTGTAATTGCTAGTAAGTCTAAAGTTATGGAAGTAGAAAATACCCCTCAAATAACTAGGGAACTTTCTAAGAAATCCATGGTAAGAAGGTACATGAAGGCAAAGGGTATAAAGGATAAGGAAAAAAAGACAACTCTGTTAAAGGTAATAAAAGAGGCAGAATGATACAGTTTGGTAATATCATCATAGAGGGTTTTTGTTCTATACCCTACTTGGAACTAAATTTGGGATCAAGAGGAATAACCATAATAAGGGGAGCTACTGGAGAAGGGAAGACAACCATATTATCGGCTTTAGTATGGGCAATATATGGTAAGAATATAAAAGGTAAGTCAGATGTAAATACCTGGGAGAAGTATAGAACAAAGAATTATCAAGGCACAAAAGTAGAGGTATATTTTAGTAAGAAGGGGAAAACTCATAAGATAACCCGTTGCCTTAAATATAAAGGTGAAGTTAATGGTTCAAAAGGCAAAGACAGACTTATATATGAGATAGATGCTGTAGAGGTATCTGATAAGAACAAGAATGATATACAAGCACTTATAGTAGCTGATTTAGGTATGTCATATGACCTTTTTATGAACTCAATCATGTTTGGTCAGGGAATGAAAAGGTTGATACAAGAATCTCCATCCGATAAGAAAGACTTATTTGAGGAGATATTCGAATTGGGGTATATCTCTAAGGCAAGGGAGATTGCTAAGGGATACTACACTAAATCGTTAGAAGAGTATAATGATATTAATCAGAAATATTACTCAACCAAAGAAAAGAGACAGTCAGTGCAAAGGATGCTTGATGACTTAAAAAAACAAGCAAACCGTATAAAAACAGATATCTCCTCAAAGATAAGATCTCTTGAAAAGGAATTGTCTATGCTAGCTAAGGCTAAAAAATCAAGCGAGCTTAAAGAGACAGTAACTAAGAAGAACATAATTGAACAAAAGATACAAGAAGCAAAGGATTCTCAAAAGGAATTACTTAATAGAATAAATGATGCCAGAAGTAAAACTAAGGTATCTCTAGAAGAGTTTATTAATATAATTATAAAGTTATTAAAGAAAGGTGATATTAAGAACTCTTTGAAACGTCTAATGTATGTTAAGAAAGCATTCGTGGATATAGAAAAGTTTCAAGATGAATATTCTAAATTATCAGATAGTATATCCGGCTATCGTGATCAGTTAGAAGATATAAAGGATAAAGAATACGAAATTAAAAAGGCACAAAGGGATATAGACAATGTAAAGGCTGAAATTAAAAACCTATCATCAGAGAAAAAAGCTGGTGTTAATGTATGCCTTATTAAGAAGTATAAAGAACAATTATCTACCTTAACAGATAAGTTGTCTGATATAGAAAATCAGATGGAAGAAAAGAAGGTAGTGGTAGATAATTACAAATGGGTGATGGATGATCCACTTGGTAACAGGGGAATAAAGGCGTTCTTATTTGAAAGCTCATTAGATATATTGAATGAGACTCTTGATTCATACTCAGAAGTATTGGGGTTCAGTATATTGTTTTATGTGGATATACAGGGTGTGAAAAAAGATTTTAATACCCAAATCATAATGGATGGTATAGAAGTATCCTATGAGGAATTATCGGGAGGGCAGCGACAATTAGTAAATTTAGCTATGGCTTTTGCTATGAATGAGGTTATGACTAAGGCCAAGGGTATAAATATATCATTCTTGGATGAGGTATTTGAAAACCTAAGCTCTGAATATATAGATTTAGTGATAGGACTAATACGGAAAATATACAAAGATAAAACATTATATCTTATATCACATCATGAATCACTCCCAATACCAAATGCCAGGGTGCTTATTGTGACCAGAGAGAGGGGCCTTTCACAATACCAATAATGACTATTGGTCATAAAGGTATAAGGTCATGAGAAAGAACAGTAAAAGCAAGGGTAATCGATTTGAAAGATCCGTTTGCAAAGCATTCCAAAATTGGTCAGGATATGAATTCTCTAGAACTCCCGCTAGTGGTGGGTTAAGATGGAAAAAAGCAGATAATATATCTTCTGATGTAGTATGTTCTGATCCAAGACATGCAAAAAGATTTTCTTTGTCTGTTGAGTGCAAGAGCTATCAGGATATAAAATTTGAGCATTTACTACTTGGTACTAAAAGTTGTAAAATAAATAGCTTTTGGACTCAAGCTAATAGGGATGCAGAAAGGGCTAAGAAAATACCAATACTTATCATGAGGTATAATTCTATGCCAAAAGGAGAAGCTTTTTTTATGGTAAATAAAGAAGTTGATTCTTTCCTGAAAAATCAATCCCCAGAGATTTCAAGAATGGAAATAAGCACTCCGAAGATACATGTTTTTGTTTATATGTTCAAAGAAGTACAGAGATTAGTAAACTATGTGGATTTACATAAGTATGTACGTAAATTATTAAAGTAATATGAAAACCCCCTACGTATACTGCATATTTAGGCTTGATAGGAAGTTTTATAAGAGAATAAACTCCGACTTAAAGAATAGGGGGTATAAAAATGTGAAGGCAATTATCCCCACCGTTAGTGTATTAAAGAAATCTCGTAAAGGTAGTAATGAGTATGAAGATGTACCATTACTATTCAATTATGGATTCATTAGAATGAAGCCAGAGAAAGCCTTTGATAGATATTACTTAAATAAACTCAAGAGGGATATACCAGGAATACTTTCATTCTTAAAGTCACTAGATTATAGACCTAAAAGGAAAAGATTGAGAGTAGATAATGCTGAGGACTTCGATGATTATTCAGTAGTAGCTACCATAACCAGAGAAGATGTAAAGAAGTACAAAAGGATGTCAAAGGCAAATAAGATATTCTCAGCTGATGATATAACAAGAGTAGCTATTGGAGATTATGTAATACTTAGGGGATATCCATTTGAGGGGATTCCAGCAATACTATTAGAAAATAATCTTAATACTAAGATGATGCTGGTTAGGTTATACCCAGAAATGGATGGTAGTCTAGAAATAGAAGTACCCAGAGAAAATGTATTATACTCTGCCTATCATGAATCTGATGAATATAAATTGTATTCTGCTGATTATGATGTAGATTTATCACAAATTCCAGATGGTAGTACTGAAGAGATTTTAATGAACAAACAATATTGATATGCAAAGACATCAGGAATTAGCTTGGGATTGTTTGACAGATCAAGAGAAAAACAGCTTAATGTTCATTCAAGGTAAGGGCTTATCAACTTGGGAAGCTGGGGAGATTCTAAAGATGTCTCACTATAAGTATTTAGAATTAAAAGCCAGGGCAGAAAAATTCTTTAAACTATTTTCTGATTACTTTGAATTACATCCTTCATTGGTAAATCCTCAATCCCCCATAGAGCCAAGGTTCAGGGATTACTTATTCGGAGCCATGATAAAAAGGTTATCAAAAGAAGAAGCAAAGATACATTCTGGTGATTCATCATGGTTATTAACATCTATTACAAATCCTCGAATTATAAGTAATATGAAAAGGCTGAGGGAATCAGAGAATAAGTGGGATAAAGACCTTTATTCTCTGATTCTTGAGTTTGATAGGTGGAATAACTATAGAATATTGCCCAGGATATTACAAGCTCCCACTGCATATAAAAGAAGATCAACCAAGAAAGATAAGGTATATTTATCATATCTTCACAGAATTCCAGACTTTAAGATAAGACAATTAATAACCGAGTATTGGAAAAATGGTCCATCGGGTAGAAGGTATTTTACCGTTATAGTTTCGGATGAACTTTTTCCAGAAGAGGGATATGGTGTAATGCCCATAAAAAGAGATGACAAAGTTATAAAGGCAATAACAGATCTAAGAATATACATATTTGAAAGTCAGACAATTGCAGATACATTTGGATTCTTAGTTACTAGATACTTTGAAAAAACGGTTGATAGTAAGGGGGGATTGAAATTCTGGAAAGAGTACAGGGAGGTTATCCAGAAGTCTATTAATTACAAATCAATAAATAACATGGATTTTACTTGTGAGACTCTGGATACAGCCTATAAATTACACAGGAAGAGAAACCTTAAATCGAACTCCTAGAATTTTTATATGGATGTTTTGTAATTTTAAAATATAATGTTTATATTTGCATAAAAGAAATAAATACTAATTTTATACCTATGTAAATATGCGCAAAAATAAGAAAAAAGACAAAAGACCATTGAAGCTTAACAAAGAGAAGATCAAGGTCATGGGAAGTGGTCTAGAAAATATGACCTATAAGGATATGAAGAGAAGGGCAGTTTCTCTTGGTATGCCATTCCCAGATGCTTGTTCAGCAGACTACAATGGATTAGCTTCATATATCCATCACTCAAATAACAAGCCAGATAACTCTCTCATTGATGAATATGACAAGTGGATGGATAATCAACTTGAATTAGCTGGATATGCTAAGGATGATCCGATGAGAAGTTATCAACTTAATTTAGGATTCATAGGTGAGGATATTGTAACTAAGCAAAGGAAGACTAAGAGGATTAAAGGGTTGGAAAAACCGAAAAAACCCAAGAAAGAAAAAGATGATAATGGACTCTGGAAAGGAACTAAGAAGTCTTATGTATTCGAATTAACATACAAAGAACTACCATTAGATCGTATTATCAGGAGAGTTCAAAAGAAATTTCCCGATGCCAAAGAAAAGTCAATTCAGCAATGGTATAGGGCAGCACTTCGTAAACAAAAGAAAGATTAATCAATATGCCCAGAATATGGCATTTTCATAGTCATGAGGATTTTGAGGAATCCTGTTATAAGCTTGGTATACCGTGGGTACCACCGGCAATAATAAATCATCCCAGTATATATTTTAAGCAAAAGTGGCTAAGACAAGTACTTATGGGTAAGATAAAAATCTATAAGTATAGGCAAAGAGATAAACGTTTTCTAGACAGATATAAAGAATGTATTAAAGAAGCCACAGTAGTTAATGGATCCATAGATCCAGATTCATTACCACCTGATGTGAGGGCTTACTTTTTAGAGAAAAAGAGAAGAGCCGATTTTCATAGAAGACATGGTAAGTTTATAAGGGAGATGGATATAAAGGTATACCTTCACAAATGGTATCCATGGTCCTACAATTATAAGGGTGAACCTGCCTTGGTATTGCAGGGATTTTATTCATTGAAGGCTGCTAGAAAAAGATTTTTGACCTACTATGGTAGGGGAAATATACAATCAGTACACTGGATAAAAGGAAAGACTGCTCTGGAAAAGGGATTTGTAATAGGTAAATCTCTTTTGATAGGTGGAAAACGTAAAAAGCCAATTTCTAAAATACTACTTACTGAGGCATATAGAAATTCTAAATCAAGTGCTCAAAGAACTCTTGGTAAAAGACTTTCTAAAAAGAAAAGATTAAGTTCCCAACAAAAAGAAAAATACTTTGTAGACTTGGTAGAAAAATTCAATTATGGAACAAAAGAATATAGAACTTTACTCAAAGCTGTTCCAGAAAAGCTTGTTAAGTTATCGAAGGCTAAAGAGAATGAGTCTAAAAGAAAGAAAGCTCTTTATAAAGAAGAGTGATTTGGATTGGGGCCAGATAAAAGTAGCTATGGCATATAAAGCTATAACTAAACGCTCACCAATAAGTTCTATCCGATGGACTAAAAGGCATTGGGATGAATATAGAAAAGCAGTATCCCAAAGATTAGGGGATATGCCCCAAGTAAGGAGATCCCTAAATGAAGAGTTTATTCTCAAAGAACTATTAATGCAGGGATTTGTACCAATGTCAGAATTTCCTATGAAGACCAAAACTGGATGGTATGCCTATTTGGTAACTAACAGAAAGGTATGTGGGAATTACTATATATACCCTGAACATTTTGCTCATGATTACAGGGCATATAAAAAAGGTTATAGGGATATTCATATTGCTTTGAATTCTGGTATAGGACAAGAAGGATATACTAGAATCTATTACACTGCATATAAAAATGGAATAGCAAAATGACGGTAGTAAAAAAGAAAGAGCCAGAAAATCCCTGGGATGGGATAAAGCTCATAGTTGGTATTAAAAAATATTATACCGAAACTGATAATGCAGTAGATGATACCTTTATTCAAGAAGGTGAACCTTTTGAAGTAAAAGATCAGAATGAATTCACTCAAAAGTTGAATGCTATAAGGGATAAAAATGTATTTTTGAAAGCTATGGCAGTCCAAGAAAATAAAGAGATATATACTCAAAAGTTTATTACAAAACTATAATCAATCAAACAGTTTTAAACAACCTTTAATTAATTAAATTATGGCAAAGAAAAAAGTTGCAGCAGCAAAGGAAGTAGAACGTAAGGTTCTTTCTAATGGGGTTATTCTCATCAAGTACGATGACGGTTCCTATGCACTTCTGACTCCTATTTCGGCTGAAGATGCCGAGGATATCTTTGGTGGAGAAGCCGAAGATACTGATGATGAGGATGAAAAGGAAGAAGGTGATGATGAAGATGAAGATGAATCCGATGATGAAGATGAATCCGATGATGAAGATGAAGATGAATCCGATGATGAAGATGAAG
>ERZ809201.36-NODE-36-length-98233-cov-6.439997_pt1 | contig 98233 bp, 92 predicted proteins | sample MGYA00520516_ERZ809201 | MGnify/ENA primary metagenome ERZ809201 (study PRJEB31570, sample SAMEA3213006) | Homo sapiens | biome: human-gut; feature: human gut; material: fecal | place: Sweden | collected 2011 ... | reverse complement strand
GATTGAAAGTTAAAGATAATTATCAAATATATCCTGTTGATAGTAGAGGAATTAATTTTGTTGGTTATGTATTTTATCATACTCATACTCTAATTAGAAAATCTATTAAATATAAAATTATAAGACTAGTAAATAGTTATTTAAATAGAGAAATTGATAAAAAAGAATTTAAAGTTAGAATGTGTGCTTATTATGGATGGCTTAAACACGCTGATGCTAAAAATCTTCTTTATAAAATTCAAAGTCTTACAGGTGTTAGATATTCTAATTGGAATGGTAAAAGAACTAATATTGCTAAATATTATGGTAAATACGTTAGAATAATTCAAGTTATTAATTATACTAAATATTTTAGAATTAATTTTATTAGAAATGGTAAAGCTTATTATGCTGATAGTAGAGATAAAACTCTATTTTATTCTATACATAGACTTAATCATTTTCCTATTAATTTTAAAATTACTAAATATGATTGGCGTATTTATGCTAAAAATAGAAAAGAAAAAGTTAAACTTAAAATATAATATATTATGACTAAAGATAAACTTAAAGATGATATTATTAGAACTATATGCTGTTTAAATAGTGATATATCTAATAAAGATAGAAAATTACTAATTGAATTATTAAATTCTATTGTTGATTATACTAATAATACTGAACTTGAACAAGATGTTAAAGTTATAAAACAAAAACATAACGAATTAGCTGAAACAGTTAATGAACTTAAAACTAAAGTTGAAACATATTCTAATAAGATTAATGAACTTGAACAAAGAGTTCATCAATTAGAAAACGCAAGTCAATCTTAACATGGCTAGTCTTAATCAATTAGTTAGTGAATTTGCTCATGCTGTTGGCAATCCTAATAGTATTCCTCTTAGACGTAATCTTCGATATGCTATTCTTCATGGTCGTAATGAACTAATTCGTAAAAGTTATGAAAATCATAAATATGTTGATAAAGGTTTGCAACAACGTATTCGTGTTTCTATTATTAATGTTCCTGATGGTGACTTATATAATAGTCAAACTTTTGGACTTCCTGCAATTAAACGTACTAAACAAGAAGTTCCAAAGCCAGTTAGACTTATTAATAACTTACCTTTCCAATCAATTAGAACTACCGGACATTCTGGGATAGAAATACCTTTTGCTAAAGAAGTTAGTGCTAAGTTTTATCATTATCTTGCAGGTATGTGTAATCTTCCTGTTTATGATTATATTAATGGTTATATTTATTTCTTTAGTAATAATAAAGATTGGTTTCAAAATATAGGTTCTATTATTATTGAATCTCCATTTGAAATTCCTTATCTTGTTCCTACCGAAACTGTTGAAAAAGCTAAAGATGTAAATTATGACCCTATTGATGATGAAGCTAAATACGATGATAATGAATTTCTTATTCCTGAAGATATGATTGGAGCTCTTAAAGAGATTGTATTTAAACGTAATCTTATTGAAGTTCCTCGTCAAACAAATGAAACTCCTATTGATAATTTTGTAACTAGATAAATTATGATTAAAGATATAGATATTAGTCATTATTATAAAAAGTTTATTGAAACTTCTAATGACGATATGGCAAAATATAATAAAGAACTTGAACTTATAAATAAGATGAAAGCTGATTGTCGTGCTTATATTAAAAGTAAAAATCAAGTTATTAAAGATGATTTAAAAATTAATCTTAATGAATATGGGTTTCAATTTCTTAATGATAATATTGAATTAATTAATAAGTTAGAGCAATTAATTAATAATCAACTTACTTATACAGTTGGAGAAAGACGTATTGTTCTTCTCCAACTTTTGCGTTATTGTAACTTAGCTAAAAAAGCAAATGATTACATTATTGCTCTTAAACTTGCTACAAGACGTTCTGAATTAAGTCTTTCTGATTATAAAAAGTATATTCATAGATATTATAGTTATGGTGTTCATAAATGTGTTCTTGAAGGTTATGCTTATCATTTTAAACATGAGATTGGTGATTTAGTTATTAATTTCTGGAGATATAGAGATAAACCTAGAGATACTTATGTTGATTGGAACGCTACTAGACTTAAGAAACAAGAAATTATTGATGCTGGTCTTAAACCTTATGATAAAGAAGAAGCAGAGATATATAAAATTCGTGGACTTAAATATGATGGTATTCCTTATGTAGTTTATAAAACTAATAAAGAGTTTTATGAAATACAACTTATTAATAATGGAACTCATAGTTATAGTGCTATTAAATTTAAGTATGCTAATTATATTAATGCAGAACTTAGAGGTAAAGATGCTAAACAACTTAATTCTGAATGTAAAACTGTTGATGATATTTTTAATCTTAAATTAGGATTAAGAAGTAAACTTCTTGTTTATCTTGAACGAGAACCTAATGCTCCATTTAAATATATTAGAAATGTTAATCAACAAAAGTATGAACGTGGGGCACATAATAATGGTAATAAAACTAGATATAAAAACTAATATTATGGCAAATAATAAAACGATTACGATAGAACATATAATTGGTAAACTCGATAATGATTTCAATCCTGATGGTAGTGATTGGATTCCTAGAGTTCCTGCTTGGTGTGTTGATGCTATGAATGAACTTAAAGTTCTTCGTAAAGTTGATAAGAAAATGAAACTAACCGTCATTAATAAGATAGCTAAAAGTAAATGTTGTCTTATTGATGACGGTCTTAAAGTATATGATAGTAATGGTTGTGAAGTACCTAGAGCTGATGGTAGTAAATATAGATGTAGCGATAGTGAATCTGCTCCATCCTCTACGGGGGGTCAAGCGGAGGACGAAAGTCCGGAGCGTGCTACTAATAAAGACTATCTTGGTATGCCCGATGATTGTTGTCCTAATGGTTCTAGAACTAGAGAAGTTATTGATACTGGTAAAGTAGGATGTAATCCTGTTGTTTATACAATTCATAATAATACTGAATGTCCAAGATGTCAGCATGAAGTTCATTCTCATTGTCAAACCCCCCGTGGAGGATATGATAAGTCAAATCATAATTATATTCTTATTGGAGGTAATACTATTGAACTTAATTTTAATGATACTTGTATAACAGTTGTTTATAAAGATATTGAAACTCAATATAGTGATAATTATCATTGTGAGATTCCTGTTATACCTGCTAACGGTAAATTAATTCAAGGTCTTACTTATTATTGTATGGCTCGTATGCTTATGAGAGGATATAAACATCCTGTGTTTAATCTTTCTGCTAGTCAATATGGAACTAATCCTTTCTATCTATGGGAAAGTATGAAGAAAGATATTAAGACTAGTATTTTATTAGATGAACAAAATGATGATGATAGTGGTTGGAATGAGTTCTTTTATAATTTTACTTTTCCTAAATAATTATGAATATACAAAAGAAACTTAATCTTAATAAACATCCCGGTGATTGTGTACCTTATTCATTAGTTGCTGCTAAGAATATTAAAGTAAGTAATGATGATAGGATGATTGTTAATGAAGAAGGACTTGAAGATTGTAAAGTAATTGCTAATGCTATTCATGAAGATGGTATTAATAATTTTAAAATAGTTGGTATTATTCCAACTAGTACTGAACTTATTTTATTTATTGTTAATACTGATTCTAATGAATCTTATATTTATAGATATAATGAACAAGCTGATAATTGTTATAGAGTAAATAGTAATTGGAAATATAATGGTGGAAAGATTAAAGGAACATATACTTATAATGTTAAAAATCATCTTATTATAGCTATTGCTGAAAGTGATGCTTCTGTTGATGTTCCTCTTAAAACTATTAATATTGATTTAGATTCTGACCGTCCTGATTCTGAAATGTCTGTTATTCCACAAGTAACTTTACCTACTATTAGTGGTCTAAACTATGTTAGTGGTGGAGCTTATAAAGGATTTTATTTTTTATTTATTAGATATAAGATAGATAAAACTAATTATACTAAATGGTATAGTATTGGATTTCCTATTTTTAATGATGTTATAATTCCACAAGTTATTAATAAAGTTTGTTTTAGAAAAACTAATGTTTATGAACCTAAAGATGATCCAAATGGTTATTGTTATGGTAATACTGATTCATTTAGTGATTCTAAAGATATATGTAATCAAACTTTTGAAATAAATATTAGTGGAGGTCGTTCTGGTCTTTATCAACTTGGTTTTATTGTATGTAAAAAAGATAGTACTCAAGCGTTTAGAACAGATGATTTAAGTAATAATATTTTTAAATTTAGTAGAGATGTTCTTGTTGAATATAATGTTGCTGATTTAACTACCGATTATTATAATTATTATAATGTTGGTAATATTATTAATTATAAGAATAGAATATATATTGCCAATTATAATGAAAAAACTGATAATGATGATAGAACTTTAAGCAATGGTAAAACATTAGAAGAAGCTGTTAAGGATATTACTATTAAACTTCGTAATAAAGCTGTTAATGCTTATTATAATGATTATACCACTGTTAATGCAGTTAGTGAAAAAGGTCCATATTTTAAAATGGCTAGCCTTCAAATTACTGGTACTGCTGATTGGCAAATTAAAGATATTAATAAAGTATTCAATAATAATCAATATCCATTTCGTACTTTTAAAACTTTATTTAATGATACAGTTATACAAGGTATTGCTGCTCATGAATATTTAAAGATTAATTATAATACTAAAATACAAGTAGGCAGTAGAGGTAGTCATAATCTTAAAGAATATCTTGCTTGTCATTGTTTTATTATTCCTACAAGTTATAAATATGAAAATAATCAAGCTATTTATACTATGCCAAGTACAGTTAAAATAGCTTGTTATGTTTATAATGGAATTGGATTTACAGAAGATGCTGTATTTACTAGTGGGCAAGTATTATTTGGAAATACTATATTTGATATTGATAATTGTAAAATGAGAATTACTCATTCTACTATTGAACCTAGTTATGATTTTAATGAACGTAAGAAAAATGATACTCTTATCCCCGGAGAAGTATATAATTTCTTTATTCATTTTGTTGATAAATATGGTGATGCTAGTAGAGGATATAAACTATCTAATAAAGATAAATATATAAATAATGTTATTAATGACGGTTCTCATTGTACTATAATTACTTTTAATTGGAATAATCAAGGTAATGGTAATATTCCATATTGGGCTGTTATTAGTGGTGATATTTCAATATCTAGTATTAGTGCTAATGTTAAAAGATATATTGCTAATCGTAAAATTGTAGTTTATACTGCTGAACCAATAAACAATCCTACTACTAATATATCACTTGATAGTTCTGGTGAACTTGTAGCTACTAATAAAGATGAACTTTATACTCTTATATCTAATTATTTTATTGATTATAAAGATAAAGATAAGTATAATGATTTATATGTTTATCAAGTTATAAATAGTGGTAGTTATACTCCTTGTAATAACCAAATAATAGGTACTATTGGTGTTGATAATGAAGCTAAATTTGGTTATTATGAAAATATTAATGGTGATGAACTATTTAGAATACCTGATTTAATATTTGATTCTGAAGTTGTTGGTGGTGAACATACTAGAGATTTTGTATATAACATGAATAATACTTTTAATAAGTTTTATATTCGTGCTAATATTGATACTACTTTATGGAATCAAATTAAAGAACTTGGTTATGTTGGATGGTTCATTAGTTATGAAAAAGTTGAACCTATTACTAGATATACTGGATTATTAACTAGAAAAGATTATTGTAATATAGCTAGTAATGTTACTTGGCAAGACGGTAGTTGGGGTACAAAACCCGGTTTTGTAGCTAATAATTTTATTAGTGATAAATGTTATCTATATAGTGGTCGATTTGATATTGATGATAATATTAAATATGATTTTAATATTATTCGTATTGATGGTAAATGTAAATTTGAGCCTTATAAAGAGAAACATGATGTAGTTGATATGGTAGTTAATACTACTTATCCTTATAGTTATAATATGCCAGTTATAGGTGTAATTAGTAGAAATGAATATAAACCTATTAATAATTATAAATTAGTAGTCGCTGATAGTGTTGCTGATAGTAGAGCTGGAAAAGGAACTGCTCTTGAAATGGATGATTATAAGGAATTATTACTTGATGCTGAAACTATGTTTCTTGCAACAGTTCTTAATTGTACTAGAAATATTTATACTAGTAAAGAAAAAGAACTTGTAAGACTTAATGATGTTTGTTATAATGGTGGAACTTATTCTATTGAACATGGATATAATGGTAGAATGACTTATGATGGTGTTCTTATTTATAATGATAATGGAGTTATAATGAATGAGGGTAATTATAAATTATATACTCCTACTAATAATCAATATTATTATAGTGGCGATGAGCCATGTTGGTTTGATATTCCATTTAATGTTTATGTTCAATTTCCTTTATATAATGATAAATTCTTTGAAAGTAAATGTTTTAATAATGAACCTAGTAAGATAGCTTTTAGTATTAAAGAAGAAACTGACAAGAAAAGTGTTGCTTTTGGTACATTTGTAGAACCTAAGAATAGTGTTGATTTATTTAAAGACCCTATTGGAAATGTTGACCAATATGTTCCTAAATTGTTAACTCAATATCGTAACGATATTATTAACATTACTCGTTTTGATAAAACTATAAGACGTAGCAATGTTATTCAAGATGAAAGTGAAGTTAACGCTTGGAGAATATTTCCTATTGAGGGTTATAAAAATATTACTGAAAATAAAGGAAGTATAACTAATTTAGTTGGAATTGGATATTATCTTTTAGTTCATACTCAACATAGTATGTTTATGTTTGATATAAGTGCTGCACTTAAAACTAGAGATGAAAATGTTCAATTATATCAACCTGATGCTTTTGAAGTTGATTATAAAGAAGTTTTTACTAGTGATAAAGGTTATGGTGGACTGCAAGATGATTTAGCATATATAGTCGGAGAATTTGGTTATATTTTTTATAATGATGATTTTCATAAACTTTATCAATTTGATGATGGTCAACTTAAAATAATGGATGAAGATATTAAACTATGGCTAGATAAATATCATCCTAATAAAGTTAGATTTGCTCATGATAAATTTAATAATCGTATTCTAATTAAATTTGATTATACTTATGATAATATTAATCCTAATACTAAAGAATCTATTATAGAATCACATAATGAAGTTATTAGTTTTAATTATAAAATAGGTAGTTTTATTAGTTTACATGATTATTATTTTAATAATGCTTGGTCTACTAAAACTAAATGTTATTTTCAAACTGAACATAACGATGATAGACTTAACTGTCCTCTTCATGTATTTACTAATGAATATAATTATGGTAGATTTAATACTCACATGGGTGATGATAGTAGAAGTCTATATCTAGTATCTAAACAAGAAGTTGGTGATGAGCCTATATTAGTTCATAATAGTTATATTGATATTATGGTTAATGAATCTTATGAACTTATTAAATTTCTTGAATTTATTAAATATAAAGTTCGTAAAATATATATTCCTATTTATAGTGATAATATTAATAATCCTGTTGATTTAAGAGAACATCCTTATGCTGGAGATATACTTCGTATATTTAATGAAGATAATGATACTGATGATATAGATATTAATATTGATAAACTTAATGAATTTAATAAGTATAAAAAACCTTGGTATGAACTTACTCAATATAACTTTAATTATTTCCGTAATGCAATTAAAGAACATCCTAATACAGTAAGTGATAAACTTCGTAGAGTATATGGTAATTATTTTGTAGTTCGTTTCATATTTAATAATTCAGATAATAAGCGCATTGAATTTGAAAGTCTTGAATGTGCTCAAACTCAATTTAGAAAATTATGATACAGTATAGAGATAGACAAAGACAAAAAGCTTTTATTGGTGCTATTATTGGTGCAGCTGCTAGTATTGCTGGTGGTATTATTAAAGGTAATAAACAAAAGAAAGCTCAAGAAAAAGCTCAAGCTGAAGCTCAAGCTGCACAAGACCATAAAGATGCTTTACAAAATGCTCAAGCTTTAACTAGTGCTTATGCTAATCAAGATTATGTTGGTCAATATAATGATAAGCTTACACTTAAATGTGGCGGTAGAGTTCGACGTAAAGCTAGTTTTGGTACTGAATTTGCTCAAGCTCTTCCGGGACTAGGTAATCTTGCTAGTTCTATTACAGGAGTTCAAGGACTTGGTGAATTAGGTACTGCAATAGGTCAAGGTATTTCTGCTAATCAACAAATTAATGAAAATAAACGTATTGCTCAAGAAGCTGAACAGCGTAAACAACTTCAATCTGGTCAACAGCAACTTAATATTACTTCTGATAAAATGACTAATCCAATGACTATGTATCAACGTTCTAGTTTTATTAATAAATATAAATGTGGTGGACGTAGAAAAGCATGGATTGGTGCTGCTATTGGTGCTGCTGGAAGTCTAGTTGGTGGTATGTTTGGAAGTAAAGGACAACAACCAATTCAAGTTAAACAAGCTGACCAAGCTAGTTATAGTGCTCCTAAAACTGGTCTTGAACGTCCTGAATGGATTACTAATGGTACTGTTCAACAACCTGTTATGCCTCAATCAGTATATCGAGATAGGCTAAATGTATATCGCTGTGGCGGTCATAGACGCTAGTCTTTTGCTCTCTGTTGAATTATTATATATAGGTATGAACTATTAATCGACTGATAGGATATCGTTCAGCAGAGAGCCTTAAAATCAATCAAATTACAATTTCTCATTATATTATATAAAATGCCTAGAAAAGATAAAGTTATTCATATAAGTAATTTACCTAGTACATTTAGAGGTAATATTACTCGTAATGGAAGATTTATTCAAAATGGTATTCCTCCACTTGGTGGAGCTTATGATAAAGTTGCTAAATCTACTGGTTTAATAAGACTCAGTAATGAATTTCTCTATAATGGTGTAAACAATTTAGTGTCTAAAGATAATAGAGAAAAATTAATGAATAATACTGCTGGTAGACTTATTAATTATGTTAAAGATTTTAATAAAGAATCTCTTCCTAGTGATGATGAACTTGGACCAACATTTCCATTTAATATTATTCAAACTCCTAGAAGTAATGGAAGAAATCTTCCTCAAAAACAATATGCTGTTGGTGGTAAAATACCAAATGTAGTTGCTGGTGGTATTGCTCAACCTCTTGGTAATAATTTCTTTTATATGAATGGAAGAAAACATAGTCAAGGTGGTATTGATATTGGGCCTAGTGATAAAACTGGTATTGAAGTAGAAGGTGGTGAAGTAGTTGAAACTAATGGAAATGAACTTAAAGTTTATTCTGCACAACCTATTATTAATGGTGTTAGTCCTGCTAAATTAGTTATGGGTGGAGCTAATCCTAATAAAGTATTTAAAGCTCAAGAAGATTTTAAAGATAGAAATAGAATTAATGATGATGGAACTAAATATAAAGAAGGTGGCAAAATTTATCAAGCACCTGATGAATATAAAAGACAAATCGCTGAAAGTGGTTCGATAATTATTGGTGGTTATCCTACAATAGCTGGTAATAGAAATTATAAATTTATTAAAGGTTTAACTAAAGCTTCTAGAATAGGTAGAACTGCTACTAATTTTATTAATTTAGGTAGACAAAAGATTTATGATTTAGCTAATAAAATTGATAATACTTGGATTAATCAAGGAATTAAAGAAGTTTATAGAACAACTATTGGTAAACATGGTAGTAATCTTCCTAGAACTATTGATTATATAAATAAAAATAATATAAATGAAAATAAAAAAGCTATGGGTGGATTAAGTAGAGATAAAGATTATGGTTCTAAAAAGAAACCTTATCCTAGTGTAGCTAAAAAAGATTTTGCTGGTGGACATAGAAGTTATCCTATTCCTACTAAAGCTGATGCTATTGATGCTTTAAGATTAGCTGGATTACATGGTAGAAATGATGTTAAAGCTAAAGTTTATAATAAATATCCAGAACTTAGAAAGAAAGGTAATGTTGGATTAGTTGTTAGTATTAATGGTAATGTTAAGAATGGATTAATTCATTCTCTATCCTCTACGGGGGGTCTACGCGATAAATTTGCTGTTGGTGGAAATCGTATTAATCGTCATGGAAGAACTTGGGAATATGATGAACAAATTGGAGCTTATGTTCCTATAACTAATAGAACTATTAATAGAACTTCTGCTTATCCTATTAATAAATCTGCTAGAGGAGAAACTATTATTGGAAGTGATTATACTTTTAGAAATGGAAGATGGTCTAAAAATAATAATGTAAATACTAATACTAATAAACCTAATATTTATAATGGAAATCGTCGTCCTCAATATTATGCAGAACGTAGACTTCCTTTATTTGAAGATGGTGCTGGAATTACTAGTGGTTTAGTTAGAGCTGGTTGGAGTCATGGAAATAATAAAGGTATTAGTACAAATAATACTAATATTCCAAGTTTATCTGAAACTAAATCTAGCGGGAAGACCCCCCGTGGAGGACGTAGTAAGTCAAGTCAATCAACTCAATCTGTTCCTACTAAAACACCTCCAACTGCTGTTTATAATCGTAATCTACCTAAAATAGAAGCTAATATTCCAACTACTTTACCTGTTTCTACTAGTACACCTGCTAAAGGAACTACATCTTTTGATGGTAAAGGCCAAGGCAAATTTAAAAATATTACTGCTGCTGATTGGATTGGACTAGGTAGTAATATGGCTGGTAGTTTAGCTAGTTATTTTGCTAGTAGAAGAGCTATTAATAAAATGAGAGGTCCAAGTCAACCTACTCTTATTAGTGCTAGTAAACTTAAAACTAAATATAATATTAATCCTCAACTTGATAGAATTAGAGAAGATAAATTTGAGGCTTATCGTGATATTGATTCTAATACTGCTAGTAGTCGTGTTAGTTTAGCTCGTAAGCAACGGGTTCGTAATGCTGCTGGTCAAGCTGCTAATGAACTTTATGGTAATAAAGAAAATATAGAAACTAATCTTATTAATCAAGATAGACGTAATCAACAAAGTGTTCGTCAATTTAATGCTCAACAATACAATCAATATATAGATAGAAAAGCAGCATTTGATAATGGTATTAGAGAAGCTAAAGTAACTAATATTAATAATTTATTTAGTGGAATTAATGCTGGTATTCAAGATATGATTAGTAGATATGAAAATCGTAAAGCTTTAAATAATACTATTGGTGCGATGAGAGCATCTGCTCCTAATGTAGATGATAGAATTATGCGAGATGCTGGAGTTGATTATGATGAATTTATTATTCGTAAACGTAGAAAACTTGGAGGAAAACAATCATGCCGATAAACTTTTATACTCCTACTTTTAGACAACAAGTTAATCCTATTGACTTAAATGTCTTAGCTAGAACTTATAATACTCTTGAACAAGGTCATCAACAAGCTATTCAAACTAAATCTCAAATTGATGCTCAACTTGCTCAATTAGATTTAAATGAAGCTGAAGATGCTTGGCGTCAAGAACAACTTAATAAAGTTCGTAATGCTCTTACCGAAAATATGCAATATGGTAATGCTTATTCTAGTCTTGATGATATAGTTGGAACTTATGGAGATATAACTTCAAGTCCGGGAATGATTGGTCGTTTGCGTGCTCAACAAGATTATAAAGCTTATATGGATAATCTTGATAAACGTACTGATTTATCTGAAGATTATAAGAATTATTATCGTACAGTTAATAAGTATAATTATCAAGATATAACTGATAAGAATGGTAATGTTATTGGTGGAAGTAAATGGACTCCTATTGATAAAGAAGTTTCTGAAATTCCTATGAACCAAATACTTAATCAAGCACTTCAATGGGCTGCTAAAGAACAAGGTGGTGGTAGTCAAACAAGATGGCTTGATGCTAATGGTAAAGTTACTGATGATATTACTAAATCTGTTACAGGAGAGATTTATTCTCATACTAAAGGTGATTGGCAAAGATTAAGTAAAGCTAAACTTGCTGAAGCTGTTAAAGCTGTCATTGAAAATACTCCCGGTGCTAAAGCTAGTCTTGAGCAAGATTATAAGATTGCTAAATGGAAATATGACCAAAATGGTAGTAATCCTGATATAACAGATAAAAATGGTATTTTACTTACTCCTGAACAATATCTTGCTAAACGTATTGACCCTTTCTATAATGCTGCGACTTTTTATAATCAAGATAGTAATACTACTTATGGTGAAGCATGGAAAGCTCAATTAGCTTTATCTAAACAAGCTGGTTCTGGAAGTAGCGCTCAAAGAAAACAAGCTATTGATAATTTAACTTATAAAGGTACTCCTGTTCGTATTGATAATTTTATGCCTGCTCAAGCTCAAGCTGAAATTACTAGCAATAGACAATCAATAGCTGGATTGCTTAGTAAATATAATCCTGATATTAATATTAATTTAAGCACTGCTAATCCAGATGATATTAGAACTAGTATTATGACTAATATTACTAATCCATCTGATAGAGCATATGCTCTTAGTTATCTTAATGATATTATTGATAATCAAGAATATATTAATAGTCTTAAAGTTGGTAAATCACAAGATAGTATTGATGGATTTGATACATATAATTCTATTATTAGTTTAAGTGATTTACCTAGTAATAAATATTCAGATAGATATAGCAAATATGTTAATCAAATATTTGGAGATAGTTCTGCTATTAGACAATACTTTAATAATGATGATGTATATAATTCATTTATTAATGCTATTGGTGGAGAGAAAAAAGCTGCTAGTCTTGGTATAATATTTGGTTCTGACGGTAATGGTTATAGATATGCTGAATTACCTAAAGATTATCATAAATCTATTTATAGTTTTGGTAAAGCTGTTAAAGAAGCTGAAGATACTAGAAATCCTTTAAATGCTTTTCTTAATTCTGCTAAAACTCGATTCTTTGGTTATGGTGATAAATTTGTTAGAGTTGATTCTAATGGTGAAGAACATCATGCTGGATTGCCAACAGGTAATAAAGAACCTTATATTGGTTTAGTTAATTATGTTGATTCTCTTAAATCTAAAAATGATGCTGTTCTTGATGGTGGCAAAATAACTTCTTCTACTATTGGTATTAGTGCTTTAACTCCAGAATTAGCTGAAATTAATTTTATGATGAACGCTAATCCTGAAGAAGCTAGTAAACTTTCAGCTTATAAAAAGAATAAAGAAGAACAAGCTATGATGGCTATTCGTAGTGGTATTGATTTAACTCAAGGTGAAGCTTATATTACTAGCGAAAATGGAATATTTGAGCCTATGACTTCTGAAGATAGAAAAGCTTATACTGCTTATCTTAGAAGTGCTAAAGAAAATGAAATTACTCCTACTATTGTTCGTGACCCAAAAACTGGAGATGTTGGAGTTCAAATTAATATTGCAGGTTACTATGATACAGAAGGTAAACTTAAAAGAGAACCTATTACTTTACTTGTAGGTAGTGGAGCTATTGATAGTTCTATTATTCAATCTTGGAATCAAGATACTAGTTGGAGAGCTGCTGGTAAAGTAGAAAATTATTATAATGCTAATAGACCTATTTCCCTTACTAATAATGCTGCATTTACTGGAATTGATAAATTTAAATTAGTACCCAATGGTGAAGGTTTTAATTTAATTAATTCTACTAATAATCAAACTATTGGTTTAGTAAGTAAAGAAAATGCTGTTGATATTGTAGATAATTTATCTCAATGGGAACAAACTGTAACTGCTGTTAAAGCTGGTATGACAGTAGATGAAAATGCTGTTAAAGCTATTCAACAAAATGTTGCTACTAAACTTGCTCAACTTAGTGGTAGTTCAGACCCTTATGTTATTCAATATTACTATGATGAATTAACTAATAATCTATATTAATATGGATGTATTAAAGTTTCTACAAGGTGGTAATAAAACACCTAATCCTGAATATAATCCTAAAACTAAAAAGGGGGCTATACAGCCTCCTATTTTAGTTGATTACAACCCTGGCACTTCTATTAGTGACCAGGGTCGTGGTCATTTATTTAGTCGTATTGCTGGGCAATCATATAATCTTAATCAATATGATATAGATAAATATGCTCCTTATGATGTTTATGTTAATCCTGTTGATGACCCAGAAAAACTTGATAAAGAACGTGCTGTTAATCAAAGTAATTGGGAACAAGGATTAAGAATGATTGGACAGATTGGTAATGAGATTACTGTTGGTACAGCTATTGGTTTTGCAGATTTAGCTGATGCTTTCTATAATATGATTAGTGATAGTCCTAATGATTATCAATCTGAAATAAGTTCTGAACTTGAATCTTTAAAAGAATCTATTAATGAGCGTTTAGCTATATATCGAGAAAATCCTAATGCTGCTTTTGATATTGGAGATTTTGCTTGGTGGGCTAGCAATGCTCCTAGTATAGCTAGTTCTTTAACTCTTATGGTTCCTAGTACCGGTCTTGCTAAAGGTGTTTCTTTATTAGGTAAAGGTATAAAGTTTAATAAATTAGCTAATAAAATGGCTAATGCTATTAATATGACGCAAAAGAGTAGAGCAATTACTGGTAGAATAGCAGAAGCTACTGCTATTGGAGTTCCTTCTCGTTATCTTGAAAATTATCAAGAAGCTAGACAAACTTATAATGATATTGAAGATTATTCTAAAACTCAACTTGCTAATATGAATAATAAACAAAGAGAAGAGTTTTATAATAATAATCCTAAATATAGAGATATGTCTGATGAAGAAGTAGCTAAAGATATTGCTAAGAATAGTGCTGATGTTACTTTTGCTGAAGATTGGGCTAATGTTCTTTTTGACGTATGGCAAGTTTATAGTTTAAAGAACTTATGGAAAAATGCTTTAAGTGGTAATACAACTAGTTCTAGACTTAGAAATTTAAATACTGCATTTAATAGTAATATTGATGATGCCGCTGCAATTACTAATGCTTTAAGTAATAAAACTACTAAACAAGCTATTACTAGCACATTAAAAGATATAGGTGATGATATTCTTCATGGTATTAGAGCTGAATGGACAGAAGGAGTTGAAGAAGCTATTAATTATATAGCTAGTCAAGACGGCTTATACAATGGTAAAAAAGTATTTGATAAAGATATTCCTCAACAAACTATTAAAGATTATCTTCAAGACCCAATGCTATGGGAACAAGCATTTTGGGGTGCTCTTGGTGGTGTTACTTTTAGTAGTGTTATGAATAAAGCTGGAGAGTTTATTAATAAACGTCTTGATAAAGATTGGACTTCTGCTGAAAAACAAAGAGAAAACGAAATTCTTGGTCGTACTGCTACTTTTCAAGCATATCAAGAAAGACTTAATAGTATTGCTAATGGTAAAAATCCATTTATAACTATTACTGATGAAAATGGTCAACAGACTAATCCAGATATCATTACTGGTACTGAAGAAGAACTTCGTAGTATAGCTGAAAAAGAATATATGGATAATATTATTATTAATTCTATGAATGCTGGTAATTTAGGACTTCTTGAAAGTTCTATTAATAGTAAAGAATTTAATGATAGTATTACTAATAAACTTGGATTACAACAACAAGAAAGTAGTGAACTTATTAATAGATTTAAAACTGAAATTAATAATCTTAAAAATGAATATAATACTACTTTAAATAAAGTTAATAGACTTGGTGGTGGATTTGAAGTTGGTCGTATTATAGCTACTCAAATGGTTCATGCTCGTAATCGTCAAGAAAATTATAATAATCTTCTTAATTGGGCTAATGATGTTTTAAATCAAGATATTACAAATAATCATATTGAAGATATTGATATTAATTCTGCTAAGAATGGTATTTATCAACATATTATTAATAGTATCCAAAGAGATATTAAAACTATACAAGATAACGCTGCAATTAATAATTCTGTTAAACAAGAACGCATTGCTCAATTAAATGAACGATTAGATGCTATTAATAAACTTTATACTCCTATTGATATTGAAAATAAAAATGATATTCAATCATCTATTCAACTTCAAAAACAATATAATGAAGTATTTAAAGATTTAGCAGAAGTTGTTAACGCTGAAATTAATGTTGAGGTTAATAAAAATCAACTTAATTTATCTGATGATAATATTAAATCTCGTATAACTTATCTTAATAACTTCTTTGATAATAGTCGTAAAAAGATTATTAATAAAGCTATGGATGATTTACGTAATGCTTATAAGCAATATGGTAAAGAATATGTTAATTCTGTTATTAAAGATGCTAATAATGGTAATAAACCAAATATAGATAAAACTATTCGAGATGCTTATGCTGCACTTGATTTAAGTTCTAAAGGTAATGAACATCTTAAAACTACAATAGAACAATTAGCTGAAATTGCTGAAATTGAAAATGATGTTAATAATACTCCTAAAGAGGAAGAAGTAGTTCCTGTTAATCCAGATACTAATGAAGCTAATGAAACTGATGCAGATGATACTAATTCATCTCCATCCTCTACGGGGGGTATAGCGGAGCGAAGCGAAGCGGTTCCTAGTGAACCTACTAATACTGAACAACCTCAATCTCAAACTGAACAACCAGTTTCTCAAGAACCTATTAGCACTCCTAAATCTGAAGTTAATAATACTCTTCCTGATGATGATTTTGAACGTGGTCAAATAGGCACTGATTTAGTTTATGAAAGTATTGCTGATTTAGAAGATTCTTTAGGACATGAATCTACTAGTAGCGATTTACTTAATGCTAGACAATCTTTTATTGATAAACTTAATCAAGCTGGATTTGAACAAACAGAAGCTAGCGATATAGTTAATAATATTATTGATGGTCTTACAGGTGGTAGTTTATATAGTTCTGTTCAAGATGATAGTACTAGACGTTTATTACTTAATGCTACTTATGCTACTATTACAGGTAATGAACGTAATATAGAAGCTATTATGGATGATTTTGCTAATAGTGTTGATAGTGAAGGTAATACTAGAGGTAAAATTGTTAATGGTAAAGTCTATCTTAGTATTGGTCAATTAATTGAATATATAGATAGTGTTACAGGTAATAAAATTATTAAAAATTACTTGTTTAATCAAATAAAAAACTATCTTTACGCCAGCACTAATAATCAAGGTAAATATCGTGCTACTGATGAATCAACTATTAAAAAACTTAGTGCTAGACAATTTATTCAATACGTTGATGGTATTGCTAAAGAACGTCTTGAAAGACTTCAAGTTGAACATACTAATAATGTTAATCTTAAATATATAGTAGAAAATGAAAATGTTAAAGCATTTACTAGTATTAAACAAGGTGATTATTTAGAAGCTGTATATAATATTAAACTTAAACGTATTGATATATTTGCTAATGATACAATTATTGGTTATATAGGAGTTCCAAACATTGATAAGTTTGGTAATTATGATATGGTTAATCAAGGTTGGAAATATAATATTCATGCTGAAAATGGTCAAGTTATTTCTCCGCTTAAAGATGCTTTAATTAGTATTCTTGACGGTGATAGATTTGATGAAGAATTTATTGGTCATTTATATGAACTTGCCGTTAAAGAAGAAGTTACAAATAAAGAACTTGATACTTTATTTAAAGAATTTGAAGTTAAATATCCTGATATTGTTAAAAACTTTACTACTCCTGTTGCAAGTTTTGATTTAGCTGGACATCTTGTTAATCTTACTAAATATATATTTAATCAGCCTTATGAAAATAGTCATGAAGCTAGTATTAATCGTTGGTTTAATAATCTTCTTAATAGTTATGACCAAGCTATTACAATAGTCAAAGGTGACTTTAAAGGTAAGATTAGAGCTGTTAATGTTAAATATGGAGTTCTTAATACTATTGATGACGCTAATGGCGAATGGAATGATATACAAGAAACAGTAGTTAATTATAACGAAGATGTTAATAAACTTGGTGTAGTTGTACAAGGTCAATTATATCTTAATGGAGAAAGTAAACCTACTATTATTGAAAATCTTACTACTAATGGTATGCCTGTTATTAGTATTCCAAGTAGTGATGGTACTTCTCTATATGCTTTTTGTAAACAAGTTCCATTAAATAGTAATCTACTTAAAGGTGATGCTCGACGTATTATTAATTCTATTAAGAATGAAGTTAATAATCTTTGTAGAGATTATATTAGTGGTAAAATAAGTTTTGGTGAACTTAAACAAAGTCTTGGAGATATATTTGGAAATAATAAACTTATTAACGGAGATAGAAATACTGGACTTCAAATTAGTATTAATCCTACCAATATAGGCTTTTATGTTAAAGGTGCACATTTTAATGGTAAAGATTATGCTTTTACTATTAATTCTGATGCTGGTAATTATAAACGTAATATTATTATTAATTCTCCTTATGTTGTTAATAGTGCTTTTAAAATAGGTAAAAGTTATGGAATTAATGCTAGTACTATTGACGAACTAGATAATGCTCTTCGTCCTGTTATTGATGAAATGTTTAACTATGCTCAATTTGCTATTAGTAAAGATTTTATTAATGATAGTACAAAAACTAATGATAAAACTAATAAATATATTTATCGTGAAAATGGTAAAACTATTATAAATATTGATGGTAAAACTTATAGTTATAATAGCTATCAAGATTTTATTATTAGTAATGGTTTAGTTAGAACTAAATTAGCTAATACTAATACTGATGAAACTGCTGGTAATTGGCAAATAGATATTCATTCTAAACTTGATATTACTTATGAGCTTGAGGGTAGACCCCCCGTGGAGGATGGAGCAATACCTGAACAGCTATCAGAGTTCATGTTAGATGATACTCTTAATGCTATTAATTTTAATGCTTTTGAATCTGCTATAACTGCTAAGAATTTAACTCGTGGACTTAAAAAGTATTTTGCTAATGACCAAACTGCTATTGATTATATTAATTCTCTTCAAAAGATTGGTATTTTACCTAAGAATATTCAAGTTGTAGATAGTATTACTGATAATAATGGTAATCAAGTTAATGCTGTTTATCATCGTGATACAGATACTATTAAACTTAATAGTTCTGCTATTGCTGGTCAAAGAGTTTACCGAGTTGTTAATATTATACTTCATGAAAGTTTACATAGACAACTTTATACTAAATATAATACTGAACAAGCTCTTGCTTTAGTTAAACCTATATATGATAAATTTAAAGTTTGGCTTGATATTCAAGATGATTCTACTAAAGAAAGACTTAAACCTTATCTGTTTGAGAACTTTAATACAAGTGAAGCTCTTGAAGAATTTCTAGTTGAAAGTATTACTAGTAATGCTCTTATGACTGCACTTAATGAAATTAAATATGATAATAGAAAAGCTAATAAACGTAAGACTTTGTTTAGTAGACTTCTTGAAGTTATTGCTGATATGTTAGGTATTAAAATTAATGAAGATAGTTTATTAGCTGCTGCTAGAGATGCTTATAAAGCTATTAGAAAAATGCCTAAAGAAAGTAATCAAGAAGCTATTCAAGGAACTTTTCAGTTTGAAGAAGAAACTGCTAGTACAGAACAAACTGAAAATCCTAATGAAGATAACAGTCAAGATTATAATTATAATAATGATAATCTTAATGATGGACTTGATATGTTTAGTAGTGTTGATGATAATACAGTGGTGAATATGGCTGAATTAACTAGCCGTTTACCGATAGCACAACAGCCCGAATTTGCCACTTTGCTTGACACAGGACGCATCAGTTTTAGCTGTATGTAGAATTAATCGAGCAAAGATAAAAGTCGCTTAAAACGAAAGAAAACCACCTCTATGACGATGTAATTAAATTTTACTTTACATTAGCCATAGAGGTATTACTATTAATGAATTTAAACTTAAATATAAACTTATGAGTTGTGGAAATATTAAACTTGTAGGATATAATAATCTTAATAATGTTATTATTAAAGAACATGGTTCTAATAATGCCGATTATTATAGTCTTATAGCTATGGTTGAAGACCCAATCTTTAAGAAGATTGTAGCTGATAAAGATATTAATGTTAAAACTTCTGGAAGACAAGCTTATAATGCTCTTCTTGAAGCTAGAGCTATTAAACTTCGTAATATGGATGATATAGCTTCTGTTGCTGAAAAAGAAGAACGTGGTTTGTTTAGTACAATTAAAGCTAGAGATACAGCTATTACTTATATGGCTGATATTATGAATAAACTTAGTTTTAATTTTCTATATAATGGTGCTCCATTAAATTTTAATGAAATTAAAAAACGTACTAATGAAACTGTTATTAATGCTGGACTTAAACGTTCTAAGAAATTAGCTGAAAATGATGAAGCTAGAAGTAATGAACTTAATAGTTTTATTAATAATCCAAATCCTGCTATTAAAATTAATGGTCTTGGAGCATTTCTTCGTAAATATGGTAATGCTCAAGATTTTAATTATGGTGCATTACTACGTTCATTAACTAATGTTGAATTTAATGAAGCTCTTTTTAATAATAAAAATGTAGCTAAACTTATTAAACGAGATGAATTATATCAAACTACTGATTATGAAGAATTAGGCGGTTATCTTGATGAAACTTCTACTGAAGGTGATGAAAATAGTATAGATGATGGTATTGATTTAATGACTCAACTTTGGAATTTAAGTATTGGTGAAGTTAAAGATTTTAATAAACACGTAGAAGAAATTATTAAATATCATCTTGCAAGTTTACCTAAACTTACTGCTGCTTCTCAACTTGATAATGGAAGTTATCCTTTTGATACTAATAATGAATTAGGAGTTGTTACTTTTTCTGATGCTAATTATTTATCTAAAATATTATATGCTAGTGCTGATACTAGTAATGTAGATAATTTTATAGCTAGTCTTAAACGTATATCTGAAACTATCCCAAATTGTGAATGTTTAATTCAATTACATGATTTACTTAGCAAAAATAAAGTATTTGCTAATAAATATATGATGGTGTTTAATAAACCTATTATATCTAAAATTGAAACTTATATTCAAACTGATTCTAATAGTAATAGTTATGTTCGTGCTCGTGTAACTAATCCTAATACTGATTCTCGTACTATTTTACAGAATACTTTTTATAATAATGTTAAGAATAATATTATTACTAATCGTGTTCCTACTGCTCGTGAAAAGTTTCGTATATATGATAGATATAAAAATACTCCTTATGCTAATCTTTATTTATATGATGCTTTTAAAGAAATATTTCCAGATATTAATCAAGCTAGTTTTAATTTAGCTATTGCTAAGATTGGTCGTGTTGCTATGGCTAATAATCTTATCAATTTTGCTAATGTTATTAATCGTACAGTTGAAAATTATAATAAATATGTAGAAGCGCTTAAAAAGGATAAAGGAACTAAAATGCCTGATAGTTTTATTAATAGAGGTGATACTTCTATTATATATCAAATGGCTGATGTTTTTAAAGATATTATTTATATTCCTGTTGAACTTAATTCTCGTAATCCTGAAGGTAATTTAAGTTCTGATGTTATTAATAGAAGTTTTATTACTAACATTGCTAAAATAATTAATGATGACAAATCTACTGTTGAAGAACAAAACGCTATGGTTGAAGCTTATGCTAAACAAAAGTTTGCTAGTCATCAATATGATTATAGTAATTTACTTCTTGAACATAGAGATAGTAATGGTAATATAATTAATTATGGATTGTTTAGAAGAATTGGAAATGGAACTCCTAAACTTACTGAATATGCTCGTAGTATGTTTAAAACTTCTCTTCTTAATGGTATTAGCGAATTAGATAATAACAATAATGACTTATATCGTAGTATGAGTGATGGTGATTATTTAATTACTGCTATGGGATTATTTATGACTGATATGGGATTATTTATGACTGATATTAATAATTCTGAAACTCCTACTGCTAATTATTTACTTCCTATACCTAGTGATGCTCCTAAAAACTTTACTATTACTGCTCCTAGATATAGTCTTGCTGGATTACGTAGTCAACTAGAAGATGGAACTAAAATTATAAATAGAGAACATCCGTTATTTAAACAGTATTATAATATAGCTATTCAAGAACTTACTAATATGGCTCAAGCTGTTAATGTAATGTTTAAAACTAATGCTAATGGTAATCCTATTTTAACTAATGGAGATTTTGAATTTAGTGATACTTATAATAATAAACCTGAACATTTTTATAATCAATACCATAAAGATGGAAAAGGTAATGTATTTACTACTAAAGATGGACATAAAGTTTTAGCTGGTAGAGTATTTAGTTTTAAACGTTTAGTTAGTAAAATTACTCCTAATAGTAATGGAGCGTTTAATGAACTAATTGGATATGGTAAGACTATTGACATCCTCTACGGGGGGTCTACACGTGGACTTAGCTATGTTAATAATCAAGTAGTTCTTAATGGAGAACAACGTGTTGCTCTTGAAGATGCTGTTGCTGATTGGTTAAATGAATATATAACTAATGGTTATAAAGAACTTAAAAATAAATATGGTACATTTATTGATGATAGGATTAATAATGAATCTTTAGCTGAATTTCTAGTTAATGATTATCTTGTTAGAGATAGTATGTACGATATGTATGGTGGTGACCAAAGTTTTTATAAGAATGGTCAAGCTATTCTAAAACGTATTAAAGAAGTACAAGCTAGTGGTAATCCTTTTGGTAATACTGATTTTACTAAAAATGATTTAGATATAGCTACTGATTTATATGATATAACTATCAAAGGTAATGCTGTTACTGTTCCTTATACTGTTAATAGAGTTACTAAACGTAAAAAAGTAGTTCTTCAAGATAAATTTAGGGGTGTTACTATTTATAATACTTTTAAAGCTTCTGATAAAGTTGTTATTGATAGACTTGATAATCAACTTAAAAAAGCTGGACTTGATAAAAAAGATAGAGAACGAATATTAGAACCATTTAAAGGCGGTGTTAATGCTAATGATGCTCAATCTTATATTACTCTTGAAGAATGGATTCGTCGTATTACTGCTGCTGGTGAATTAGATAAATATGCTGGACTTATTCAGAGTCTTACAGATGATACTTCAATAGATAAAATTGATTGGACTAAATTTGCTAATAAAGTTCAAATTCAAAAGAATTTCTATTATGATTTATATTATGATACTACTGTTGGTATTGAAGTTCCTAGACAAGTAAAGAATGCTGAGTTTGTTCTTATCCCTAAACTTATTAAAGGAACAGAACTTGAAAAAGTTTATAATATAATGACTAATAGAGGTATTCATCAAATTAATACTGTTGAAACTGTTAAAGTTGCACAACATAATCGAATGACACTTTGGAATAATGATGGTGTTTTAACTGATGAAGCTCTTAAAGAATTTGATAATAATGTATTTGATAATTCTGAATTATTTAGTTATAATTATCTTTATCGTCAGCAAGAAGTTCCTCAGCATATGGTTGACGCTAGTAATAAGGCTGCTATTCAGATTATGAAGAAAATGCTTGATAATCTTCCTAATAGAACTGAACTTAATGAACTTAAAGATAAAGTATTTAATAATTATGTAGCTAATATTAGAAATAGTTTTGAAAAAACTTGTGCTGAACTTGGTATTGGATTAGATGATAATGGTCATATTGATTTAAATTCTAATGGTACTATTAAAAATCTTAATCGTTTTGTATTTTTTGATAGATTTAAAGAAAATGCTCAACAACAAGGAGTTGAAAAAGCTCTTCTTGAGTTTTTCGATTTAGATAGTGCTGGATTTAATAATCTTCCTTTATTTTTATCTAATATTAATAGTAAACTTGAAAGTATTGCTAATAGTTATTTTAATACTAATATTACTAGACAACTTATTAGTGGTTGGCATGCTGCTCAGTTATCTGATTTTGGTTTTAAAGTTGATAAACAAACTCAAACAGATAGTAAACTTCAATATAAAAAGATTGGAGAAGTTGATGGCACTCCTGTTTATTATACTGAAATTAAACTTCCTAGATGGAGTAGTAAACTTAAAGGATTAAATATTGAACAAGTTCCTGATAGCTTACGTACTATGATTGGTTATCGTATTCCTACTGAAGGTAAACAATCTATATGTATTATGTATGTTAAAGAGTTTCTTCCAGATGCTTATGGTAGTACTGTTGTTGTTCCTGATGAATGGGTTACTCAAACTGGTTCAGACTTTGACGTTGATAGTGTTTATGGTATGTCTAAAACATTTAATCTTGTTAAAGGTATTCCAACTGAAATTACTCATGCTAGATATACTAAAGATGAAGTAGGATATATTAATTATGTTAAAGATAATGTAGATAAAGGTAGTCGTAAAATTCTTGGTAAGACTTATAATAAACAAGGTAATATTAGAGCTTCTTTAAAAAATAGTGAAGATGCTATTAATGCTACTCTTGAAGGTTATAATGGCAATCTTAAAGTTGTTGAAAAAATCGCTAATGATGGTGGACTTAAGTCTTACGAATCATACTTGAAACTCCCCGTGGAGGATACAAGTAGTCAAGCTGCTAGAACTAATGCTATTATTCAATCATTTATTGATATACTTAATAATCCTGCTGCATTTGAAGAAAATACTACTACTTCTAACTTTGAAAATGTTAAAGAAGCTAATGAAACTTATGCAGAAATAGTTGGTGCTAATAAAACAACTGTTGCTCCTAGTGATTTCTTTACTCAACTTGATTGGTTTGATGCTGCTACTTCTGGTATTAAACTTAAAGGTATCAGTGTTAATCGAGATACTTTTATGAGTATTGGAAATGTTACTAAAGCTAATCATAGTGAAGGTATTAAAGTTATGTATACTACTGATGTGATTAGTGAGCAAGAAGCTGTTAATAGATATGGTAAAGAAAATGTTGAAACTATTGGTAATAAACATATTCGTATTACTCATAAGAATTTTGGTTGGTCTGGAGATGATAAGAATGTTGATGGCTATTTGATTAATCCTTATAGTTCTCAGACTACTGCTCATATTCTTGATGCTATGAAAGAGGGAGCTATACATAATGAAAATACTTATACGTTTAATGCTTTCAAAACTATTGTTGATTTTGGAAGTAATTATGATACTGCTATTGGATTTATGTGGCAACCTGTTATTGATATACTAGTTCGTAAATGGAAAGAAACTAATAGTGTTCTTGCAGAGGGTACTAAAAATCCGCTTACTGAAGCTATTAGAGAAGTTGCTCATAATCTTGGTTTTGGTGAAAAAGTTAATTTTGCTGGACGTAAAAAACTAATTGAAACTATTGATAAAAGCTATGGTGAAACTTTCAAGAAATTATTCAATTTAAGCGTTTCTGACGCATTTTCATCACCTGACCTTATATTTTCATCAGACGCATATAAATCTCGTCTTAGAGGGGAAATGAATGGCGTTCAGCAGGCTTTATTTGACCTTTATGTTCTAGCACAATTCAATCGGTTAAACTCAATCGGACAGGATATAAGTAATAATCTTAATATTCTTAGTGCTGATAAATATGGTGCTAAACAAAGTTTTTATGCTAGTGATAAAGTATTTAGAGATGCTAGAATTGTTATTGAGAATAGTAATATTTATGCTCCATCCTCTACGGGGGGTCAAACCTTGCTGTTGGAGAGTGTCTTTCCTCATATTAGTGGTGGTATAGATGCGTTTATTAAATCAGATATATCTAAAAGTAGTTATCCTAGTTTAGCTGCATTTTTACAAATGAGTACTGCTCTTAGTGTTAAAGCTACTCAACAAGTATTTGAAACTGCTAATCCTGTATTTATTGATTATGTATATAGAATAGCAGAATGGACTAAAGGTGGGATAATGACTGAAAAGTTATATAATGACTATAAAGATTATCTTATTAATAAATTAGAGGTAGGTAATAATGGTAGTTCTTATCTTAATTTACCTGTTACTATTGTTAATGGAGGTTTTGTTCATCCTAAATATATTAAAGAATATGGTACTGGTCAATCTAGAGCTTTAGAAGTTGGACGAGTAAGTGGTACATTAGTTAATATTAAAACAGATGATGTTGTAGTTAAAAATATATTTGAACCTACACAAACTGAAATTGATATGTTTGCTAAACTTACACCTGCTCAAAAAGTTGATTGGATTAAACGTAATTTTAGTCAAGATGGTAGTATATTTGAACATATTGAAATAGTTGCTAATGACGAAAGAAGTAATCGTCGTAATGTAAATATTCAATATATTAATTATATACAAGGTGATATTACTAATGATGAAGCCCATAGATTGTTTGATAGAGCTTGGAATCATCCCAATCCTCTTATTAAACTTACAGCTCTTGATTTAGTTAAATATGCTTTTATTGTTGAAGGTCATAAATTTAGAACTAGAAATATTAGTAGACTTATAAGTAATACTCCCCTTAGAGGATTGAGTGAGGACGGAATAGCTATTGGAGATATAGCTATGAAAGGCATTAATAACTATGGTTTTATTGATAAAGATAATGTTGAAGATATAATTGGTTTTATTCGTAAAAATTATAATAGTTTTAATTGTTCTAGTTATACATTTAAAAGACTTACTAATAATAAAATTAATTATAGTCTAAAAAGAAGTGGTATTATTACTTTTAATGGTCAAGAAAATCTTGATAATGTAGGAATAATAAGAAATGAAGATGCTATTAATGTTATTAGAATTAATAGAAATTTATATATTAAAGGAACTTATGATGGAACTTTAGCTTATTATCCTATTGATAGACTTGAATCATTTGAAACTTATAATAGTATTGAACCTAGTATTATAGCTAATAATAATATTCATAAACCTTTATCTGTTCTTCTTTATGATGGTCTTACTCAACAAGAAAAAAGAGATAAATTTATTGATGGTATTAAAGATAATATTAATGAAGCTGTAAATAAAGGTTATAAAGAAGTTCCTGAACTATATAGTAAATATATATCTGATGAGTATTTCCAACCTTTTATGAATACTCCTTTTGAGAATAATACTATATATACTATTAATGATAAATTTTATCTTAATATTAATGGAACTACTGCTATTAATTTAAGCGATGATTTAAAACAATATAAAGCTAAATATCCTAATATTGAAGATAATAAACTTGGACTATTTATTGAAATTAATGAAAATGAAATAGATAGAGTTACTAGTAATACTGATAGATATAGTAGTGTTGATGACCAAACTCCTATTGGTAGATTTGCTAAAAATGCTAGTTTAGTTATTTCACGTGCTGTTCGTCATGGTCAACCTGCTGCTCAAAATGTTCTTAACGCTCTTAATAATGCTGAAATTAATTATCTTGATAGTAATAGTCTTTCTGATAATTCTGAATTTTCATTATCAGTTATAGCTAATTATATAGACGTTGAAGCTAATAATATTCTTAACGATATTAATCGTTTTATTAAAATTGATGGTATTGATAAACCTATTAACGATAAAGATGTTATTAGTAAAGTTCTTAAAGATGAACAACTTCAAAATCGTTTTTTAGATGTTATTCTTAGTGCTAATACATTTAAGAATAAATATAAACTTATTAGCGAAATTGATATTGATAGTACAAATCTTGATGATAAAACTAAAGAGAATATTAGAAAAATTCAGAAACTAGTTAATCAAGTTGATTCTAATACTACTGTACATTCTGCTAGAAAAGATTGGTTTGAAAGATGGATTCAATTACGTACTACTAATCCTAATTATCTGAGTGGTCTTATGAAAGAATTTGATGCTTATGGTGATACTGGATTTATGGATTATTGGATACAAGATATTCGTGCTAATCGTAACTTTGTATTGCAGAATATACTTAAAGATGTAATGGGTACTGTTGAAGAAGGTCGTCTTAATGGTATTAAAGAATCTAATGACTTTAGAAATTATCTTAAAGAACTTAAAGCTAGAGCTACTAAAGATGGTAAATCTGTTAGTCTTGATAGTATTATAGATGATGATGGTAGATTAATTCAACCTAATAATCCTGTTTGGGAAGAAAAGATGAAGAAATATAGAGATGCTGCTATTGAAGTTGAACAAAAATTTGGTATAAATAGTGTTGAACATCTTATTGCTTTATCTAATAAAGCTAAATTTATTGATATGACTACTATTCATCAACTTAAACCAATTACTGTTCAAGATGAAAATGGTAATGATGTTACTATTGAATATTCTACTTATATTATAAATCTTGAAAGAAGTTTATTAGGACTTAAAAAAGGAGATGATGGTATTCCTAAAGAATTTGCTGAATATAAAAGACTTAATGGTAGAATACGAGATATTCTAAGTCAAGCGACTGATAATGTTACTACACAAAGTCAAGATGAAGAACTTGGACGTATCTATGCTCAAATGGATAGTCTTACTAGTCTTTATGACGAAGATGGTAATAAAAAGATTGGTTATGATTTAAATGTAGCTGAAAGACTTCATGCTTATCAAACTAATATTCGTAAAGTAAAAGAAATGTTTTATGATAAGCAAGCCAAAGAAGGATTTGATTCTAAACTTAAAGAACAACTTTCTATTATTAGTAAATATGAAAGTCAACGTGATGCTAATGATAATCTTCTTATTAGTATGGAAGAACTTATGAAAGTTCCTGAATATCGAGAAGCTAAAGAATGGATTCGTAAGAATACTAGATATATTCTTGATATTAAAGATATAGAAGATTTAAATTGGGCATTTGAAGAACTTAAAGATGCTAATAAAGGTAACAGTGTTCTTAATCTTGCTATTAAAGAATTTCAAGCTAAAGATGAATTTAACGTAGTTGATGGACGTAAGATACCTGAAGAACGTGCAGCTCTTATTAAAGCTGAAACAGTTAGAAAATATAAATATATTAAAGGTAATGGTATGCCTTATGTTGGTATTATTCGTTCTACTGAAGATGAATTAAGAATTTATCGTGCTGATTTTTATAATTATCTTACAGGTAATAAATCTAAGAGTGAAGAAGAAATTAATGTAGGAGAAGCTATTAATAAAATACTTGAAAAATACTTTGATAATTCTACTAGAACTCTTAATACTGCTGATATTAGTCAAGAAGATTTAGAACAACTCAAAACTGGTTTTGAAGTATTTAATGAAATTACTAGAGGTGAAAAGAGTACTGATAAAGCTAAAGCAAAACGTGTTGCTGAATTTATTGAAAGTGAATGTGATGTTACTTATAATTGGAAACAATACGAATTTGATAAAAATAGAGCTTTTGCTAAAGGTAAAAAATATTATGATAAATGGCTAGAAGTATTTAGTGAACAAGTTGAAGAAAATGGAATTATTGCAGAAAGACCTAATCGAACTATTTACGGTGTTATTAAACCTAAAGATTTAGATAAATGGACTGATATTGATAGAACTGCTGCAATTAATATTCTTCAAAAGAGAACTAGAGAAACTACTACTCAATATTATTATATGAAAGAAAGAGAAGTTCTTGATAAATATGGTATTGATAGTGTTGAATATAAACAATGGTATAGAGATAATCATTATTTTGACCCATATACTCGTACTATTAAACCTATTCGTATTTGGACTACTATGCAAATGATTAAAGATGATGGTTCAGCTGTTGTTGGTAATTATGAACCACGTATTAATCAAATGCACATTACTCCTAAAGAAGAACTTGTTAATCCAGAATATAGTAGTTTTGTTAATAAGTACAAAGTAGGAACAGGATATGATAATTCTAATTATACTAGTCTTAATGAGTATCAACTTGAACTTATGAATAAAGTAAATGAACTTATGAAAAAGTATTGTTTTACTAATAGTAATAAGCGATATGTTGATATGGGTTATCTTCCAGCTTTACCTAAATCTAAAGATATGACTGCTAAAGATTACTTTGAACAAGCTCTTAGTTTTCTTGGTTGGACAGCTAATGTTCCTGATAATACTAGTTGGAGAAATAATGAAGATTTAACTTTTGATAAAGATTATGATATTCCTAATCCTAGATTAGTTCAGTTAGTTAATAAAGATACTCAACAACTTCCTACTATACCTAAATTTAAAGAGCCTGATGAAAGTGATGAAGAATTTAGTAAACGTAAAGCTGCTGCAATTAAAGCTAGAGATGAAATTATTGAAAAGAATAATAAGATTCATAATGATATTCTTAATCGTAATTGGGAAGAAGTATTTAATAGTTTCTTAATTGAAAGTAATAGATATAATGCTATTAAAACAGTTAAAAATCTTCTTTATACTGCTGACCAAATTATTACTAGCAATACTGCTTATGATATAAATTATAAAGGTAGTATAACTGAAAATAGAGAAGCTAGTGCTGGTGGAGAAATTGAATATAAACAAGAACAACAAACTAGAACTAGTACACATCTTAGAAGTTTTATACGTCGTCTTGTATTTGAACAATATAAGGATAATAAAACTCCTAATCTAGTTAAACTTGGTTCTCTTGCTCAGAATATTGCTGGTAGTAAATATATGATGATGAATATAACTGGTGGTATTGCTAACGTTCTTACTGGTTCTAGTAACATCTTTATGGAACGAGCTGCTGGTGAATATATTAATCTTAAAGATTGGGAAGCTGGTAAATCTGAATGGATTAAAGGAACTGTTAGTTATATGGCTAATATGTATAGTGAAAATAGTAGTACTATTCAAGATGCTATTATTAAACTTAGTCATGTAGTCGATTTTGATAGAGTAACTGAAGTTAGCACTGCTGAAGGTCTTAAAGAAAATATTCGTAGAGTTCGTGGATTATTATTTAGCCCTCAATCTGTTGGTGAGCATTATATGCAAAATGTTATGCTATTTGCTATGCTTAAATCTCATAGACTTGTTGATAATGGTAGAGGTGGTTATGATATAATGAGTAAAGAAATGTATCATCGTAAAGCTGAACAAGATGCTCTTATGTCTGTAATAAATACTCCCCGTGGAGGAGAGAACCAAGCTCTACTTGAACAATTCAATAAGTTCATGGATGATGCTAAAGCTGATAATAAAAAAAGAGCTAAATATAATCTATTTAAAGCTAATCCTATATTCGATTTTGTTAAGACTTATCTTAATGAAGAACAACAAAGAGAATATATAGCTAAACGTAAAGAACTTATTAAGAATATTGATAAAGAGTTTGCTGAACTTCCAGATATTTATAATCAGTTTGAACTTAAAGATGGTATTGCTCAAATAAAATCTGATAGTAAACTTACTCTTAAAGAATATGCTAAATTTATTGATAAAGTTCGTGAAGTAAATAAGAAAGTTCATGGTGTTTATGATAAACTTGGTTCTGCTAATATTGAACAACATTGGTGGGGTGGTATGGTTATGCAATATCATAAACATCTTTATCCCGGTTTTAAAAAGCGTTATCGTTGGAATGGTTATTATAATGAAACTCTAGGTACTATTGAAAAAGGTAGTTATACTAGTCTTTATGATTATTTGACTATTCCATTTAAAGAAAGTAACGTAGGAGAAATTAATAATGTAAGTGATGTTCTTAAAGCATTCCAAACTTATGGTAAGAATTTACTTTCATTTGCTGTTAATTTTAAACTTAATTATGAACTTCTTCCTGAACATGAAAAAGCAAATATTAGACGTAATTTAGGCGATTTACTTTATGTAGGAGCTGCTATTATTGGAGCAATTGCTATAACTGGTATGGGAGGTGATGACGATGAAAGTATTATGTATAATCTTATGCTTTATCACGCTGACCGTCTTGCTTCTGAAGCTGCTTCATTTACTCCATTTGGTGCTTATGCTGAAGGTAAAAAGCTATGGTCTAGTCCTGTTGCTATTGGACAAACTATTAATGACTTACTTGGTACTACTGCTATGGCTGCTAGATTCCTTATTGAAGAGGACTTTACTGAAGAATATACTACTGGTAGATATAAAGGTATGAATAAGTTTGAAGTTATGGCTGTTCGTAATATACCTGTTGTTCGTAGTATTAATCGAGTTCTTGATTTACCTAATAATAATAGTTATTATAAACTTGATGAAAATATACTTAGTATTATACCTTATAAAGATATAGCTAAAGATATATTTGAATAAGCTAGACTTGAACTTAGTAAAAAAATAAGGGGCTTGCCTATGGTATCATTACCTAGACAAGCCCCTTTTCTTTTATCTTAATTAAAACCATCATCATTATTGCCAATAACACACATAAGAATAATAAAAACTATAATACCAATAACAAATAGTTTTCCACTATACTTATCCATAGCTTCACTATCACTAATATTATTAGCAACTGCTAATAATTTAACACCACCAAATATAATTCCAAGAAGAACAATAAATGCAACCATAATTATAATATATTTAAGTTTAACAATAAGATAAAAATAAACCCCAGTAGTAAGACTAGCTTAGCTACCGAGGTTTCAGTCATGCCAACGACTATAAGTTTAAGGATTAGTAGAACGCTCCGCTTCGCTACGCTCAACTCCCCGTAGAGGATGGAATAGACTAGTATTCATTCAATCAATATAATCATTATCATTAATAACTATACTAATATTACTAGCACAACTACCATTCCATCCTCTACGGGGAGTATAGCGAAGAGTGCGTAGCACTCGTAGCGGTTCCAAGCTAATCATTAAATTTAATAAAGCCAGCTCTATTAGAGCCAGCTTTACGTATAACATATAAACCATTAGCATTAATACTATTTACTTCTTTAGTCCATATTTAGCCCATTGAAGAACAAATCCAAGACCTTCCCAAATTTTATCTTCAGCTTTAATTCGAGCATAATTAGAACCAACATTTAAATCAAAGTTTTCAGGTTTTACACAAGCTGCTTGACCATGAACTTCAAATCCAGTAAGACAAGTAAGAATAGTATTAGTTGTTTTAGTACCAACTTTTACATTTTCAATACCTTTAATAAATCTTTTAATATCATTTTCTTTAAGAACATCTCCAGCAGGGTCTTCAAGTTTATAATAAGCCTTTTCAAATTCTTTAGCAGGACTCCAAGATTTATATCCATCTGGATAAGTTACTTCATAACCATCTTCTTCAAAAGAATGATTACCAATTTTATGACCTTTGTCATTTGCTTCACGAGCTGTCATAGGAACAGCTTCAATCATTTTAACTCCAATAAATTTAGCCATAATTTTAAAATTTAATCTACAACTATTATAACTTCACCAATATTACTACTATAATCATTTACTTCTCCAATACCAAATGTATCACCATCCCATTGTTCAATAACAACATTAGCGTTTTCATCACAAGTTTTAAGTGTTTCTATAAGTTCTTTAACTGTCATAGCTTATTCTTTTTCAAGTTTATTAATAATATCTTTAATATAATCACTAGGAAAACTACCTTCAAGTCGAGCTAATTCTTTTCTTTTATAATCATTATCAACTTTAGTAATAACAGTAGTAGGAAATTTAGTAATTTCTTTTCTTAGAATATCATCTAGATTTGTATTACGAATATTAAGAGTAATATCACAATTAGCTTCATTAATAGCATCAGTTATATTTTTAATTGCTATTTTACAAGCGTCACAACCATCTCTAGTAAAACAATCAATACGTATCATAACACAATAGCATTATTTTTAACAGCTTCTTTAATAGTATTAGGAACTCTAAGAAGAGTATTCTTAATCATTTCAGTAGTAAGACTATCAGAATATACATAAGTAGCATAAGTTCTCCAACTATCTTTAATTACAACAGCAAATTTGTTAGGATTATCAACATTAGTTTGAATATATTCTACTTTAGTATTCTGATATTTCCACATCCAAGCAATAGCATCAGCACATTTAGCACGAGTTATACAATCATGTTCATCAATAAACGCTTCAACAAATATATTATTTGTTTGTCTTGTAGGTTCATCTCCAGTAAGATAATTAATATCATTACGAAGTTCTTCCCAAGTAACAGAATTACTATATCTTTTATATTCTGTATCATCTCGATATATAATACAAGTAGGATATTCAGTAATATTCTTACCAGCAACAGCCTTTTCAAGTATCATATCTTCAAGAATAAGATGGTCAGGAAGATTTTTAAAATTACATTGAACATTAGTACCAAATAAAGCTATATCAATAGCTTCTCTCATAGCTTCTGTTTTATCTTTATCAGCACTTTTATAATAAAATTCAATTTTAACCATAGTATTCGTATAATATAATGAGAATTTATAAAATTAGCTATTTTAAAGCCCCACATTGAATGATATTCATATCATGATAGATTAATCACAACGATAATTAAAATTCAATGTAGGGCAAAAGAACTGTATCTATGACTGTCCTAACAGCTTGCGAAGATATTTCCTAATAGTGTAATCGCTTTGCACACCACGTAGAATATTACCATTACAATAAGCAGTAGGAGCATCACTAATACCAATACTACGCGCTTCTTGTCTACCAGTATCAGTATATAGATTATGCCTAATAAGATTAAACATACCGGCAAACTCAGGAAGAGCAAGAGCTTTATGAAGCCTTTCTTCAAAAAGTTTACTAACATTACAATCAGGTAAATAGAATAGTATTAACTTTTTCATAGATAAACTTCATTACCTTCAACTTTAGCATCACTAAAATGACTTTTAAAACTTTCAACACTTCTACACCATAAAGGTTCAAGTCCGTCAAGTTTATATATAACAGCAGGAATCCATTCACCTGTATCTGGATGTTTCATTTTAGTAATACTAATAATTATATATTCATTAGACGTTTTATTATGAATATAACGAGCACCAACTTTAAGCTTTAGCTGCTCCTCCTGTTCCTTCTCCAAATCCTTTGTTTCCACGTTCACTTTCTCCTAATTCTTCAATAGATTCAACTTCTTTCCAACTAATTCTTTCAGCACTATTAATAATTAATTGACAACATCTATCTTTACCATCACAATTATATGGTGGAGTAGAAACTTTAGCAAGTATGTTAGTCATTGTAGTTCTAACATTATTAAGTTTAAGTCTAGCATTACCAACCATACTATCAGGTAAATGCATATGTTCTCTAAGTTTATCAACTACTTCAACAAGAGTAGATACAGCATGAATTAAATCTCTAGAAGTACGATTCTTAAAAATAATAAGAAGTTCTCCACGATAACCCCAATCAAGAGTGCCAGGAGCATTAGGCATATAAAAATCAGATTTAGTAAGATTACTTCTAGGACGTAAAGACATTTCATTAGGTTCACCATTAGCATCATCTCCAATATTAAATGCTAAACCTGTATGATAGATAAATCTATCTTTATCTTTATCATATTCACAATGAATAGGATAAACATCCATACAAGCATCACCTTCTTTACCATAAGCAGGCAGAATAGGTTGAACATTACAATACTGTTCTACATTTACAACATCTCCACTAAGAAGTTTAATCTCTTTCAGTTTAAATACTTTTACTTCCATATATAATTAAATTATTAAATTAAAGAGCTTCTGCAAGTGCAAAAGCATTTTCTATTTTTCTTGATTTATCACCATAACAAATACTATCAAATCGTTTAGTACCTTCAATATTATCTATATTAGAATAATATCCACTAATAGCATTAACTGCACCCCAAGCTGTACCAAGAATATCTCTTTGACCAGGACCATCAAAATAATAACTATAAGTATCAGAAATAACATTCATTTTTCTACTACTTATTTTACTATCAGTTAAAGCTAAACCGCTACGATAAGCAATATCTTTAATAGTATGACCTGTATCTTTTAGACGTTGAATTTCATCACTAGTAAGAAGATTTTCTCCAATAAATTGAATTACATCTTCGTCAGTAACTTTAATATTAGCAAGTAAATTACAATATTGACCAAATTCTTCAGATTTAATTTTACTAATTCCAAGTATTTCTTGTGCAACAGAAATCTTATTATGAACACTAGTTGTATGTCGAAAACTAACATAATTACTACTAGTACGAATAGCAGCATTAAGAGTATTTTGACAAATAACTCTAATAGGAGTAAATAAAATCTTAACTCCGCCACTACCATCATGAGTATTAGTAAATACTAGATAATTTTCAACAGGGTCACCTTTAACAAGAATATTATTAGGAAGTTTAGCACTTACAAATATTCTCTCACCATTTTTCCAAAATCCAGCAGTTTGCCAAATAGCAGAATTTTTACCAATAGCGTCATCAAAGAAATTAAAAGCATCATTGTTTTGTACAATAGTATATTTACTTTTAACAACACCTAAAGGAATATTGTAATCAGTACGATAGGTAGCAAAGGCGTTATCACACTTACGATAAATGTCAGTACCAAAAACATGAGCGCCTTCTTTTTGTTCTTTAATAATTCGGTCAAGTTCTTCATCAGTTCCAGTAAGTTTAATAGGCATTTTACCAACTAGTTCACATTTAGCTACATTAAAATTAAGTCCAGCTTTAAGCATAACTTCTTTAGCAGTAGCACAATCTGATACATCAATAGCACCAGAATAAGCCCAAGGTTTACCTTTTACTTTATACATATTATTTATGACTTATACGTAACATAACACTTTCAATATCTCTAACAGCTTGGTCTTTATTAACACCATAAGTATCCATATACCATTTTATTAATTCTTTTACTTTTTCTTCTAGTTCCATAATTAACAAGATTAGCAGTGTTGACTCCCCGTGGAGGTGAACTTAATTCTGTCCTCTACGGGGAGTATAACCAAATTATTTAATAATAAGACTAGTATTTTCAACAAGTTTAGCTATACTAATATCTCTACCATCATTAAGAATATTCTTCATAGTAGTTTTATTAACACTGCTGCTTCTAGTCATTTCATGTTGATGATTAAAGAAAGTATTAAGTAAATCAAAATTAATTTTATTAGCTAAATCACCAATAGGTTTTTCAATTTCAAATTTAACTTTAATACAATCTAAATCATCAAGAGTAAAATAACCTCCAGTTTCTTCTCTAAGTCTAGCAGATTGTTCAGGATATCTTTCAGTAAATTTATCATTAATTTGTTCAAGAAGAACATCTCTACTAAATGAGAAATTACTATCAATCATATCATTATCCCAAAGAGATTGTAAATGTTCAAGAACTAAATCAATAAATATTTGATTAAGATTTTCATCAATCTCAACACATTTACTGTTCTTAGTATAGAGTTTACTATCAACTAAATTAATAACTTTATTACCAGACTTACCTAAATCTCCATAAGCAATAACAGCATTAAGCATAACTCCTTTAAGTCTTTCAGCATTGTCTTCTTTAGTTTTACGAAGAACAGCTAATCGTTGCTCTTCCTTTTTACAAGATTCAGCTTCAAGATTAAGTACAGTATATGCTTTACGATAACCATCAAGTTTAGATTTAAGATTATCTTGTGTAATAGCAAGGCGTTCTTCAAGTTCAGGAGTTAATTCACCTCCATTTTCTTCTAACTCAAGAAATATATCCTCAAGTTCAGTAGTAATATTATAAATACTTGCCATTATTTTCTACGTTTAGATACATTATAAGCAGAACGATAATAAGGATTTAAATAACCAAATAAATGAGTATAATCACTAGCAGTCATTTTATCAGTATTAGTTTTATATTTATTTTTATATTTATAACTAGCCTCAATATACTTTTTCCATAGTTTTTTACTTAAACCAAGATTACCAACAAATCCACCATTTTCAAATACAACAGCTTCTGTATTTTTAGTAGTTCTAAAACGGTTATTAAAACCATATTTAGTAGTTCTAAAACGGTTATTAAAACCATAAAATCTTCTTCCCATAACTTTAATATTTAAATAATTAATAATTTATTAATTATATCTCATTTCTTCATATGCTTCTTCTTCAAGTTCAACAGTAACATCTTCAAGACGAATACCTCTTAAACAAGAACATTTTTTCCATTGAATATTATAATAAGCATTAAGTAACAGTAAATTAGTATTATTAGCATCAACAGCCATAATCCAATTATCAGGAGCTATTTCTATTTCAACACAATCAATAGTTATTGTAGGACGAGGAGTCCATCCTTTATTAATTTTATATGGTAGTAAATAACATTGATTAAAATATCTACCGGTAAGAATATTATATTTATATTCAAATAATCCACCATGCCAACAAATAGGATTTTTATTATCAGTCCATTCTTTAGTATCAAAATTATATGTACTAATAGGACGTTTATTAAAAGCTCCATTATAATGAATACTACCATCTGGCTCTTTGAATACATCTCCTTTACGTCTGTTTTGACAAGTACCATCAGCACTTATTTGACACCATTCATCATCAGTAAATTTAAGAGGACTAATAATATCCCAATCACATAGTCTTTGAACAAGATTAATTTCCCAAGGAGCAGAACTACCACTATTACCATGAGAAGCAAATACAGCAACAGCTTCAATTACTTGTTGATACATCCAATCATTTGGACCACCTTCTCCATTACCATATCCAGCAAGTTTAAGTTCTTTAATAGCATGTTTACAAATATTACTTTCTCTAATAACTTTAGCTAAAACTTTCTTATTAATAAGAGGTTTATTATTTTGCTTTTTAATATAACGCTTACTTTTCTTCATCTTTAATTACTTTAAGAACAACAATATTACATAAAAGACCATAACAAAGATACTTATTAAATACACAATCAGGACAATTTCCAATATGTTTATTTTTAACATATTTACATAAAAGTGTTACTTCTTTATTATCTTTACACCTAATTGTAGTATAAAGAAATTCTTCACCATCATTTAAATCATCAGTGAAATTAGTACCACTATAATTTTCAACATGAAAATGTTTAAGTTTATCAATCTCTGAAGTCATATCCAAGTTCCATTAGATTATTTCTAATCATACCAGCTATAAGTCGGGCATTTGGATGAGGTTTACCGGTAGTACCATAATAACGTAAATCAATAATATGGCGCCATTCATTAATAGAATATGTATAGACACATCTAGTAGCAGTATCAAGAGGAAGAACACCACGAGCATCTTGACGATGCATACCAATATCTACAAGAAGTTTATATTTATTAAAAGAATCATTACAACTATCTCTATAAATAGATGCTTTTTTATGAGAATTGCACCATTCTTCAAAAATAGGTTCATTATTTAAATAATCTACTTCTTCATTAGTCATCCAATGAGGTTTACAAATACTTCCATCTTCATAAACATATCTAGTTGATTTTTCAGCAATACTATTAGGACTAACACGATTTAGTTCACGAGAAGTACTAATTTGAGTATCAATACAAAAAGTATATCTCATCATATGAAATCCTATTTCAGTATTACAAAAATCTTTAATAGGAACAATATATTTAGATAGATAACCAAATTGTGTTTTATGGTCTAAAACCCAATTACCATTAACAGTTATATAATAAACATGTTTTTCATAATGATAACTAAAACCAATAGTATTAGCATAATTAATAACAATAGTTTCTAAAGTTTTATCACTATCATTAGCTATTATATAATAAGTTCCATGACGAAACATACTCCAATGTTCACTATCTATAAGTCTTTTAATAGTAGCTTGATCATTACCTGTTTCTCTACCATAACAAACTCTTGCACATCTAGCAACATGAGCTTTAGCATCATCTCCTTGTTGCCAAAGTTCAACTTTAGGTTCAATTATTTTCATCTTCTTGATTATTATAAAAATCTTTAACTACATTTCCAAATATACTATAAAAATGTTCTTTAGGTATAATATTAATAGGTTGTATAGAATCAAGCTCTTTAAAAAACTCTTTAAGACCTTTATTTCTAATCCATAAAGTATCATAAGTAGCAGTTATATAATTATCTTTATCCATGTCACAAGCTATAAAGCAAGTTTCACTATCAAGCTTATCTATACATTCTTTACATACAATAGCTTCAGCTATTTGTTTACTCTTACTAGCATCTTCTTCAACAGAATTTCCAAGTGGAGTATAACCAATAACTTTACCACAACATATACAAACTCTAGCAAGAGCATTTATACCAAAAATAGGATGTAATTTCATACCATGTAATCAGTTACAAATTTAAGAACTTTATAGAAAAGACCAACAAAAGTACCAGTATTATCAATAACATAATCATCTTCAGAAATTTTTATTTGTTCACTTTCGTGACTGTCATGATTATCATTATTAGATTTTCTATCTACTCTAATTATCATTCCTCCACAATCTCTGATAGCTTTACATTCATCATTATCAAATCTAGCATCAGCTATAATACATTGTCCTTTACTATTTCTTATATCAAATGCTTTATTCATAGTATAACGAATAAAAGCTTCTTTCCAAAAATGATTTCTAATAATATTAGTACCATAATATTGAAGAAGAACTCTAATTTTAATACTAATATTATTACTATATAAAACAAGATATCCAGCTAAATCATCATACTTTAATATAGTATCATTCCAATTATCAATAACATAAAAAACTTCTTTAATATTAGTAGAAACAATACCAGTCTTAAAATTATAATAATAATTTTCTTTAATTTCTTGTTTATCAAGAAGTTTACGGTCAATATTACAAAATTCAGCAATATCATCTTTAAGTTTATCAGCAAAATGAATAATTATTTCATCATTTTCAACAAACCCATTTTTATGATAAAGAAGCCAAGTATCATAGTTAGCTTTCATAATACCATCATGAAGGATATAACTAATCATAGAAGCAACTGTATCTTTGCCACTTCCTTTAAATCCTTTAATACCAACAATAGTAACTTTATTAATACTCATAGTAATTTGTTTTTGTTTATCAAGACAAATATAAAAATATAATAGGAATTTACTAGTAATAATGATGCTGAATTTAATGTTAAATATCATGGTGAGAATAACGCATTTTAAGGCTCACTATGACACGCAAATCTTATCGTGATAGATTAATCATTTCAATATATAAAATTGAATACAAAGCAAAAGAATCATATCTACGAACGTGTTTTGTATAGTTTTAGACCTATGACAAACAGAAAAAGCCTAGCACACCATATTATGTACTAGGCTTTATCTTAATCAATATCTATATGATAAATAATACAAAAACTATTACGTTCTTCTACAAACTTAACATTAACATTAAAATCATCTTTAGACATAATAAAAGTATTACGTAATCTTGTATCAAGAAGTCTAATAACTCTATTAGGAATGTACAATTTAAATCCAGTATTAGCATCTCGAATAATAGGAATACTATTATTAACTTTATTGTCATTATATAAAATCACATAAAGTTCATTACTTTTAGTTCTGTCATTATATCTAACAGCAAAATTATAACTTTTAGCATCATAATCAGTAAATAGAATAATAGATTTATAATAACAACTAAAATAAGATTTAGTTCTATCAAAATTATTGTTCTTAATTACATTATAATCTAGTATCTCCATTTATAACAACAGTTTTAACATGAAATGGAACTCTAGTAACGCCACTTCGTTCACCATATTCTATATGAACAGTTCTACCAATATAAGATTGAGAATCAAATAAAACTTCCTGTTGAACAATATGACTAACACTTAAACGAGTTTCAAACTTTTCATCATTAATATCATTTTTACAAAGAAGAATAGGTAAATCACGTTTCTTTTCTTTATAAATATCAAGAATTATAAAATCCCCCTCAGCAGCATCTTTAAACTTCTCCATGTAATTAGCTCTACGTCTACCATATTGATAATCAGTTTCAGTATTACGAAGTATAAGACCTTCAAATCCTAGATTAATAAAATGATTTCTAGCGTCAATAGCTTCATTATCATTAGTAATATATCCGCTAGGAAGAATAATCAATTGTTCTTTATTATTATAATGTTCTTTAATATTATTAAAGCAAGTAGGCAATTTAATATGATAACGATACATATTTCTATGAGCTTGGTCACCCTCCATCATAATATCATAACACCAAAATTGAAGAAGTTTATTTTCAGTACAATTAGCATCTTTAACAAAATGATTAATTTGATTAACAGTATAACCGGGAAGATAAACTTCACCATCAAGTGCTGCAAATCCATTAATCATATCGTCGATAATATTTGTATTGATAGTAGCAAGCAGATAATCTTCAAGATAACCAAGAGTATGCCAAGTAAGACCTTCACGACTTTGGAAACGAAGCCTAACAGGTTTAAACATATCATTTTGAGTATAAGCAGTAATAATACAACGAAGACCATTAATCTTATACTGACTATACATACAACTGACTTTTTTCCAAACATTACCATTATACGTTTTAGCAAGCATTGGAAGTAGAAGATTACTGTTTCCATTACTAAGGTCTTTAGGTAGATAAGTATTTAGAAAATTAAATAGAGTATCATTATCTCCATCCTCCACGGGGGGTAAACCTTGCATATCGCAAAGTTCATTAAGATATGTATATCCTTGTTTAATCTTATCATTATATCTACTTTCAAGTTCTTTTTGACCATCTTTTTGAGTCACAGCATAAACTTCTTTACGAATATTACCTCGAACAAGACCATAAAAAACAGTGATACTATTAGTACCACTGTCAATTTCAGCCCACCAAACAGTAGGCGCACCATTATTATTTCTACGATAAAGTTTATTCATTATGTTCACTTATTTTTAAACCATTAAATGCAAAACTAACAGCTTTACCACCTAGAAGTTTAGCTTTACGCTGAGCAATCGTTTCCTTTTTAGGCTTAATAGCCTTTGCAACACCGGTGCTAACATCAATGGGTTTACCTGTAAAGACATCTTTTGATTGATTAACTCTGCTAGCACTTCTAGTGCGTTTCCTTGGTTCTTTACTATAATATCGTACTGGGTTTCTTCTCTCGAAATCAAGATTTTTTTCATGTATATCAATAATTCTTTTAATAATAGTATTACGATAATCAATATAACTTTGAGCTTTTTCTGGATGATGTTCTAGAACAAGATAAAGTTTATCAAGAATATATTCAATACTAGAAAGAGTAATACGATAACCATAATTAATAGTTTGTCTAGGACGAGAACCATCAGGATAAATAGTAGTACAATCTAAATCTTTAATATAAGATTCAATTGCATCAGCCATTGTAGATTTATCAATAACATAATTAATATATCTAATATCTCTATCATCTAGCTTTTCTTCATATCCTTTTATTATCATAGATTTTCTTTCTTACATTTATAAATAATAATACGAGCTGGCTTACCTATAAAACAATGATTATATTTAAACCATTCAATAATATCAAATGTAGGATAAGTTTTAGCTATTCCTTCAATAAGAGCATAACCTTCTTGATAATTAAAATTACTATGAATAGTTCCACCATTATCAGTATCAAGCAAGCTAAACTTTTTGATATATTCAATATCATCATTAGAAGATAGATTAATTTCTCCATAACAATAAATATCTTTTTTATCAATACGTTTATTATCTATATCAAGATATTCAAACTTATCAAGATTTTGTTCATCCTCTTTAGTAATTGGACGCATAACAGTATATGTAACACCAGCTAAACTTTTAGTATGGCAAAGTATTACTTTCTTCCGTATCCCAAGTAAATTCAGTTTCTTCTCCATAATTATCTTCTATATATTTAATAACTTGTTGAGTTAATTCATTAATAACATTTGTAGAATAACTACTTCTCAATTCGGCAAAATCTTTAACGCCAAGTTCTTTAGGAATAATAATAGGTATAATATCATAATCATTCTTAAGAATTACAGCTTCCATAAGACCAGTTCTATCATTATCCATAAGACTAATAAGAAAACCATTTCGATTAAGTTTACTACGAAGCCAATCATATTCAATTTGACGAAGTTTATAAGTTTCATGTGGAATATTCACAACACCAATAGTTTTAGATTCAAGGGTAGACCCCCCGTAGAGGATGGAATGATTAATACTCTTTAGATAACATTCAAGACTTAATCTATCTTTAGTAGATTTAGTTATAATAATAACGTCATAATTATCTAATTCAAGATTAATAACTCCCTCAATAGTATTACTATTAGTTATAAACTTAACTTCAGTTTTCTTATTCCTATTTGGAAAATACAATTTAACATTAACTATTCCTCTTTTATCTTGCCCAAGAACGTAACCATAACATAAATCTGTTTTATCTTTATCGTAAAAATATTTAGGAATAGGATTAGTAGAACGATTAATATAAAATTGGTCAACAGGATAAACAAAATGAGTATTAAGAAAATTAAGATTAATACCAAATTGTCCCCAATACTTAGCATCTAAATTATTCCACGGACGAGTAACAAGTTCAATAATAGGTTTATGATTACGTACATTACTAATAGCCCTAGTAATATTATAATCGTTGTTTTCATCTTTATCTTGTCCATAAATAATATTTCTAAAAGTATAAGCAATATGTTTAAGAACAAATAGAAATTGACTTTTAATAGAAATATCAATTTGCTTATGAACAATTTCAGAGAGTACAGTTGCAGCAGCATCTATACAATCTCCCCACCAATATCCAGCAAAATCTCTTCCTTTAAGTTTATTCCTATTATCATATCTAAAACCAAAACTAGGATGAGTATCTTCACGAAAAGGACTAGATATAAATTCTCCTGTATCTATACAATGTTGTATATCTTCAACACTAATTCCAGTATAAGTACTAAAAATAGTAATTTGACTAACTTTAGAGAAAATATAATCTTTAGTTAAAATAGTATTACTAATATTTCTTTTCATAATATTTCTAATTTGACCTTTATCGTGAACATATAAAAAAAGAGGACTAGGCACTAAAATAGTACCCAATCCTCTTACATACAACTATTTAACTAACTTTAATTTTTTAAAATGGCAAATCTTCTGTTGGATTAACAAAAGCACCAGCAGCATCATTACCACCACCAAATGGACTAAAATCTCCACCGCCATTAAATCCACCAACAGGATTCATAGGAGCAGCAGTTTGAACACCGGGCATTACACCTACACCGGGCATAGCAACATTTGGCTGTTTAGCTTGTTCGGCAGATTTCTGATAAACAATACTTTCTTTATAAGGGTCAATATGCAAACTAGGAGCAGATTGTTCTTTATAAAGTTCAATAACTCCATCGTTAATAAATGTAGGAAATCCTAAATCACCAAATGAAGATTTACTTCCAACAACAGCACGCCATTTACCATCATTCTTAATGAAACGAAGAAGTTTCATCCAAATAGTAATAGGTTTACCTTTAGCATCATTATAAACAGGTTTACCATTATTGTTAAGTAACTTAACATAATTTTCAAACACAGTCTTATAACCAGCTATAACTTCTTCAGCTTCAACAGGTACATACTGCATATTTTCATCAAAATCTTCAAAAGGCAAAGTAAGAGCATCAATTTCTTCTTCTGTTAAATCACGACCTTTAAGAACAAATACATTATATATATGTTTCATAAAGCGGAAAATGTTATCAACTTTCCAAGCACCTTTACCACCGGGAATAGTTTCAACATTACTTTCAGCAGGAAGAAGACGTTGAGTTACATAACGACGTTCATTGATGTTTTCATGATTACTAGCAAAAGTAAATGTAATATAAGGAATACTCATACCAGCAAATGAAGGCATACCTTGAACATCATCTTTCAAAGTAGCCCAATCAACTTTAACATCTTCAAGATGACCAATAAACAAGCCATTAGCTTTATTACAATCAGTACGTTCATCAAACTTTTTACGAGTTACATCACGTAAATCGTTATTAATACCTCTACTTCTACGTTTTTTAGGAGTTTGTACTTCTGCATTAGCAGTTTGTTCAGCACTTGCTGCAACAGCAGCTTCATTCTTAATTTCTTTTTCTGTCGACATAATTAAAGTAATTAAAAGAATTATTAGATAAAATAAGAGCTGCACCATTAGCAATACTAACAATGCAGCTCTATGTTCAAGATACTATATTTCTAGGACGAAGATTTGATTATTCAGCAGTTTCTTCTTTTTCAGCTTTCTTACCGATACGGATAGGTTCTTCATCTTTATATTCGGTAAGCATTGCAATCTTAACAACAATATCTTTATGACCGTTATTAACAACAGCTTCTTGCAAGTTGTCAATATCTACTGTATAAACACGATTCTTAGAAGTAGCTTCTTCATCAGTCATATCAGATTTTAACTGTTTCCAAACATTAGAATCAGTAAAGTTAAGAGTTACACCAATACCAGACAAAGCAGCAGTATTAGCACATTTAGAACCTTTAATCTTAGCAACTTCATCACCTTGAATACAACTAACTAAAAGTTCTTTCTGTTCATCTTCTGTAATACCCTCACGACCAAGAGCAGATTTAAGTTCTTCATTAGAAGAAGATAAAGCACCTTCAAGAGTTTCTTGGAAATAAGTATTAACATACTTAATCTTATCATTCTTAGTCATACGAACACGAGTAGTACAAGGATTGCCATTCTTATCTAATTCAGCAATACCTTTAGCCAAAGCCCAAATATCAAATTCAGCATGAACAGCAATAGCAGCTTCGGGAGAATCAATATCCAAACCTTGTTCTTCACAGAAAGCAACAACTTCGGGTACTTTATTGATAATAGCATTATCAATATTTGCACAGTTATTAATGAACATTACATATTCACCATGAGCAATGCCGAGAGCTTTAGAAACTTGGGCAGTCATACGGAAACTACCGGGAGTAGAAACAACTACCAATTCAGGTTCTTCACTAACTGCTCTTTGACCAGCATTAACAATACCCATACCAAAACTCAAACCTTTCTTAAAGTCTTTCATTTTTCTTTCAATTTAAATGTTAATAATTTATTTTATAGTTTCAACAACAATGTTGTTTTTAATTTTTACAATAATATTATCCTTAAGTTTAATTTTATCATTAGAATAACCAAACCTAACATTATAACCATAATATTTATATACTCTAACAATAGCATAATGTGGAGCAGCTTTAACTTTAAGATATCGTTTTAAATCTTTTCCACTTCTAGCAATAATACAAATATCATCTTTTATAGCAACTACAATTTCTCTTCTTGATTTAGTTTGTTTTTCTATCGCATTGCCATAATTATGATTATAAGTTTGTGTACACCATTCAAGATTATTACTATTATTATTAAGTTTATTTTCATCTTTATGATTTACACAAGGATAATTATTTGGATTATCTACAAATGCAGAAGCAACAAGTCTATGTACAAAATAAGGTTTATAAAATTTATTTTTGCCAAGAGAACATACTTTATAACCATAAGGTGTAATAGTACATTTTAAAATTCTATTAAATCTAATATTTTTAACATTACCATAATTACTAACTTGATAATTTGGATAATCAGTTATTGTTTTCCAAATTTCCATGTTATTGAATTTCAGTAATATCAATAATATCTTCATTACTCAAATCAATACCTTGCATAGTCTTTAATTCTTCTGTGCTAAGACATCCCATAATTAAATCATTAGCAATTTCACGAGCACCATAAACAAATGCTCTATGACTTATCATTATCTTAGGATATTTCTTATAAGTATCTTTTTCAAAACATCCAGCAACAATAGCATCTTTATAAGTAAACTCACCAGTAGCAACCATATTACGTTCTCCAATTTTACGATAAAAACAATAACTAGTAATATAATCAATAGGAATAGCAGGTATTCTATAAACAGGAACTTTACCAGTAGAAGCAATTTGTTTAGCTTCAGCAGTATTAGTAGCTATTTCAAACTTACCATTAAGTTGATATTCTTTATATACATTACCATTATAATCTTTATAATATTTAACAGGATAAACATATATATGTTCATGGTCTTTATCTTCTGCATTTTTAGTTTGTGCCTCTTTGGGAGTAAGACACTTAATACAGTCAGATGGAAGTTTATCTTCATCATAAGCATTAAAGCCATCTGTATATTCGTACAGAGCGCGATAATTATCTACTTTTTCCCAACTCACGCTGCCTTTGACAAGTAATGCCCTAATAATGTGAACATCAACACCTGTTTTACCGCTAACTACATGAATATGTTCAATGCAAGTAGAAAATGGAAGTCTAAGGTCTTTAGCTCTCATTGCAATAGCAAGACCATCTTCAACAGACTTAATACCACATTTATCACTACGCATAACACGTTTGATAAATACTTCAAGACTTGCAATTTCAGCTTCACTCATATAATTAAGCTGATATGGAGCAACAGAATGTTGAACACCATGTTGTTTTTCAATACCACTATTACTAACAGCAACAGCAGTATCATTAACTTTAACTTCTTTATCTTCGTCCATTCTATCAAAGAGCGATTTTGATTACACAACAAATGTAACTATTATATTTATACTAGCAAATAATATCATCAAAATTTTGAGCACTAATATCAGAATTAACATTCTGTATAACTTCATGGTTAGCTGATGCCTTTTCCTTTTTTAAACTTGCTTCCTCAATAGTACCAGCTATATAAAGTTTATGTACTTTAAGTTTTGATTGACTACAATTAACATTATTATAACGATAAATAAGTTCATCTATTGTATCACATAAAGGTGAGGTTAAAATCCATTCGTCTACGCTTGTTTCTAGGCTGTCAGTTGAATTATTTTTTATAGATAATACTCTTAATAAGCCATCATTAAAAGACTTCAAATTCAGCGTGGAAATAGCCTTAGATTTAATGATTCTTGGCTGTCCTTTCTTGCTCCCTGTCTTGTACAAAACAGGAATACCATTACTATCAACTAGAACTTTATCCTCAATTTTATCATGATAATCACCACAAATTTCACCTAGTTTATCATTAACATATTTAGTTACAGTAGCAGCATATTCACCTCTCTTACTAATAATAAGAAATCGTTTGTCAGGATTATCTTTAATAATTTCAACTATTCTTTCTAGCTTACAAACATTATCAGAACATATAAGCATACGTTCACGAACAATATTATAAAAAGTCTTAACTCGTTCAGCAAGAACAAGAGGATTATAACATTCATCAATTTGCTTACTAAAAGGATTAGTCATATCCATATCAGCACTCCATCCATTATATTCAGCTATTTCTGTAATATATTGCATAGCACTACGTCCATCTTGAGTACCATTTCGAGCACATTTAATATTATCAAGATTACCAAATACTTGAATAGTCTGAGTAATAAATTCAGTATATTTATCGTAATTAGCAATATCATCTTGATTAACAAATAAAATTTGCTCTCTGTGCTCCTCTACGGGGAGTAAAGCCCGCATAGCATTAATACCACTAGAACTTATATTATCATTAATAGGTGGAATATTAGTATAAATTTCTTTTAGTTTGGCAGTATCAATAGCATCTTTAGTTATAATCATAAGTTTAAATCTAGCATGATTAAAAACTGTATTACAAGAAAGATTCCATTCATTAACTCCAACAACAATAGAAATATCATAACTATAATTATACCTACTATTAATATAAGTATGAGTAAGAATATTAATAGTATCTATATTTATATTATGATTTTTAAGACCATCAACAATTTCTGTTCTTCTCTTCCAATTATCTGTAACAATAAGTATTTTAAGATTAGGATTTTTATTCCTCATTAAAATAATAATTCTACTTATAATTTCAGAATAATTAAGAGGTTGAACACAATGGATAGTTCCAATACCTTTATAATCTTTAGAACCCCATTTATTAATAAGTTTACTATATGATTCTTCAACTATATTTTTCATCCAAAGTCATCTTCATTAAAAATAGGATTATACATACCGCTATATTTTTTAATTTTACTTTTACCTTTTCCTTTGGGAGAAATCTTAAGTTTAATAGGATTAATAATCTTCATGGCTTCTTGATAATAAAATTTAAAATTAATATCTCTAAGAGAAATATCTTTATCATCAAGACTATTAATAACTGTTACAACAGAACCAGCCGCCATTCTACTACGAGAACCGTTATCGTTATGAACTTTCTCAATAATATAACCTCTATTAGAAACATAGAACCTAACATATCTTTGACAAACAACATGAGTAACTTGTCCATTTTCAATCTTGGTTTCTTCTACATGAAATTGTTTACCTACATTTTGAGTAAGACAGAAATCAAGAATATTAGTAGCTTCTTGAAGAGTATCCATTACAGGTTTATTCTTAAGAAAATAGTTTTCAATAGCTTGAGCAACAATAGGCATAGAATAACCTTTAGTTAAATCTAAAGAATACATCATAGGATTAAGAGCACCTTTAGATTCAAGTTTAAGTTTATGAACACCATTTTTAATAACTCTAAATTGGCTAAGGTAATTATTTATATCTCTACTAACAAGACAATGATAATAATCAGTATCAAACTTAAGTTTAGTTGTTTGTTCCCAAACATCTTTAATACGATTATAAACATCAATATCTCGTTTATAAAGTTTAATAACAATACCATCTGTATTAGCACTTAACACATGAATATTGTGCAATTCTAATTCCTCAACCAACATTAGCATCATTAACTGCCCATTAATAGTAGTTTTAAGTACAGCCAATCTATCATAAAGATTACCGTTCTCAAATCCAAGTTTACCATAAACAGAATTAATAACAATCTTTAAAACTAAAGCTAAAGTATCTCTATCAATTCCATCAACAACATCTTCACTACTATGCTTAACTTCAACTCTCTTATTTTTAAGCCAACCAATAAGATTACAAAAAGCATTAGTATCAAGATGAGCTGGAGCTACTTTATGAGCAGCAATAATACTAGGATACATACTATTAATATCAGCATGAATATAAACATAATCATCGTCATTAAGAACATCGTGTTGACCCCCCGTAGAGGATGGAAATAATTCTCTTCCACTACTCCAAAGTTCAACAGGATTATCTTGACTATGTAAACCTCCAGTTGCAACAGTATAAGTTACATTTCCAATTTTAACTTCTTTACTAAACGCATCTTTATTAACTCTATAAATAGTAGTTTTAAGACATTCATCAAGAAAGTCTTGCATAGGTTTAGTTTTAAACTTAATAAAAGGAAAAATAACTTTCTTAAAACTCATAGCAGTTCTTTCAGTTTTCTTACCTTTCCATTGTTCGGGAGCAAGACCACTAAATTTACTATAAAATTTCTCAAAAAGAATATCAGCAGTTTTACTACGACTAGAATTAAGAACATCTACATCATAAGCTTTACTAATAGCATAACGAGATTTAATTTCTTCTGGATAAAGACGAACTATTTCAGCTACAATAAAAACATCATTAAGATTATAATACATCATAGGTTCAATATATTCATCAAGAATAAATCTATCCCATTTATCTACTAGTTTATTAAGCTGTTTAACATTCATTCCTTTAAGACTAGGAATTTCATTATATAGTTCAGCTTCTTCTTCATTAATATCAGGAAGTTCATATTCTAGAAGTTCATACCATTGAAGATTAATTGAAGTTTGCTTTAAACCTTTAGGAACAGGTTTACGTTCACCTGTTTTACTATCTACAACTACACTTGCTTTATTAAGAGCAAATATACGCATTACATCAACACCTGTAAATGGTAGTTTATATTTTCTAAGACTATTAAGATAAAAATCAGTTTTAAATTTATCTTTATCATCTTGACTAGAAATAATAGTTTTACTAGTTTCATATAACTTATTAATAAGTTCTTTCGTACTATTCGTACGCATATAAAAACTAAGTAAAGCAGCAATCATAAGATTATCATAATTGAAATTATTAAATCCATACAAGTCAGTACGAATAATATTTCCATTAGAATCTTTATAACATCTAGTCTTATTAATATAACCTATCATAGAAAGTAATTGACTATCATCTTTATCTGTTATATAAAACTTATATTTTTCAACAGTTTCAAGACGAGCTTTAATTTCTTCAACAGATAGTTTTTGAACTAAAGGAATAGGTTTATTATCAGCATTAACACAATCTTTAAATACTTTAAGATAACTATTAATACTAACAAAAGTAACAGAAAAGAAATTTCTTAAAACTTCAACATCATAAGCTATACAATTAATCATTTATATTATACCATAATTATTTCTATTTTTAGTAACCCAATTAACATCATCAGCAAAACGCTGTTTAAACATATGATAAAGATTATCATCTTTAAATTTAACAAGAGGAGAATAATTATTAAATATACCACCAGTAGCCATAAATCTAGGAATATGATTATTACTAATACTAAGATAAGCATCACCAAATATAAATAGATACTTATAATTAATTCTAGCTAACTCTTTCCATAGAATATTACGACATTTATTAATAGCAGTAAGATATGTATTATAATTATTAGAACAAGCGCATTTAATACTATAAGTCATATACACATCTTCAGTGTTATTACGTCCAGAATATTCATCATAAAGATTACCAATATCAGTAAATAATTGATAACCTTCACAATAATTTCTATCACCTCTAGGAAATAGGAAAACAATATCTCCATGAATACTTCCTCTACCACCTTGTATATATTTACCTGTATTAAATATACGATTTGGACATCGTTCACAATCAGGATATTCGTCAACAGTTTTACTTGCCATAAGATAATACTAATTGATTACTAGCACGAGAACAAGCAACATATAATCTACGAAGCATTTCATCTCTATTAGTATAAGGATGACCATATTTATCATAAATCATATCGTTAATATCTACAAATACATTTTTATAAGTAGAACCTTGTGCTCTATGAGAAGTAATTGCAAAACCATAATCTAAATCTCTACTAAATAAAATCTTACCATTACTATTCGTAATATTAGAAGCGATAAGATATTTACGTTTAAAATCAAAATATTGTTTCCATTTACTTCCACGTTCAGAACTACTAGCTTTTTTAGCATCATCAATAAGACTAGTCAACTTCTTATAATACATCTGAAATGTATAGTTATCATAATGGTCAATAACAAATAAAGGTTGAGTTATAGCACCACCATGAATAGCTTGAAACTTAATAAGAAATCCTTTAAACTCATAATCATTATCAACTGTATCAACAATATCTTTAACAATATATTCTTCACTATTGTTTATAATAATATCATTAAAAACATTAACAACAGTAGTATAACTCATTATTAAATCATTACGAGTAATAAGACTCTTATCAGCATCTTTAATAATCATATGTCGTATATGGTTATTCCATTGTGCAACACGACCATTAGTATAAGCTATAACACGATACAAATCAATATTTTTAGTATATTCTTCATCATTAAAACAAGTATCAATTAAATCAGAAAATTCAGTTTGACCACAAACATAAAATCCTTTAGTTTCTTCATTATAATCTTGTCTATTTTTAGATATATAATCAAGAAATCTCCATCCATTCTTATTATCTATATCTTCTCGAAGAAGTTTAAGGAGTTTACTAATAGGATTATTATCTCCTTGTCGTACAACCTCTTTAAGATAATAAGTATTACTAGCAATAAGAAAAGCTTGACTAGTTTTCTCATTAACAGGAGGAAGTTGACTAGAATCACCAAGCATTATAACTTTAATCTGAAGCTTCTTACATTTATTACTAATATACTTAACAAGTTTAGCATTAAGCATAGAAGCTTCATCAATAATTAAAACTCTAAGACCATCTAGTTTATCTTTTCCAACAGGATTAAAGGCAGGATTTTCAGGGTCAAAATTTTCAATATTAACATCAAGTCTAAAACCAAACAATGATTGAATTGTATTAACCTCTTTTCCACCAATAGAATTACTAAGAACTCTACAAGCTTTATGTGTAGGAGCAGCACAACCTATAACACCACCAGACCATTTGCAATTATTAATAACATATTTAATAACAAATGTTTTACCTGTACCTCCAGCACCACAAAGAGCATTAATATATTTCTTATCATCCCAAGGCTGTGCAAGAAACTCAATAAGTTCATGCACAGCTATTTCTTGGTCTTTAGTAAACTTAATGTTAGTATCTTTTCTATTACTATTAGCAATATTAAGATTACCAATCATTATAATTCGTTGTTTACATCAATAAGATTATTTTTAACTTTATCTTCATATTCTTTCCATTCTTGAAAAGCTAAAATAGTAGATTCACTATCACCACGATTATAACACGTAGTAATATGAAATAATTCCTTAGCAAAAGGCATTTTAACAATTTTACCTTTAGCTATAAGTCCAGCAGCAAAAGGAATATAAAATCTAGTATCAACAGTTTTTCTATTTTCACTATCTCTTATAATTTTAATTCTATGATTATATTCATCTAATCGACGAGCATAAACAACTTTCTTTCCTTTAGTTCTGTAACTTTCACCAGTAATGCTATATAGTTTGCCATTGTATTCTACTTTATAAGTACCATCAACATATCTAATAATACCTTCACATTTAGCAACTATAATAACATATTTATTGACTATTCCTTTCTCTTTGGATTTACCTACAACTCCAAATGAGAATTTAAAGCTAACCATAACATACTACTTTCTTTTAATAGTACGCATACGTTTATCAACAGCACGAGTAATACCTTTAAAAGTATTATCCTCTGCAAATTTAGCTTTACGAGCAGCCTTTTTAGCAGCTTTCTTAGCAGCAATTTCTTCATCACGTTCTTTTTGTTGTTGAATAATATCAACAATTTCAATATGATAACCACAATAATGAGAAAGAAAATCAATCTTACCACTAGTTCCATTACCAATAGCACTATTTTTAGCTACTTTAATAACTTTACTAGCAGGATTGATTCCAATAACAGCGCCAACATTATTAAGTTGACGAACAACAGAAACTTCATCATACTTTTTCATAAGTACTTTACATTTTTAAAGATTAATAATTACAAATTTAATAAGAAGATAAAGTATAACAACTACAATATCTTTTAAAATAGCATCGTTTATTTGTTTATTACTATTACTTCCAATATGAATATGATAATCAGCAATAGTATGAATAGTCAATATAATAAAACAAGTAATTATAAGTAATATTAAATCATTATTTTCACTCATAATAATAATTATATTAAGATTAGTAGAGCCACTACGCTACGCTCCGTGGCGACCCCCCGTAGAGGATGGAAGCAAGCTAGTCATTAAACTTTCTTTCTAATAATATCATTAAAATCACTAGTAAGTTTACCAATCCTATCTTCAATATTAGCCAGTCTGTTTCTATCTCTATCTCTTTTAACTTCCCATTGTTTATTAATATCACAAATATCAATTTGAATCTTTCTAATCCAATTTTGAGTATCATTAATATCTCTTACAAGTCTATCTAGCTTTTTACTAACAATAGTAATTCTTATAAAAAGATATATAGATAAACCAGCTATAAAACCTATAATAAAATAATAAACATTGTCAATCATAAAAATAATGATAAAGTTTACGAATAAGTTCAAATCTAGTATCAGTAATATTATAGATTTTAAATGCTTTAGTAACAAAATCAAAATCACCATATTTAAGTAAAGCATCTATATAATCTTTAATATCACTAAGCCACATAATAGCACTAACAGAATATCTATCACTATCAATATTAGTAATATATTGACCAATACCTTTAGCAATAGTATCAGCAGTTATATCATTAATAATAAACTTATCAGTAAACCAATTATCTTTTATATACTGTTTATCAGTATATTTATCACGAAAGGTTTTAGATAGTTTATTACATAAATCAATATAAGAACGAGCAGCAGTTCTATTATTATGATTAACAAATTGAACATCTTTAACTTTAAGAGTTAAGTTCATACCACATTCAATAATACGAACTTTAATTTGTTTTTTATCCTCATTAATATATAGAACAATAGCAAGTTTATCTTTCCAATAACCAGTATTCAAAGTAACTATATCATAAAGTTTAACTTTAAATCCAGATGTAATAGTACCATCAATTTGTTTATAAGTAATGTAGTTCATGGTAAAAGTATATTAAAAATATCAGTTGCCACAGTAGTAATTACAATGTCATTATCATCATTTTTAATAGTTGTAACTGCTAATTCCCCATAATAAGAATCTTCAATGAAAATATCTTTGTTTTCATCAAATTCTTTAAGTTTATCAATAAGTTCTTTAACTGTCATAACTGTATTAAATTTTTAGTTTAACATTTATTAGCTAGTTCTTTTGCCCTGTATTGAACTCAATATTAATCGTGATAGATTAATCAGATTATATATGAAAATTCAACAGAGAGCAAAAAAACCGTATCTATGAATGTGTTATGAACGTAAATAACTAGTCATTTGTAACAAACTCATTATTCTGTTCATTATTATTACCAGCACGTTTAAGACGTTCTTTAAGAATATGTTCAGCAACAGAACCAAGTTTACATTCACTAACATTATAAGTTACACCTTTAGCATGAGTAACAGTATATACAATAGGGTAATCAATATATTTATTATTACCTATCATACGTTCAGTTTTAGTAACCCCGACTCCGGTTATAATACCAACACAAACACCAAGTTTAGTTTGATTATGATATTGATAAGTATATTCCATATATACTACCTGTCCTTTTTCAAACTTAGCTTGTTCTTCAATGTATCTATCTAATAGACCATCAAAAATAAGAGAATCAAAATTATCCATTTTAATAATATATTTAAAGTTAATAATATACATACTAAAAAGCCTAGTACTATCTTCACAGACAATACTAGGCAAACCTACAAATACGAAATCATATAAAACGAAATGTTTGACACAGACATCATTATTACTAATTTCACAATCAATAATAATATAATTAACACCAAATCAAATATGACATATAACACTTGGACTATGATAAATATTAATAGCACTATCTTCACAGACCGTACTATTACAAAAGTTACAATTTTAGAAATTAAAACGGATAATAACAATATCATAGTTTCGGAGTTTAATTCCTCCATCATCAGCAAGTGAAATAATGCTATCATCTTCACAGACAATAGCATTAGAAATAAAATCAAAAACTTATGTGGGATTATTTATCAGATTTGTTTGCTTTTCTACGTTTAAGTTCAGCATAAATTTCATCATCACTAACATTCTTAAACTTATTCTCTTGTTTATTATTAGCAGATTCATTTACCATTTTAATCATTTCCTTATATTCTGCATTAGAAGTATCAATAATATGTTGAGCTATAAAATTATTAATTTTAGTATTAGCTTCAACAATATTAATAATCATATCTTTAGCATATTTGGGAAAAACAGCAATAATAGGTTTAAGAATATCTTTATCCTCAATTACACTATCCCAACGATTAATAAGCCAATCAAGTTCAAATCCATCTTCAGTAACAAGTTTAATAATATCTTCTTGAGTTTTACCAAAATCATTAATATATCTTTGTTCTTTAAGAACATAAACAAATAAAGCTAAACCTCTAACATATTGGTCTGGAGATAAACCTTTATCTTTAACAGCATTAATGAATTTATTAATATAAGTACATTCTTCTTTATATTTACAGGTATCACAATCAATATTATTAGATGTATCACAAGATTTACCAAAAACTTCATCAAGAATAAGTTTAATATTAATATTTTCCATAATTTTATTTATTTAATCATAATAACCAAAAACATCATTTTCAGGGTCAACAATAGGACTATCATCAACTATTGGTTCCCAAGCAATATCGTCAAAATCTTGACTTAGACATTCTGCATGAATTTCAACACCTTCAACATTATTATTGAAATATGTATCATCTTCAACAAAATAAATATCAGTTCTTTCCATATCTTTATATATAAAATAAACTCCGAGTAGAGGATAGTTATCATCAACGTGTTAACTATAACAAACCCAATAAACAAAATGGATAAAAATGACAGGCAAATGAGAATTAGCTTTAATAAGCTCAACAGCACTATCCATCCTCTACGGGGAGTCTACACTATAAACTTAACTAGCTTCAGAATCTTTATTCTTTTTATGAAGTTCAGTTTCAGTATCAATCATAATACCAATAACTCGCTGACTATCACTAGCAACATCAGCATGAGCTTTAACTAAAGCATCAATGAATAAATCATCTGTATATCTATATTCTCTACGAAGACCACCATCAGCAGTAACTCTAAACTTATTCCATAAAAAGTCAACATAAGCACCTTTAGAATTATATATTCTTCCATCATCTTCAAGAGTATGAAGAATATTAAGAGAAGTATGGCGTCTAAATGCAGCATTGAATTTAACAATACAAACTACATCAAGAATATGTTGAGGAACATTAATTCCAACAGGAACACCACGTTTATCAGTCTTAGCATCTTTAAAATCATTATCTTCATTAGCTTGACTAACAACATTAGTTTGTTCTTCCTGTTTACGAACTTTACTTTGTTTCTTCTTCCTAGCTTTATTCTTAGGTTGAACAGTTTCGCTACTAACAACAGCATTAACTTGTGTATCTTCTTCTGGAACAACAAGTTTACCCTCTTGCTTAGCTTCTTCTAAACTTTCAGCCATAGTTTTCTTTCTAGGCTTAGATTGAACATTACTAGTAACATTATCAAAATTTACCATAACACTTATAAGTTTAAGATTAATATTATTATCAGTAGCAATATTACTCTACTGAACAACACGACAAATATAATAATTAAATATAATACTCCAAATATATTATAATTTATTTATACTATAATTCTAACTAATAATCAATAGCTATATTAAAATAACTAAAATAGTTATAGCAATAGGAATTAACTTACCACGAGTATAATAAATATCAATAGTATCAAGAGTATCATTAGTATAAAGAGAATCAGTAATATCAAGAATATTAATAATATCATTAGCAATATCACTAGCAATATTAGCATGACTAGTATTAATAGTCATTATAATACTAATAGTATTAATAGTGCTATTATTAACTAGAACTAATGCTATTGGTCATTATGACTAAAAGTCTTATTAGACTTGATAATACAGTTAGAGCTAGTCTTAATGTTGAACTTAACGGCCATGATGAGGCTAAAGCTAGTAGTAATATTCATGATTGAAACTAATACTATATTTAACGATAAAGTTCATGACGAAGAAAGGAATGAAAATGATGCTAGAACTGATACTAATGATGATTGTATAACTAAAGGTTATAACTAATGGTTATGAAGATATAACTAAAGGTTATAATGAACGAGAATGAGAGAGATTAAGCAATAGGTTTAGATTGATTATTAGGAGTGTTATTAATAGGATGTGGAGGAGGAAGAGGAATGGTAGCAGGACTAGTTCCTTCAGCACATTCATCTTTACCCTTATCTCCACATTCCACATCATCACAATCACTCTCATCTCCACATTCAACCTCAATTTAACCCTATTTGAACCACATCCAACTCCACCATCTCATTCTCCACAAACTTCACATTCATCACTTTCATCTCCATATCCTCTTTCTCCACATTCAATACCTTTCGTCACCTCTAATTGCACCTCTATAACTTTTTGTTATGGGAGTAAATCTCCATGACCAATATCAGTATCAATACCAGTCACGACAGTCATACCAACATCATCTTGTTTCACAAGATGAGTTGTTGTAAGTTCACTAATATAACTAGTCTTATCATCATTAATAGCAATATTGCCAGCAATATCTTTCGCTGATTCTAGGGTATAATATATATATATAATATACTTCGTATATAATATATATTATAAGAAAAAAATTTACATGGCATTTATCTAGTTAATCAGCTTTAGTTTCATCATTACATTCGCTATCGTTATAATCTCGACCAAATATACCACATTCATAATCATCAAGACCTTCATTAATAGAACGAGCGATACTTTTTAGTTTATCAGCAATAGCTAATCTACGTTTACTAATACTATAATATACCTGTTCTATATCCTTCGCATTACCATTAGTGGTTATATTGGTAACAGCAAGAGGAATATCGTTATTAGTAGGATGAAGATTAGTAACTTCAACAGAAGTTATAGAATTATCATTCTCAACTTCAATAGTAGTAATAATACGATGTACTTTCATGATGTTTAATATTAGGATAAGACTTATCAGAACTTGCAGCTAGTTCATGATTGATAAGACTTATCAGACTGTTAAGTTCGTTTGCTGCAATCTATTTAATGTTGATAATGAGCATTTCCATGTCGAACACTAGCGACAGCATCAACAAAACTATTTTTGATAACATCAGTGCTACCAACCCGAAGGTCAGTAGCACCATGTTCATTAGAACGGCATATCGTCATCACTCATTGCAGTAGCAACAAAACTAGCCGCTTTAGCTTTAGCCTCACGCTTGGCAGCAATGGCAGCACGAGCATCGTCCATAATCTGCTTGATAAGTACATTATATGCACTAACAAGAACAGGGTCAGCAGGCTGTTCGATACCTACAATATGATATACATATCGGTCATAATCCACAACATTGTAAAGATTATCTTTACGAGTAAATGGATTACGGTCTTGTACACCAGCAGGTACAAACTGGCAAAGAACTTTGACAGCAACACCAGTCAGATACATACTAGCAAAACCAGCTTCAGCAGCTTCGCCAACATAGTTGACAAATCTACCGTAGAACTTGTCTTTGCGCATTACAAGCAGTATCTGATTGAATGGCATCTGAATAGCACCAAGCATACCCATTCGATGTGTACCATCAGGCATACTTTGAGCACCTTTGACAGGACTAGCAATGGTAACAAACGCATTGAGATAAGGACTGCCATTACGACCTGTACGTTCTTGACAATCAATATTAGTAATGACAGTAGTCATTACATAACTATGACCATCAGTACAAATGCGTTTAACAACATCATCAATGGTTTCCACTTGCGTAGAACTTTGGTTAGCTGTATCAACTTGTGGAGTCTGTGGAACAGCATCAACAGTAGGTTGAACAGGTTGGTTAACACTAGCAGTTGTATTAACTACATTAACACTCTCAGGAGCAACAGCAGCACTCTGTGCAGCTTGTGCTAAATCTTTAACGTCTGGCATGACTATTAAGTATTTAATTATGCTAATCAGTAGCATTACTGACAGTTGTTTTCGTTTCAACTGCAAAGTATTTAATGTTGATAATGAGCAGCATCATCTAGTAGAGATTAATCTCTACTAAGATAACTAACAATAGCCGATAGTATTCCAAATACAACAGCAGTAATCTGTTCATCACTAGTTGGTTCTACTTTCAATGCTAGTATGATAGCTGGAATCATCAGTATGATTGCAACTAACAGTAATGGTTTGTTTGTTCTCATAATGATTAGTATTAATGGTTAGTAATGTAATGAGATGAATAATCTCAATGTATTTAATGTTGATAATGAGCAGGATTATCATTAACTCTATCAACTTTAGACGGGGGTAGTCAATCAAGTTTAACATGACCGGGGGTTCTACTCACTAGCCTCACTATCACACTAATATATACTATTTTCAATACCATCTCTTCCACTTTCATATTCAACATCATCTTCACTACCTTCTTCATTTTCATCTTCACTATTATCTTCAACATCATTTTTTACCATATTCATTACTTTAATTTTCTTCTTTTTAATTATTATTACTTTCTCCTAGAACTTGACGGGGGTAGTCAAGTCCAATTTAATGACCCACCCCTCCTACTCACTAGCCTCATCAAAACATTAATATATACTATTTTCACTCTAATTATTACCATTACTATCACTTTCATTATAACTTTTCATTTCATTTTCATTATCGTTACCTTTATTACCTTCATCTTCATTATTTCCATTATCTTCGCCCTCATCTTTATAATTATCATCATTTTTATCATCGCATTTAATTCAGTCCTCACCAATATCTACAACTTCAGTTGCATATAAATCTTTATTTGCAATTACAATACCTTTATCGGTATCATTTTTAAATAAAACAAACTTATCAACTATAAGTCTATCTTTATCATCAAAAGTTTTTATTAATTTAGCTTCATTAATTATATTAATAAGTTTGTTAACATCACCTCTAAATATATAAATCGGATTAACAACATAAATATTTCTAATATTAGTTCTTTTAATAATATTTTCATCTTCAAGATAAGCAATAGCGTTATAATAATCTCTATAATTAGGCTTAACTAAACCATAACCTTTAATTAAATCATGAGAAATATAAATAACATTACTATTAAATTTAATATTTTCAGCAATATAACCAATAAAAGAAATAATAACAGCATATCTATTTTTTCTTATTATATCCCAAACTCTCATACCAATAGTAACAAAATTACGTTTAATACCAACTTCTTTACTAAGATGATAACTATTATCAAATTCAGCAACTATACCAGTTCTGGTACTTTTATTATAACTAAAAGGATTAGCAACAACAAGTCTTTGTTTTTCAAATTCTTCTAAACAATCAGCATTATAACAAACATCATTAACAAGTTTATTATAAACTTTAGTAGGTTTAAAATCTTCTTTAAAAGTCATAACAATAATAGTATTAAGTTTAACATAAAAATATATTACTCTAGGAAATGTCGAAATCTATTCCATGTATGGTATAAATATAGCAAATAAATAGCGAAATCTATTCCATGTATGGTATAAATTAGTATTTATAACTTATTGATAATCAGGTAATTATAAGTTAGCAATAGTATCTATATAGATATATTATATATATAATATTTAATATAATCAGCATTAATAGATTCGCTGTGACCCGCTCCGAGCTTCGCTCTTCGCTCAACTCCCCGTGGAGGATGAATACAATCAGTATCAATCACATCAAGTTAATCAATACTATCATTATTATCATTATCTCTATTAATATCATTAATACTAATATGATTAAGTCTAACTCATCTCCATCCTCCACGGGGAGTATGACTTGCATATTTATAATCATATAATCCTCTACGATTGAAATGTTAAAAATAGTTTTTCTCTTGGTAGATTCATTCAAACTCTTACATTTGCTAAAAACAATTAAGTTATGGGTAAAGATAAAAGTGAAACTAAACCTAAATACACTAGAGAATTTCATAGTGGAAAAAGGAATAAAAAAGAAGTTAAAGTTCCTAGTAAACTTAAACTTGGAAATATTGGTATTGATAGTATTATTAAAACTAAATAATTTAGTGTTATGATTAAAGTTGAAAGTAAATTTAAAGATTTCGGTATTCAAATACCTACTGACATTAGCGAAATAACAAGTGAAGCACTTGACGCTATTCTTACTAATGTAGTTATTGCTAAACATTATTGTGTTGTTGCTCTTTGCCAAAATGAAAGTTTGTTTAGTGTTATTAATAATAAAGTAAGTACAGTTGAGGTTATGCCAATTATTGCTAAGATTAGTAAAGAAGATGCTGAACTTATTGGTATGAACCAAATGGATAAGATTATTATTGACCGTTCTACTCTTGAACGTGGTTATCATCTTTATCTTAAACATAATGTTCTTAGTCCTCAATTTGTTAATAAGTATATTACTAATGATACTGAACTAACTCGTTCTATTACTGTTGGTACTTTTGGACAAAATCAAGGATATAAAAAAGGACAGAAAGTTTGGTTTGTTGAATTTAAAGTTATAGCTATTAATGATTTAAGAGCTGCTATTACTGATAAACATAAAGCTGTTAATCCTTTTATTTATCATTCTGTTGAAAAAGCTAATTAGCCATTTCGTCTAAATAATCGAACTCTTCTTAGAACTACTTATATATAATTTAAAATTATAGGTACTTGTGTTCTTGTTTATAGTAGTAATCTAAGAAGAGTTCTTAAACTTTCAATTATGGATTTTAAGACTAATACTAGTTTTAATATTGCTAATACTAGTTCTCATGAAGATTTTGATGATGATTATATTCTTATCTATAAAGATATAAATAATATATTAGATGATATTGGATTTCAAGGTGATGATAGAATACTTTGTAAATCTATTATTGAAAGTCTTGAAAAAGAAGCTAGTATTAATATACGAAAAGATAAATGTGTTGCTATTCCTCATATTGGTACTATTCAAAAGAATTGGTATCGTTCCAAACTTATTAGTCATTATAAAGACTTTAAAGAAGCTAGAAAAACTATGACTAGAGAAGAGTATAAAGAATATACTGCTAAAGTTATGGAAGAAGAAAAGCAAAAACATTATGAAGAAGAAGAAAAGATTAAGACTGAACTTAAGTTTAAAAAGAAACTTCTTCCTATTTGGATTAAACTAAGTAAAAAACATAGTGCTGCTTATGCTAATCTTTGGCTATATGCTATGGGTAAACTTGAAATTATTGAATTTGATGAAGAAGTAGAAGAAATATATGAACGGTTTGGAATTGGATTGGATGCTGACCATAGATGAAACTGGTATGCCAAAAGCTCCTACACTTAAACAACTTCTTGATAGAGATGTTAGTCTTCTTTATACTAGAGATAAATCTCCTAATAAAGAGATGTATGTTAAAGAAGTTGGAGTTATTTATTATCTTGGTGACCCTAAAGGTCCATGTCTACAAGAAGGTCTTAGTGAAAAAGAAGCTCTTAAGAAAGCTATTGAAAACTTTGATTTACCTAAAAATTATCAACCTGATATTCTTGTTTGGAAACTTATTAAAAGATATTATAATCAAAAAGCTGGAGCTGGTATGGAAGCTGTACTTAATATTAAGCGTGGTATTCATAATGTTGCTCTAGCTGCTAGCAAGTTAAATGAGTTGCTGAATGACAAGTTATCTGATGGTGCTAGTCTAGAAGATGTTCCAGTTGTTATTGGTTATATGAAACAAATTAATGATTTAGCTAATCAGTTTCCAAACACGATTAAAGCTCTTAATGTTGCTGAAGAAAATCTTCTGTATGAACAAGAGAATGTTGCTGGTAGAGGTGGTGTTGAAATTACTAGTAGTATGATTGAGGAATAAGCTGATGCTAATCCACTTCATCCTCCACGGGGAGTCTAGCGTAGGCACGTAGTGCCGAAGCGTACCCAAGCTAGTGTTGAACTTAATAATGTTAATATGGAACTTAGAGATAAAAGATATAATGATATTAGACTTATTTTTCATGAAGAAGAACATAAGTATAACGATAGTCTTGGTAATGATTATATTTCAACCACTACTATCCTTCATGGATATCAACCGAAGTTCGATAAGAACTATTGGTTGAGAAAAAAGTCTAAAGAACTAGGAATAAGCGAAAAGAAACTGGAGGAACAATGGTCAACTATTACTAAAGAAGCTTGTGAACGTGGAACTAATACTCATAATGGTCTTGAAGATGGTGTTAAAGGAGCATCTATGTTTCAACAAGCTATTAATTATCTTGATAAGCGTGAAGATGGTGTAATGGTTACTATTGCTGATATTCCAAATTTTGGTGCTAATTATAAACTTCTTAATCTTAAAGATTTTATTGAACTTACAGATAATCGTTATCCTCTTATTTATGATGCGTTTAAAATGTACACTGAAAGAGGATATAAGATTTATAGTGAGATTGGTATGTTTCTTATAGATTGGTTAATTAGTGGAACTATTGATATTCTTCTAGTTAATGAAGATACTAATTGTGCTATTGTAGGTGATTGGAAAACAAATCGTGGTGGATTAAGATTTAGTAGTGGTTATTATAAGAAAGATAAAACAGTTAAACCTGCACAACAAACTAATGTTTGGGTTGATAAAGATGAACGACTTTTAGCTCCTCTTAATCATCTTCCTAATTGTAATGGTGCTATATATAATCTTCAACTTAGTATGTATGCTTTTGCTGTTGAATATATACTTGGTTTAACTATTAAAGGTATTTGGTTATGTCATATTGATAGTGATTTTGAACTTAATGAATATGGTATGCCAAAAAGATTTTCTGATGGTCTTTATCATATTAAAGAAAATCCTATTGAAACTACTAAGTTTTTTACTATGAATTATCTACGTGATGATATTAATAAAGTTCTCAAAGATAGAGAATTACAAATTAAAGCTAGTGGTGTTCAAACTCAATTTAAACTTGCTATATGAAATTAAATAAAGATAATTTAATTGGAGTAATTATTGGATTTATTGTTTTAGTTATATTTGCTGTTTGTTTATCTAGTGGATGTACTAAACGTATTACTCCAGTTCCTGAAATTCGTTATGTTCCTGTTACTGATTCTACTGCTGTTAATGAATTAGTTTTAACTAAAGAATTACTTCGTAGAACTCAAGATTCTCTTAACGCTTATAAATCTGATACTACTATTAGTGCTGATTATTTTGTAGCTAAATATAAACTTGAACGTATTAGATATTATAATGATATTGCTGGTAAAGGAAATAATATCAAATTTTTACGTTCATGGATTCGTAGAACTCTTGAAGAATAAAATATTATGTATATTATTAATCGTAGAAAAAATATAAGATTAATTGGCAATGAACACGCTCTTGATGATAAACTTATATTTGTAATTTATAAAGTTCAAATTAAAGTTCTTTGGTTTTGGGTTACAATTAAAGAATTTGATGAAGATGAATATTATGACGCTGTTGATTGTTTTAGATATTGTACTAATCCTTATATAAATTAAATTATGGCTTACTTTGGAGATGCTTTTAAAAAACTATCTATTAAGGAAGGTGGTTATGTAAACGATAAAGATGATGCAGGTGGTGAAACTTATAAAGGTATTAGTCGTAGATATAATCCTACTTGGCAAGGTTGGACTATGATTGATTCTTATAAGAAACATTATACTGTTGGTAGTAAAGAGTTTAAGTCTAAGCTTGATAATGATGTTCAGCTTCAGAAACTTGTTTGGGAAAAGTATAAAATAGGTTATTGGGATGTATTTGAACTTGATGATTTTAATAGTCAGAGAGTTGCTGAACAATTATTTGATACTAACGTGAATTGTGGTCAAGTTGCAGCTATCAAGATGGCTCAAAGAGTTCTTGGTCTTAAAGAAACTGGTAGATGGAATCTTGATTTACTTAATAAACTTATCGAAATAAAAGATTAACTTAATACTGTATAGAATTATGAAGAAGATGTTAATAGCAATATTTATAATAGCGATTATTAATTTATGTGTTACTCTGTATTTATCAATAAGTCGTTTTAGTGTAGAAGTCAATTCATATAATAAAAGTGACACTGCTATTAATCATGTTCGGATTGATTCTATACAGTTAGTTATAACTGAAAGAGAAAGTATAGTTTATAAACTTAAAGAACATGAGAAAGATATTGAAGATAAAGTTATTAGTCTTAATGATAGTGCTACTTGGGAGTTATTCAAGAAGTTGGTGTCAGAGTGAGATTGATAATGTAGTGCATCCTCCACGGGGAGTCAACACTACTGATACAACTGTTCTTGTCCCTATTAATATGATTAAGATTGCTAATACTAAAATTATTAAAGCTAAACTTTATAAAGATATTATTAACGAACAAGATAGTATAATTAATCTCCATAAGATTAAATATAATGCTCTTTATAAAGAAGTTGAAACTTTACAAAATAATCTTGATAATAGTAATAAAGTAAATGATAATTTAAATAAGTCTATTGAACGTATTAAACGTAAGAATAGATATTTGGTAAGCGGTGGTGCTGTTTGCGCTATCGCTTTTGTTGTTTGTTTACTAGTTAAATAAAATATTATGGCTGATTGTAAATATCCTTTTCTAGAATACATTGAAGAACCTGATAAAGAGAAAAAGTATAAGAAAGCTAGTGATTGTGGATGGTATGACCCTCATAATAACTTTTTAATTGGAGATAGTGGTGGTTTTCTTTTAAATATTAGACCTGGCAAATTTGTTAATACTGAACTTTTTAATGAAGCTGCTAGAACATATCAAGCCACAGGTAAATATACTCAATTTAAAGTTGATAGTATTCCTCATAGACAATTTAGACGTAGAGAATGTGATAGACGACGTAATGGTTTTTCTGCTCCTTGTTGGCAAAATCCAGATGGAAGTATAGAAGATGTTTGGATAACAGGTGGTCATTATAATTTTCTTAATTATACTCGTATGGAACGTACAGATGAATCATCTGTTATTGTTACTGAACATGGAGCTACTGCTAAAAAGATTTATAGTTTTCCTAGTTTTATTGATGCTCAATTTTGGACTTGGCAAATTATAGAATTTTGTAGACGTAATAGTTTACATCTTATTATTGATAAAACTCGACGTGGAGGTTTTTCTTATATTATGGCTGCTGATAGTTCTAATGAAGTTAACTTATCTAAACATAAAGTTGTTATTCATGTTGCAGCTGATAATAAATATTTGATTAAGCAAGGAGGTTTAAGTGATTTTGCTGTTAATAACTTAAAATTCTTTGAAGAGAAAACTCCATTTAAAAGAGGAATATTTAGTCCTACTACTGATAGTTTTAAACTTGGTTATCGTATGAAAAATGGAGTTGAAGCTGATGATAGTTGGTCTAGTTCTCTTTTAAGTGTTAGTGCTAATAATAATCCTGACTGTGCTATTGGTAAAGATGCTGTTACAATTAAGGTTGAAGAGTTATCTACAATGCAGAACTTTGATGAGTTTATGAATGTAACTGAACCTACAATGACTGTTGGTACTCGTACTACTGGTACTCTTATGGCTTGGGGAACAGCTACTGCTGCTAATATGCAAATATTTGAACAAAACTTTTATAATCCTAGAGCATTTAGATTTATGGCTTTTGAAAATGTTTGGGATAATGATGCTCGTAATGAAGTTTGTGGATTCTTTAAATCTTATGCTTGGGGTCTTGAAGGAGAAATAGATGGAGTTAAAGGATTTGATGAAGATGGAAATAGTAATCTACGAATAGGACTTCAGCTTGCTGCACGAGAAAGAACTGAAAAGAAAAAGACTGCTAAGACTTTTGCAGAATATCTTAATTATCTTGGTCAGCGTGCTTTATTCCCTGCTGAATCTTTTAGTAGTGCTAGTGAAAATATATTTAGTAGTGAAGCTCTTAATAAGTTTGAGGATAAACTTCGAGTTGATAATAGTTATAAGTTTTATACTGATGGTGAATTATTTGAAGATGGAACTAAAAAGATTTATTTTAAATCTAATGCTCGTATAAGAATTGAAAATCCTGATATGAAAACTTATGATTATATTCAAGGAGTTCCTAGACGTGGTAACGAAGACCCTCATGGTTGTATAAGAGTTTGGTTTGCTCCTGAATATGAAGAAACATATATTAATGATAGACTTATAAGAAGTATTCTTCCGGGTACTTATGTTGCAGTTTATGACCCTGTTGGTATTGATAAAGATAAAAAAGAAATTACTGATAGACATTCTCATAATAGTATATTTGTTATTGAAATGCCTAGAGAACGTAATGGGTTTAAACCTAAATTATGTGCTGCATATTATGGACGTACCGAAAGACTAGAAGAAGCTGATGAAAAGTTTTATCGTTTATGTAAATGGTATAATTGTATTGGTACTGGACTTGTAGAAATAAATCGTGGTGAAACTGTTTCTAACTTTCGTAAATGGAAAGCTACTAAATATCTAGGTTATGAACCTTTATATGTTTGGGATTCTGCTGTTAAAGAAAAAGTTAGTACTAGTTATGGTTATAATATTGGTAGTGGTCCTAAGAAACTAGATGGTCTTCGTCTTCTTAAAGAGTTCTTATATGAAGTTATTGGTAAGAATGAATTTGGAGAAGATATTTATGTTTTTGAAAGATTTCTTGATTATCAAACAATTCTTGAACTTAAAAAGTTTAATACTGAAGGTAACTTTGACCGTATATCTAGTCTTATACTTTTAGGTATATATTGGAAGTCTATTGATATTAAAGGTAAGCGAGAACTTGCTAGTCGTAAGAAAGTTACAGAAGATAATGATAAAACAGATATTTTTAATAGACAATGGTTTTAAGATTAAACAAATAAAGATATGTATAATTTTGGTAGACTTGATTTTCCTAATCAGCACGTTAGTTATGCTGAAAAACAAGAAGTTGATTGGTATGCTAAATGTTGTGATTATGTTATAGAAGCTGGTATTGCTTGTAAAGCTGATTTTAATGTAGAAGAAAAGTTTAATATACTTCTTGGTAATATTCCTAGAGAATATTATAGAAAAACTCTTAATCCTTATAATGAGAAAGATGAAAATCTAACTCGTTTTCCAGCTACTATGCGTAATTATGATATGATGAAAGGTATTATTAGAAGATATATTGGTGAATATATTAAGAATCCACATGATTTTATTGTTGGAGCTAATAATCCAGAAGTTGTATTTGCTAGAGATGCTGAACTTGGTAAACAAATTATGATGCTTGCAGAACAAGCTGTTGCTAAGAAAATACAAGAAAGTTATATGCAGTTTGTTAATGAAGGAAATAATCCTGAACAATTTAATCCTGAACAAACTGTTGATATTGAAGCTTTTATTAAAGAATTTAATGAAAATTTTATTGATGATATTAGTGCACAAGGACAAGATTTAATTAATGTTATTGATGACCTTACTGATGCTTTTACTATATACGCTAGAGCTTATTTTGAATTTGTTGCTTTTGGAGCTTGTTATACATATAGAGATGTTGTAGGTAATCAATTAATTAAACGTGTTGTTAGTGTTAGAGATGCTTTTCCTGTTACTAACGATAATATGTTTGCAGAAGATTATGATATGTTTGCTGAACGTCGTATGTTGACTAAACAACAAATTATAGATGAATTTTATGAATATCTTTCTGAAAAAGAACGTGAAGCTCTTGATACATATTATCAATATAGTGCTACTACTTCTAGTGATAAAGCACTTTTAAATTGGGATAAATATATGTATTATTTTGGTGATATATGTAGTAAATTTAATAAAGATGATTTGCAACATATTAAGAACACTAATATAATGGCTCGTGATGCTAATAATGGTTTATTTGAAGTTTGGCATACTGTTTGGAGAGGTGAAATAAAAGAAGGTATTCTTACATATAGTAATGGAGCATTTGTTACAACAAGAATTGTTGATGAAACTTATCAGCTTAACCCTGCTGGTGGTGATATTAGTATTGAATGGGTGTGGCGTCCACAAGTTTATGAGAGCGTTAGAATTGGTTCTCGTGCTACAAGCATATATCCTTATAAGGCTCGTCCTATTGCTTATAATAGGAATGGTAAACTTCCTTATAATGGTATTGCAGAACTTCTTCCCGGTTTTGGAAGATTTAGTATTGTAGATACGATTATTCCTTATCAAGTATTTCGTAATATAGTTTCTTATCATAGAGAAATGGCTATTGCTAAAAATAAGATGAACGTTCTTATGATTGCTAAATCTCTTCTTGGTAAAAAACCTGCTGAAACTATATATCGTATGGCTGCTGATGGAGTGCTTTATATTGATGATGAAGATGATGTTAATCTTGTTAAAGCACAAAGTGTTCGTTATCTTGAAAGTCGTATGAATAATTATATTACTGAACTTGGACAACTTATCCAAGAGATTGAACAGACTGCTAAAATGGAATGTGATATGACTCCGCAACGTTATGGTGAGATTGCTAATAGTGCTGGTAAAGGAGTTACTGATGAAGCAGTTATTCGTGGAAGTATGGGTTCTGTTATTATTGAATTTATATTTGATAAAATGAGAGAACGAGATTATCAAGCTGAAATGGATTATACTAAACTTGCTTGGATTGATGGTCTTAATACTTCTTATAAAACTAAAGATGGTGATATTAGATATTTAAGTCTTGATGTTAATAGTCATATATTTGCTAATTATATTGTTACTTGTAAAACTTCTGTTAAAGAACGTGAGAAACTTGAACAATATAAACAACTTGCATTTAGTGCTGCTCAAAATGGTAATATGGATATGGCTAATGCTGCTATTCGTGGAGATAATGTTGCTCAAATTAGTAAACTTATTGATAAATATCAAAATATTCAACGCGAACATGAGCTTGATGTTGAACGTGTTTCTCAACAAACAGAACAACTTCGTCAAGAATTTGAACTTGCTAAGATTGATAGAAAAGCAGAACAAGATAGAGAAACTATTAGAGTTGAAAAATATCTTGATGGTCAAATTGAAGCTATGAAAGCAAATGCTAATATTATGAGTTTTGATAATGGTCTTAGTGATGCTGAAAAGAGTCAAGCTGAAGAACGTATGGAAAATGCTAGACTTAATCTTGAACGTAGTAAACTTAGTTTAGATGCTAGAAAAGCTTCTGTTGAAGCACAACTTAAAGAAAAAGAATTAGCTGTTAAACTTAAAGAAAGTGATGATAAAGTCAAGATTGCAAAAGCGAATAAAAATCGCTATGATAGTAAAAGTAAATAATCGGCTGTACTTTTAAATTTTGTTCATAATAGGGCTGGACTTGCTTGTGAAAGTAGGTTCAGCCCATTTTCATTTTTCTTTACATCACATGAGCTATTTTAAGCTCATTCTAAGCACTTTATTCATTTCGTGATAGATTAATCATTATGATAAAATTTGATTCATACATGGCTTCTCTGAAAGCGATAGACTAGGTTATTAGTAATAAATATCCTAGTTAGCAATAGTATGTTAGTCGGCAAATCGGTTTAAAGGTGAACATATTTTAACGATATAAGTAAAACTCGTATTATTATTATAGTTTATATTTGTGATATAGTAATTAATTAAAAACAAAGAGTTATGCCTAATTTTGATAGTTTTGGTTTTAATGGTGAAACATCTAATGGTGATGGAAAACCTACTGACGACATTACAGACCTTGATACAGGTAAAACAGGGCAGTTAGATGCTGATGGTAATCCTATTGATGATATTACTAATAATAGTAATGGAAATGGGAATGGTGATTCTAATGCTAATAAAGATAATCAATCTTCATCCTCCACGGGGGGTCAGCCTACTAGTAAAGCGAATGATGCTGATGCTGAACATGGTTTAGAAGAAGGTACTATTATCGAAGATGGAGATAATAAATATACTGTTGATAAAGACGGTAATCTTATTGACGATAAAGGTAATATCTTTAAAGCTAAAAATGAAGTTGCTGCTTATCTTAAAGAATTTGAAGTAGAAGATACTAAGGAAGAAAATACTATTGATGTTAAATCAATTCAAGAACTTGTTGGTGTTTCTGTTACTTCAGAAGATGGTAAACCAGTTGCTTTTGATAATACTCCTCAAGGAGTTGCAAGTTATATTCAATCCGTTATTGATTTAAAACGTGACGAATTTGCTCAAGCTGGTGTTAATAAGTTATTTGAAGATTATCCTATCGTTGGTGATTTTCTTAATTATTATGTTGCAAATGGTAATTCATTTGAAGGCTTTGGTGAACTTCGAGATAGAAGCGGTATTGAAGTAGATGAAAATAATGTAAGTCAACAAGAAGCTATTGTTCGTGAGGCGTTTAAGGAATTTAATCGTCGTGGTAATGTTGATAAGTATATTCAATATCTTAAAGATAGTAATGAACTTTTCAATGTTGCTAAAGAAGAACTTGAAGCTCTTCAGAAAGCTGATAACGAAATGCGTGAAGCTAATGCTAAAGAAGCTATGCGAGTTAAAGCAGAAGAAGAGAAACAACTTGTGGAATTTTGGAATGGAGTTAAAGATTGTATTGATAAGCGACAGATTGCTGGTTATCGTATTCCCGAAACTGTTATTATTGAACGTAATGGTAAACAGATTTCTACTACTCCAGAAGATTTCTTCAATTATGTTTATCAAGTTGATGATAAAGGACTTTCTCGTTATGAAAATGATTTAATGAAGTTATCTCCTGCTGAAAGACGCGATGAAGAACTGCTTAAGGCTTGGCTTAAATATACAGGTAAAGGTTATGATAGTTTGATAGAAATGGCTGTTTCTGATAAAGAAGCTAAAAAGTTGAAACTTACTGCTAGTCAACGTAAATCTACAAAAGGAGCTATTAAAATAACTAAACCTGACAGTAAAAAAGATGCTCTGAAAGATGAGCGTTTTGGTTATTAACATAATAGTAAATTTGTAGATGAAAACATTACGTGTTATTGGACAAACTCGTTATGAAGATAGAGGTTATTCTAATGAAGAATCAATTGCTTATCTTCAGCTTCAAAAGCCAGAAGAAATTAATAGTTTTCTGACTTATAATTATGGTATGGATGATGACCGTTTTCCTTTAAGTTTTATTACTGAAGGTCAAGGTAGTCGTGGTATTAAAGATGTTACTACTGTACAATGGACTTGGAAAACTATAGGTCGTATGAAGTTTACAGACTTTGTAACTTACTTTAATACTGCTGTTACTAAACCCGGTCAAAATGGTAGTGAATTTGAAGTTCATTTCTCTACTCATTGGTTTATTGAACAACATGGTCTTACTGCTCCCGATGGTGTTACTCAAGTTCGTATTCAGAAAGACTTAGGTGAATCTGCTTATGGTTATGCTTATCTTCTGAAACTTACTTCTCCTAATCCTGATGCTTATGTTGACCCTCAATGGTTGGCTAAAGGTATGTATTGGGCAATGAGTGCTCCTACTGTTTCTGAATCTTATTCTAAAGGTAACAGAAGTAATACTATGGGTCCTGCTGGAATGACTTCTCAACTTGAGTTTTATCGTTATTCTAAAGAAATAGCTGGTAATCTTGCTAATGTTGTTACTCAATATCAATTCCAAAATGATAATGGTGGTACTTCTAATCTTTGGATTAACGAAGAGATGCGACAGTTCAACTTGCACATGAGAGTAATGAACGAAGAACGTTTGTGGAAGTCTGAATATAACCGTTTACCTGATGGTACTATTCCTTTGAAAGACCATGATAATGGTAAACCTATTCCTCGTACTGCTGGTATGTTAGAAATTTGTCGTGAATCTAACTATGATACATATGGTGAAGTTCTGACTCTTAACAAACTTGAACGTACAGTTGGTGATGTTCTTGACCGTGATACTCAAGATGGAGATAAGAAAGTTGTTCTTATGGGAGGTAAAGGATTTATTCGTGACTTTGAAATGGCTATCAGAACTGATGCTAAAGAAAACGGATTTATTACACCTCTTGGTGAAAAGATGATTCAAGATAATGGTGATGGTCTTTCTTATGGACGTTACTTTAATAAGTATAAAACTCCAGATGGATATATCATTACTGTTATTCATAATGCTTATTTCGATAAGGGTACTGATGCTGAAGCTGCTAAGCAAAATGGTATGATTCATCCTACTACTGGCTTACCTATTACTTCTCATCAAGCTGCTTTGATTGATATGAGTAATTATAAAGGTAATCAGAATGTTCGTATAGTACGTCAAAAAGGACAGGCTTATAAAGCTAAAGTTATTGAAGGTATGACTGATATTCCTGCTTGCTGGGGATTGCCTAATACTAATCATGCGGCTACTGAAATTGATATGGCTCGTTATGAAGTTAAAGGTTCTATTGGTTTGCAGGTAGATAATACCACTAAGATGTTCTTATTGAAATGTGTATTATAATCATTTAAAAGAAGCTATTTAAGATATGGATTTTAACAAAGTAAATGAAGCTAATAAAGCAGGAGAAAATACTCCTGCTGCTTCTAATATAAATACAGATAAACAGGTTATACCCCCCGTAGAGGATGGAGTAGATAAACAGCCTGCTAATACAGTAGGATTTAGAGATGAAAGTCTTGATGAACCTTATACTGAAAAACGAACTATTACTATTAATTTAGTTACTAATTATTCATTATATCGTAGAGCTAATGATAAAACATTACCTAAACGAATGGATAAAATTGGTAGTTGTGTTCGTAGTTCTCGTACTCTTTCTTCTAATAAAGGTGAGATTGAATCTTATTTTCCTGCTTTAATTGGTCTTGCTCCTAATAATGAAAACTTTATTTCACGGGTTAAGGCTTATCTTAATAATATTAGTGTTTCAGTTGATGAACTAGGTAAGACTTTTGATATTTCTTTCTTTTGGAATCGTAAACGAGATTATCTTCGTTTTAGAGCTGAAGAAGAAGCTATCGAAACTGCTTATATGAATAGTGACCGTAAAGGAGTTAAAGAACTTAGAGAAGCTCTTGAAGCTAAGATTACTAAGTTAAATCTTCTTGAAAGTGAAAAGTATAAATATGGTTATCCTATTGTTCTTGATGATTATCTAATTTATCGTCATTGTTTATTATATAAAGATGTAGCTAAAGATATTGCTCTTATTAATTCTGACCCATCTATTAGATTTTATTTTAAAGATGACCAAAGAGAAGCTGAGCGTCTTGCTAAACATCGTCAGGAAATTAATTCTGCTAAAGGTAATTATGTTAAACTTCTCACGAATAGTGATTTGTTTGATGCTGTATTTATTCAATACTGTGTTGCCAATAATATTAATATTCCTAACGGTATGGCTATGGATACTGTTGATAAACAAACTCATCTTGATAAATTTAGTACAAATGAACCTGCTAAGTTTAATAAACTTTGCAATGATAAAGATATTACTATTAAATCTTTAATTGAGGTTCTTATTTCTCGTGGAGAATTTATCAGAGCAATTCATAATCAGAATATTACTACTCCTGATGGTGAGTTCATTGGTGCTAATGTTAAGGAAGCTGTTATGTGGTTTAAAAATCCTACTAATAGTGCTCTTGTTAGTGCTTATAAAAATAAACTTAAAAACATTTGATTATGAACATTGGGGAGATGCACGTGACGTTCAGAGAACTGGCACAACAGATGGGTATGCAGACCGTTCGTGCTATTCTCATGGAAGATATAGATATTTGTCTTAATGCTGCTATAATTGAAAAAGCTAGAAATGTAATAGTAGAAAACGTTGGACCTGTTCCTTATAATGATAAGGTTGCTCGACAAAATGCTTCTATTAGTCCTGTTAATGCTCTTAGAACTTTATACACAGCGGGTACTGTTAACGGCGGAGATATTACAGGTGGTGGAACAGAAGTTGACCCTTATAAAATTAATATTGATAGCGACGGAATAATGCTATATACAGGCTTTCAAGTTAGTTATAATGGCAAGACAATTTATGATTGCAGAATTATTGAGGCTGAAGATTTAGGTCAAACGCTAAGAGATTTTTGTAATCGTGCTGCGAAAGATGCTCCGATAGTTACTATATTTGGTGATGAATCTGGTATTAATGTTGATATATATACTGGACGTAATAATACAGTTAAACCTCAATTAGTTAAATATCTTTATATCAAAGAACCTGCTAAAGTTAAATTTGATGAAGATAGAGAAGAAGATTGGGTTAATTGTGATTTACCTCCTTATTTACATATGGAAATAGTTATGCGTGCAGTACAGATTTATCTTGCTAGTATTGGTGCTACTTCTAATGGAGCTGATAAACAAAGTTAAACTCTAAATTAAATTAAAAATGAGACAGTTTTTGTTGGCGGGCAAAGTCGCTTATGGAGCGGATTTACCTCTTGCTGCTGGAGCGGTTGCTTTTACTTATCTTGCTGATGGCAAGGAAACAATTGACGCTGACGGTACTAAGATTACCGATAAATTTTACATTAATCTTGGTCGTGAAGCAAATGGTCCAGTAGTTCTTCCAGCTTATAAGAAACATCTTACTTTTGTTAAAGGTGTTTATCAAGCTGCTACTACTTTCTCTGCTAATCTTACTATCGGAGATGTAAATGCTTATTCTGATTATTCTATCATGATTGTGAAGAAAGGATTAAAGTTCAATGAACGTAATCGTTGGACTGCTACCATTCATACCGGTCTTAATCCTACTGCTAATGATGTAGCAAAGAAATTAGCTAACCAAATTAATAATAATACTGTTGGACATGGTATTAAAGCATCTATTTCTGATGCTAAAATCACTCTAACTGCTGAGTCTAAAGGTGTTGATTATGAAATTCTTGGAGCTGATGAATTAATGGATATAGCTGTTACAGTTACAACTCACGGTTTACCTGCCTATGGCGATGCTGCTTATATTACCGATTTAGCTAATAAGGCTGCTGCTGATGCAGGTATTGAATATACTTATCGTGATACTTACACTGAATTGTATCCTGCATATCCTATTAATCCTTTGAAACAACCTGATAGTGCAGATGCTGGATATACTATCTTTACGCTTCGTTTTGCTGTTCCGCGCGAAATGAAAACTAGAGATGAAGTTGTTCATCAGATTGTACAAATAGCGTTCCCTACTGGAGCTGCTGCTATTACAACTGTTGAAACTATCCTTAAAGCTATTGCTACTGAAGAAAAAGCATAACCTATTACCCGACTCGATTAGGTAAATATTAGGTAATATTAATCGAATAGGGGCTATTGGTATTAGCATTAGTGTTGATACTGATAGTCCCTATTCTTGTATCTATAAAAATGGAATTAATAGAAAACGCCTTTGAACAAGGTCTTATTCCCGGTATTGTTATTGTTGTTTATCTTATAATTAATAAGATAATTGATAATAATAAAAGAAATCCTTTAGATGATATTGCCAAACTTCTTAACATAGTTACTAAAGATATTATTGAAAAAGATAGAGAAAAATCCAAAGCTGTTGTTTCTATTGCCATGATTAATGCAGCATCAGAATGTGCAAAGTTTGTTGCTTCAACTATTATTACTAATAATGTCGATAATAATCGTGACCAAATAGAATATAATGCTAGACACTTAGTTAATAGTGTTTATTATGATACTTATTCTAAACTTAATATGTATCGTGGAGATGAAGATTATCTTAGTCATTATATGAAAGAAGAATGGAAAGAAGATATTTATGGTGATATTATAAATATTGTCTATAATAAAAATCTTGATTCTAATCAACGCATTCTTGCGTTTAATAAACGTGTTGATATTAGAGTTAATGATTATACTGCTTATATTATTAATAAAGCATTTAAATAAGATGGTATTATGATAAGAGGTTATATTAATAATCCAAAACAGCTATCTAAAGAGATGCAATTACGTATCGCAAGCATGGCTGAAAAACAGGTGAGAATAGCAGAATTAGGCTTCCCATTGAACGAAAAAAATTGGTGCAAACTAACACAAGGACAGATTTTAATTCAAGCACTAGAAGCCTTAGAATTGCTTTCTGATGAGCAACAAAAATCAATTATTAATTCATACAATAACTTGATGATAGAATGAGTGAACAAATAGATGATAGTTATGTTAATGGTGTCTATGTAAAAGCTGATGGAACTGAACAAGTTGAGATTAATCCTCAATATGTTTATATGACTGTTCCTAGTAAATATGTTTGTGTTTATCATAAACTATTAGTTCTTATGGCACAATATGGACTTGATATGCTTAATGATTGTTCTGCTACTTGTAAAGGTAATAATAGAAATATTGTTACTTGTTGGAATATGTTTCAATCTGCTATGGCAGCATATCAACTTGGTCAAGATAAACTTGCTGAAACTCTTCTTAAATATATTAAAGGTCAACTTAATATTATTTATGAAGGTAGTGAACAAGTTCAGTATAGTGGTTCTATTACACTTCCTGTTGATGAAGAAGGTAAAATTCATGCAATAGTTAGTTGTGGAGATGCTCCTAAATTTTATGTTGACCCTGAAACTGGTAAACTTTGGGAGAAGAAAGAAGAAGGTAAAGAATATAATGAAACTTATAGTCTTAGTGATGTTGATTATGATAATGAATAATGTGAATGTGTTTCATCCTCTACGGGGGGTCTACACTATGAATTTAGTAAACCTAGAGAACGTATGAAAACAATAGAAGAAGAACTTGGTAAAGTTAGTCTTACTTGTAATGGTCAATGGAATGATAGACCTTATGAAAGACTATGTATAGTTCATGACGGTTTCTACGCTAGCTATATATCTCGTAAAGCTGTTCCTGCTGGTATTCCTTTATCTAATGAAGAATATTGGCAACCTATTGCTAAGCTTCGAGAAGATTTAGTTATTGATTATGAAACTTTCAAAAAAGAAATACTTGAACTTATTGCTGTTATCCAAAGAGGTCTTAAAGCTGCTAGAATTGTAGTATCTACAATGGAAGATAGAGATGCTCTTACTTGGGAACAGATTGGAGTAGGTTGTGAAGTTTATGTTATTGAAACTAAAAAGAGTTATATTCTTGATGAAATAACTCCTGTTACTAATGCAAAGAAATGGCATCTTGAAGCTGACTCTGAAATTGGTTCTAAATTTGTAGAATCATTTAGCGGTATGTTTCCAAGAGCAATTGCAGAACGTGCAGTTGCTGATGAATTTGGTATTAATATTCAAGATAACTATCTTCGTCGTAATGTTGTAGTTAATTATATGGCGCAAGTACTTAAACAGTATTTTGAAGATAATGCTGTTCAAATACTTGAAGGTCAAATTACTCCTGAAATGCTTAGTGAAACTGTTAAACAAATGTTTACTGCTTCACAGATTACTAATGCAGCTGATGAAGAAGATTTAACTGTTGTTGATAATCTTCTTAAATTTGCAGATAAAGACTATAATACAAATGATTATAGTGGAAAGGCTCGTAAATATCTTCGTAAGAATATGATTAGTGGTGTTAATACTCTTACTCAAGATATGATTAACGAGCCTAATACTATTTATATACTTCAATATGATTATTGTTTAGCTGGAAAAACTATTGAACTTCCAGATAATAGTATTATTCTTTGGCGAGGTGGTAGATTATATGATGGTGCTATTAAGTTGAATCAATGTAGACTTCTTAGTAATTATCGTCAAGAAGATATGTTTGATAAAGAATCAATATCTCTTGATGGAAATTGGGCTGTTGGTCAAATACTTTATCATCCTCTTGATTTAGGTGAAGATAATAAACAAGTTGAAATTGTTGGTTGGGGTGGTACTTATACTAATGATTTTTATTGGTTTTGGGATGGTGAAAAATGGGTAAGTATGGGTTTTGATTTATCTGTATATCTTACTCGTGCTGAATTTGAAGCTTTCTTAGAGAAGTTAAGAGAAGAAATGGAAAAATTTTATGCTTGGCTTCTTGAAGAACTTAAAAAGATTAATGACCATCTTGAGATTCATGACCAACAAATATCTGAACTACAACAAGATGTAATTGATATTAATACTAGAATTGATAATCTTATTACTGAATATAATGCTAAGTTTGAAGATATTTATAATAAGATTGGAGATTTAAATAGTAATATTGAAGGTAGTATTACCAATCTTGAACAATATATTAATAATAAGATTGAAGAAATTCTTAATAAGATAGAACAAGAGGGTGGTAACGTAAGTAATGAGTATAAACAATATTTTGAAAGTAATTATGTATCAATGTTTAAAAATAAGATTAGACCGGGTACTAATATTACTTTCGTTGAAAATGATGATGGTACTATTACTATTAATGCTGCTGGTGGAGGTTCTGGCGGAGGTGGATTAACCGAAGAAGAAGTAAGAAATATTATTAATTCTATGCTTAATAATTATTATACTAAGCAAGAAATTAATGATATTATTGCTGGTCTTGATGGTAGTGGTGGAACAGGTGGGGATGGCACTCATAATGTCATGTCTATTACTCAACTTGGTGAAGCTAGAACAGGTAAATATCTTGTTATGAATAAATTTGCAGATAGTGAAACTAAACCTAGTAGACTTGATGTAGATTTTAATTCTCTTTATACTGATATTAAAAATAAATTAGTTGGAGAAGGATTTGGACAAGGTGGTGGAAGTGGAGAAGGTGGTGGCATTGCTGCTAGTCAAATTCAAGCTTGGATTGCTGCTGTTGTTCCTATTGGTTCTATTATGCTTTGGGATGGTTCTAATCCTCCTGCCGGTTGGGAAGTTTATACTGCTGCTCAAGGACGTTTTGTTATGGGTTATATACCTAATGGTATTAATATTTATAACAATCCTAAACAAGGTAATCTTGATTGGAAAACAGTTCTTGAAAGTGTTGGTAGTACTTACGACCCTGCAACTCCCGGTCGTAATATAACCGCATATGGATTTTATATTGGTGGTACAGATTTACCTCTTCATCAACATGCTGTTGCTGTCGGTAAAGGTAAAGCAGGTGATAATAACCATTCAGTTGTAATGCCTAGTAACTGGCGTTTTATATCTGGTGATGTTAATCATGATGTTGAAAAGACTTGGCCCTATGGTACTGATAGAAATAGACTTGATAATCTTGGTATCAATAGTTCTACCAATTGGTATATGACTGGACCTAATATTAGTAATAATGGTGAAATGACTTGGCAACAAATAAGTGGTAATAGATGGACAGGTGATTATCTTGCTATTAATAAACTTATGCCTACTATTGCTTTACATTATATTAAACGTGTTTCTAATCCGTGGTAATTATGGCTGAAGAAAAAAATGTTTTTGTTGGTACTAATTGTCAATCTTTTGACCCTAGTAAAGTTCAGTGCGATAAAGAAGGCAATATGCCAATTCATATACTAGATAAGTATTGTGAAGAAAATGATACTAGATATAATATATATCCTTTAACTGTTATACAAGCTGTATTTGATGGTTTAACTGGTACTAGACTTGATAGAATACTTGCTGCTTGTAATAGTGTTTATTTAACTTGGGAAGGTACTTTTGCTGATACTGTTAATAAACTTAATAAAATTTATCGTCGTAAAGGATATATTATTACTTATCGTGATGAAACTAATATTAATTGGACACAACGATATAATAGTGATGATATTAGTGATGCTGCTTGGACTAATCCAGATAATTGGGAGGGGTGGTCTTTTGATACTGTTATTAAAGATTTAGCAGAAGCACTTGAAGAGATATTTAGTAATATAGGTGATTATAAAGATTTTCTTGATATTATTACTGGTTTTATTAATGAGTTTGTTATTAATGTATTCAATAACATTAATAATTATCCTCAACTAGTTGAAATTATTAAGAATAGTACAGTTGAAAGTTTACCTATTATTATTAAAGATATATTTAATAATATTAATGAGTATCCAGAGCTTAAAGAAATATTTAATCAATATATTAAACAATGGACTGAATCTATCTTTAATAATATTTCTTCTTATCCTGCTCTTAATCAGTTTATAACTAATGCTATTAATGCTCATGTAGAAACTACTATTAATAATATATTTAACAATATTGATAATTATCCTGCTATTAAGAATCTTATTGTTACTAATACTGTTAATAAAGTAGTTGATATATTTAAGAATATTAGTCAATATCCAGAATTACAAGAAGTTATTCAGAATAATATTAATGAAAGAGTTGATTATATATTTAATAATATTAATCAATATCCTGAACTTATTGGTATTCTTTCTGATTTAGTTTGTAATTGTGTTAAAAATATATTTGCTAATATTAATAATTATCCTGCTCTTGTTACTTGTATTAATAATGCTGTAAATAATAGAGTTGATTATATTTTTAATAATATTGATAGATTTCCTATTCTTAAGAATCTTATTGAAACTAAAGTAGAAGCTAGAGTTACTTATATATTTGAAAATATTAATAGCTTTACTGAACTACTTAATGTTATTAAAGGTAATATAGAAAATATCTTTAATAATATTGATAATCATCCTAATCTTAAAGTTGTAATTGAGAATAAGGTTGAAGCAACAGTTGAAAAGATTCTTACTAATATAGATAATTATCCTCTTATTAAAGAAAAGATTATCCAGTTCTGTAATGAGGCGATTGAAGCTAAACGTGGTGTAGCAAATGGTATTGCTAGTCTTGATGGAGATGGTAAAGTTCCAGCAAGTCAATTACCTAGTTATGTTGATGATGTTCTTGAAGGATATTATGTTGATGAAACTCATTTTGCTGAGAAGTATATAGAAGATGCTCCTGTATATTATACTCCTGAAAAAGGTAAGATTTATGTTGATATAAGTACAGATACTGATTATAGTGGTAAGACCTATCGTTGGTCTGGAACTAAATATTCAGTTATATCTGAAACTCTAGCTTTAGGTGAAGTTACAGGTACTGCTTATGATGGAGGCAAAGGTAAGAAAACTACTGATATTGTTAATAGTTTACCTGATGTTATAGTTGTAAATAGTATTGATTTTATAGCAGAAAATGAAACTACTGTTCAGTATAATATTAATACATATAATAAACAAGATAGCGGATTATATCAACAACAAAATAACTCAAATAAAAAATTGCCAATTGTTTCTAAAACTAAAGCTGGTGTTATGTCTGCTGCTGATAAAGTTAAACTTGATGAAACTTTACCTAATCAGATTACGGAACTTAGTAATAATGTTTATACTAAAGAAGAAATTAATAATAAGTTTGATAATGTGCCGACAGTAGAAAATACTTATACTAAAGCTGAAGTTGATAAAGCTATTGCTGATGTTATTAAAGCTTTAATTCCTGATGGTTATGAACTTGTTATTAAAAAGAAAACAACTTAATATTAATTATGGTGGTACTGAATAAGTGCCACCATTTAAAGTTTATAAAGTTATGCAAGATATTAATCAACAATTATATGAAAGAAAAGATACTCCTGAAGGATTTATTCCTGTTTATGGTGTAGTTATTACTGTTCCTACTGGAATATATACTAATGGATTAAAAGAATTTACTTGTGATAAAACTTTTGATGAAGTAAAAGAAATACTGTTAAAAGGTGGAAGTATTATTGCTGTTGATAATAATAATAGTAGAGTTAATTTTGATAGAATTGTTATAGGTAATAATGATATTAGTGCTACAATTACTTATTTTTCTAATGGCGGAATTAATAAAATTGATTTAAGTTGGGATAAAGATGCTACTAGAGCTGGAGAAAGAGGAACTAAAAGTATTAATACTTTTGTAGCTATAAATAGTAATCAAATTATTAAATCATATGATATTAATACTATTATTATGTTATTAACCAATGATGGTACTCCTACAGAAGTATTAAATGCTATAAATACTACATTTACTAATTTTGATGGATTTGTCGCTGCTATTGGTAAACCTAATTCTGTATTTTATAATAATAATTATGGTAAATTTTATATTAGATATACTGGTGATGTTATAATTATACAATGGAGTAATAGCAATACAATAAATCATGTAGCTTTACGTAATGATGGTAATTATGATTATAATACTATTCAAATAGTTGACCAAACTCTTTATAAATTATCTGCTCTTACCGTTGAGCCAATAGTTAATCCTAAAATATGGATTGGAACTGCTACTCAATATGCAGCTATTGCTCAAAAAGATAATAATACTACTTATATAGTTAAATCAGATGCTTAAGTTATGGCTATATATCAAGGAGATATTGGAATACATGATATTAAACTTGGTAGTATAAATGTATTTGAAATATATCAAGGTTCTAAACTTGTTTATCCAGAGAATACTGAAGTTACTATTACTTTTAAATTGAATGTTTCCGGAACTGTTACTATTAATGGTTATACTCCTGTTATAAGTGAAAACAATACTAAATTTGTATTTACTATTCCTGTTAAGACTGATTATACTGCTAATATTATTGCTGAACATTATAAATCTCAAACTATTAGTGGTAACAGTGGTTATTTACCTATAACTCATAATGTAGAATTAGAATGGGAACAAAGATTTATTTCTTATACTGTTACTTTTCCTACTAATGGAGTTAAAGTTTTATTTGATGGAATAGAAAAAGGAGTTATAACTAATGGTAAGTTAGTTGTATTAATTGATGATACAGAAGCTAAAGATAGTTATACTGTTACATTTAAAGGTAGTAAAGCTAGTACATATGATACTAGTACATTAACAGTAGTTGATAGTGCTATTGCAAATACAGGTGGAAGTTATGATTTAAAACTTCCTACTAGTTCTATTAAGAATGGATATAAGAGAACTGACTATGCATCCTCTACGGGGAGTATAACCAAGGGTTCTACTTATGCTGGAAGTTGGATTGAAACTGTTGTTAATCTTACTGCTAGCTTTACTAGTTCTACTACTTTAGGTAGTATAAGTAATAATGTATTAACTATACCTAATAATGAATCTACTAATGCTAAGAATGGTACTTTAACTGTTGTGTTTACTTTAGAAAATAAACAAACTAAAGAAGTTAATGCAGCTTTAAATCAAGCTGCTGGTTCTAAAGTTTATACTGATTGGGCATTAGATTTACAAACTGATGGAACTACTGTTGAAGCTAAAGGTGGTACTAGAACAGTTACAGCTAATATTGCTCGTAGAACTTATAAATGGAATAATACTGGTACTGTTTATAGTGAAACTGCTACTCCTACTCTTAGTATTAGTGGTAGTGCTAGTCTTAGTGGAAATCAAATAAAATTTACATCAAATGAGAGCGTTTCAGCCCGTTCAGCAACACTTACAGCTAGTCATGTAGGATTGTCCAAAACGGTTACAATAACGCAACAGGCAGGCGCAAAAGTGTATTCAGCGTGGTCTGCTTGGGCTGTTTCTATCTCGGCAAGTACACAAACGATAGGTGCAAGTGGTGGTTCATCTACGATAACTACTAATGCTAGTCGTTCTCGTACTTGGACTTGGAATGGAGTTGGTACTACACATACTGATACTGAAACTGCTACACCTATACTTAGTGGTAGTGCTGGCGGATTTACTTTAAGTGGTAAAACTGTTACTGTTAGTAATAATACTACAACAAATAGTCGTAGTATAACTATTACTGCTACTACCAATAGTGTTTCTAAGTCTATTACTATAACACAATCTGCTGGTGCTAAAGTTTATGGTAATTGGTCTGCTTGGACTGTTAATATTAGTGCTGATAAAACTAGTATTGGTGCAACAGGTGGTACAGCTACTATATCAACTAGTGCTAGTAGAACTAGAAGTTATACATGGAATGGTGTTGCTGGTTCTGGTGGTACAGAAACTGGAAATGGTACTCCAACGTTAAGTAAAGTTAGTGGTAATGGTAATTGGACTAGTCCTAAAGTTACTTATGGAAATAATACTAGTACAAGTGGTAAATCAACTGTTATTCGTGCTACTATTGATTCAACTACTAAAGATATTACTATTAGTCAATCTGCCGGAGCTAAACAATATAGTGCTTGGTCTGCATGGACAGTTAATATTTCTAATAGTGGAAATGTTGCTGCTAGTGGAGGTAGTTCAAATATAACTACTTCTGCAAGTAGAACAAGAACTTGGACATGGAACGGAGTTAATGGAAGTGGTGGAACTGAAACAGGAACTGGAACTCCTACTCTTAGTAAAATTAGTGGAGCTGGTTCATTTGCTAGTAATAAAGTAACTTATGATAATAATACTTCTACAAGTACTAGAAGTACAGTTATTAGAGCTACAATGGATTCTGTAACTAAAGATACTACTGTAACTCAAAATGCTGGTTCTAAAACTTATAGTAGTTGGGGAGCATGGTCTATTAGTTTAAGTGCTAATGTGACAACTATTGCTGCTGCTGGTGGAAATGCTACATTATCTACTTCAGCTACTAGAAGTCGTACTTGGCAATGGAATGGTACAGGAACAACTTATACTGAAAATGCTAGTGGTTCTCCTACATTAAGTAAAGTTAATGGTGCTGCTTCTTTAAGTGGTTCTACTGTTAATTATGGAAATAATACTTCTACTAGTTCTCGTAGTTCTGTATTTAGAGCAACAATAGATAGTACAACTAAAGATATAACTATTAATCAATCAGCAGGAGCTAAAATTTATGGAAGTTGGTCTAGTTGGTCTGTAAGTTGTAGTGCTAGTAGCTATAAAGTTTGGGCAGGAGGTGATTCAGTAACTATTTATAGTAGTGCTTCAAGAAATAGAACATGGACTTGGAATGGTGTTGCAGGTTCAGGAGGAACTGAATCTGATAGTGCTACTCCTAGTATTTCTGTTACAAGTGGGGTTGGAGTTTTAAGTGGTAATACTTTAACTTTTAGTAATAATACATCTCCTGATGCTAGAACAACTAGAGTTACTGCTAATTATAATGGAGTTACTGATTATTGTGATGTTATGCAATATGGTGGCAATAAAGTTACTGGAAGTTGGACATCTTGGCAAGTAACTATATCTGCTAGTCCTATGAATATTGCTGCTAGTGGTGGTAGTTCTACAATTCTTTGTCATGCTTCTCGTACTAGAAATTATACTTGGAATGGAGTGGGTACTACTTATACTGAAACTGAAAATGGTAGCCCAACTTTAAGTAAATCTGGAGATGGTACATTAAATGGTACTACTAGCGGTAGTAAACTTACTTATGGTAATAGAACTACTACAACAAGTAGAAGTACAACTGTTACTGCTACTTATAATGGAGTTAGTAAATCTATTGATATTACACAATCTGCTGGTAGTAAAGTTACAGGCAAAATGACATATCATACTGATATTTATGATAGAAATTCATCTAATTATACAGATTATACTAGTTATCCTGTAACACATGATATTGGAGGTGAACCTGTTATTTCTGGAGGTGATACAATTATTACTTATTGTCGACTTCGTAAAACACAACCATGGACTTGGAATGGTGTTAGTGGTAGTGGTGGAACAGATACTACTTATGCTAGTGCAAAAGATGTAGCTATTGTAAGTCAATCTAACTGTACAACTACTGTTAAAGATACAGGTAGTAATAATATAATTATGTTTAGTTCTGTTGTTCCTGCTAATTTAAGTAGTAGTACTCGTACTTGGTATTTTAATTGGAGGTGGCTAAGTTCTAATAATACCACTATTCAAAATACACAAGCTGCAAATACTTTACGTGGTAGACTTACTATTAAAAATGATTATTTTACTAGTCAAAATGTTGCTTTACCTATTTATTTAGATAATGAAAATATAGATTCAATATATAAAGGAGAAGTAAGTTATAATGATATTAAGAAAACTCCTATTGGTGTTTATGTATATATTCCTACTAATACTGCTATAATGAATGCTGGTGAATTGCAATTTTGGTTTGAAGATAGAGATGGTGGTGGTAGTAAATATACTTGTACTTTAAGTAATGTGAGTACACCTTCAAATAATGTTTCTGTATCTAATATTAATAATATTATTAGTGTTACTGCTAATACAACTACTTCTTCATTTACTATATTATGTCAATTTACTATGACTTCTAATAGTACAGTATTTAATGTAAGAGTTTTAATTGAACCATGATAAAAATACTATTTAATATAACAATATTACTAATGCTCATATTGTTTATTTACTCATTAAAGTTATTTAAATTAATCACATAATTATGAACAATAAACAACTATATGAAAAACTAGGTCAGAATAGTTATGATAAAGTATTTCCTATTACTTATCTTCAAAATATTCTTGACAAAGATACAAATAATGATTTAACTGTTGTTCTTTCTAGGTTTAATCATTTATGGATTCCATATCAAGGAACTAGAGTTAATACTCGTAAAGCTGTTCCTGCTATTTTTAGACGTAATAGTCTTACTATTAGTTATTATGATGCTGAACATAATCTATCTGTAACTGAAAGTTATACAGGTAGTAATCTTCAAGCTGGAGTTGAAACTAGTTGGGTTTCTGATGATAATTGGACTAAAATTCTTAGTGAGAAGTATCTTGAAGAAAGTGGAGCTAAAATTCCAATTGCTGATGGAACTATTGATTGGGATATGCTTAACGAAGCTCTTAAACAAATGATTGCAGGAGATGGTAAAGTTAATATTATTAATTATCCTGATGAAGAAGATATTACTATTAGATTAAGCCCAGGTTGCTGTAATGTTAATCGTCTTAGTCTTAAAGATAGACCTTATGAACCTGAATATAAAAGCGGTAAAGGGTATAAAATAATTCGCAAGGTCTTACTCCCCGTGGAGGATGATGCAAGTGATGCAGAACAGCTTTTATTTGATGGTTTTCTTGATGATACTTATTGTGAACAATATGGTCAAATAATTCTTAATACTGATAAGTATGAAGTTATTAGAACAGATTTAGGTAATACTGCTGGTATTTATTATGATACTTATCATAAATTATTTGTTCTTAGAGTTAAGACTATTCATGATGGAGTTGGTTTTTATAATTATTATACTAGATGGACGATTGTAGAACCTACTGATAGAGTTCATCCTCTACGGGGGGTCAACACCCCTGTCTATGGAAATAGTGAAGATTATAATATTTATAATACTTGTCTTTCTGATGAACGTCCAAGACTTGGTATTATATATGTTAATTCAGTAGATAATATTAAATATTATTTTAATGAAGAAAATCTAGTTCAAGTTAAGAATAATATTTATCTTAATTATAAAGCTGTTCTTACTCAGGATATGGTTAACGAAGAAAATACTCGTTATATTATTCGTTATGCTTTTGATTTAAGTAGTGAAACTATTACAATGCCTGCTGGTTGTGAACTTGTATTTGAAGGTGGTATTATTGAAAATGGTACTATTAATTTAAATGGTTGTAAACTTGCCGGTATGATAGGTCAAGAATCTGAATATCTTCCTAATGTAACTTGTAGTAATTGGGCTATTGGTCAAATTGAATATCGTAGTGGAAAGATTTGTTATTGGAATGGTAATGAATGGAGAGTAATGGGAGATACTTCTTCATTTGATAGTTATACTAAACAGGAAATTAATAACTTGCTTAAAAATTATTATACTAAATCTGAAACTTATAATAAAGAAGAAGTTAATAATTTACTTAATGGTTATGTTACTAACGATACATTTAATAACTTTAAAGAAGAAATAAATCAAACTATTACTAATAGTGTTAATCTTGATAAGATTCAAAAAGCTATTAATGATGGATGTGGAGTTAATATGACTATGCCTAGTGCAAATAATAATAAACTTAGTCTTCCAATTTGGACAGGAACTGCTACCCAATATGCAACTATTACCCCAGTTGATGGAATGACTTATAATATTGTTGATGAATAATGGGACTTAATCTTGGACGTCCGGGAGGAATTGCTCAAGCACTTAAGAAGAGAACAGTAGGTCGAACTAATATTGCTCATGTTTATGATGGAGCTAATCATATTTGGCCTACTGCTGTTATTCATTTTAGTGATTTTACTAGTGTCCAACTTAGATACATTTGGGGTAGTGATGATGGTAGAGATTTGGATACTAAATCATATTATGTTAATTCTCCTGTTAATAGTTTAAATTATACTGCTGTTGGTTGGAGTTGGAATGGTAATCAAATTCCTTATCTATATTGGGGTGGTGATAATACTAGTTCCGGTGCTGAATGCGTTATGTTCAATATTGAATCTATGATTGACCTTGAAGATAAAATGCCTGATATAATGAAAATGAATCTTTGTGCTAATTGGTTTGGAAGTTTAAGTAGAGGTCATGTTACTGTTGAATGTACTGCTTATAAAGGTGGGGTTATTGTTTATGCTTGGCAATTAAAGAATAATGAAATTGATGTTGATAATAGAGGAATGTTTATTTTTCCTTTGGCTGATGGAACTATTAATATGCCTGATGGGCATGGTGGCTATAAAGAATGTTGGTATTGTGAAGTTATTAAAAGAGTTGCTAAATCTAATAATGAAGTAAAATACTTTAGAGTTAATCCTGTTAATGATAAAGTTATTGGTTTAGATGATATTAAAATAATTCGTCATGGTGGTGGACTTGTTCATGGCAATGGTTATTGTTGGTATGAAAATAAACCTAATGATAAATATAAAGTTTGGAATAATCAAGTCAATACAACTGGTACTCCTTTAACTCTTGATAAGCCAACTCTTAATATAACTAGTGATGATAATTATAGTTATGAATATCATACAGTTTTGCTAAATGAAGATAACACTGTTTATAATGATAATTATACTGATAACTATAAATTTAGATTTGGTTTTGTTGCAGGTAATTCTGAATTTAGAGGACAACAAACTATTCAATGTTATGTTGGTACACAAGGTGGTAAAGCTGATGATGGTAAGACTTCAATAGGTGAAATAAAATATACTAAACTTAATAAAATTGGCGAGTTGACAATATATAGTCCTATTGAAAGTTGAAATAATGTTAATTACCAAACAAAGATAACGGTTTAAGCGTTATAGATTATGTAGTTCAAACTACAAGTATTAATCTATTTTTTTAACTTAAACCTTAATTTATTATGCAAGTAATTGAAAAAGTGAAAGTTGTTCCAGAGGGCTATAATGGTGCTGGAATGAATTATGACGGTTGTAATCGTCGTGATGTAAACGGTAAAGCTAATGCAGGTTTAACTCTTGGTATTATCGGTACTGCACTTGGTGCTTGGGCTTTGTTTGGTAATCGTCGTTCTGCTGGTGCTAGTATTTTAGGTGGCGCTGGTGGTGGAATGTTAGGAGATGGTTCTACTAATATTAACGTACTTGGTGCTACTGCTGGTAGTGGAAGCGGTGCTCCTACTGCTTTTCAAGCATGGGAAAAATCTTGTGAAGATACTTTAGCTCTTCAAGGTGGTCTTTATCAATGGGCTTTGACTCAACAGAATCAACGTTTTGAAGATAGAGAACGATTGAATAGTGAATTGTTTGGTGTTTATATTGACGGGCGTAATCGTACTGATGCTCTTATTGAGAAAAATAACACTGACCATTTTAATCTTTACAAATATACTCGTGATGCTGATGATGATATCCGTAAAGAGTTATCTGATTTGAAAGCTGAATTGGCTGTTACTAAAGCTATTCGTCCTTATCAAGATAAACTTATCCAATGCGAAATGGAAAAGATGTTTACGGCTGGTATCAACTATACTGATAGAAAGACTTGTAATGTTATCTATGGTGTAGTTACTCTTCCAAATGAACCTACTGTTACTGGTCTAGTTGGACGTAATGCTTGTGGATGTTTACCATGTGGTTTTACTCAACCTGCTAGCGGAACTCCTGCTCAGTAATATTACTAAGTTTGATTAAGAATATAAAATTGAAAGAGATATGATACCTGTTAATCAATTCATACTAGGTAGTAGTGACCCTTTACTATATCCTAGTGAAAAAATGACTAATAGCATTGATGAACAAATTGCTTTTCTTCAAAGTCAAAAACAAGCAATTAATGAAGCTTATCGTCGTAATGCTATTCCTAATGCAAATAATGGTACAACTCAAAACCAGCAAGTTACAACTCAAGGAATTTGGGATGCTATTGATGCTGAAATTGCACCACTTACACAAGAACAACAGAATATGCTTCTTAGTAATCAAGACTATGTAAATAATTATAATGCTTTACAAAGTATGGTTCAAGCAGAAGTTCTTAATTTAGTTAGAGGAAAAATCGAAGCTAGTGCTGATGGCAAACATTTACTTGAAGAACAACTTAAACTTGTTAAGTTACTTAAAAGTAAAATTGTTGAAGTTACTAACAAAGAAATGGAATTGTTTAAAGCTTTTAAAGAAGCTAGTAAAACTAATCCTAATTTAACTTATGAAGAATTTTTAAAGAAGTAATATTATGGTTGAAATTGGTAATGTTAAAGAGGTTATTAAAGATTATATTATTAAACAATTAGTATCTATGGGTGAAAGTTCTCCAGCTATAAGACTTTTAATTCCTTTAGCTAAAAGAGCAATTACTAATAATATTAATAGTTTTGATAAGTTCTTGAAACCTATTGCAGATAAAGATGGTATGATTGATATTGAAGGTATATTTGATGAAGAAATGGAAATTATTAATAATATTGATAATTTTGATTTTGATATACCTTTTATTGGTGGCGGTAATATTTCTAAAGGTATTATATCTCTTGAAGTTCCTTATGTGAATAAAATTGTTGCTCTTAATCAAACTGATTTAGAAGTTTTAAAAGAATCATTAATCAGTTTAAAAACAAAGTAATATTATGAGAGAAATGCCTTACATTCAACCTTACCATGTTGGTAATCGTCGTGGCGGTAATCAAAATATTCTTGATGAATTTCGTGAATTTCTTGATGCACGTGGAGGACGAGGTGGTCGTGGTAGTAGAGGTGGCATGAGAAATCGTATTGGCTATGATACTTACGATACTTATGGTCGCTCTGCTAATAAAAATGACCGAGAAGAAAAGATTTTAACTATGCTTATGAGCGGTGGATATAATGACGATGGCTATCATTTTAATGAGTATGAAGCTAAAGAAGTTGTAGAACAAATGTATCATGTTAAAGACAATAAGAAATATATTGGTGAAAAATATGATATGAATAAAGCTCATGAAATTTGTGAACGCTATAAAGAAGTATTACCTAATGATGTCGAACCTTGCGATGTTTATGTTGCAATTAATGCTCAATATCATGATTATGCTAAATTATTTGAAGAATGGTTTGGTGGTAATATAGATAATAAAGTGTTTGAAAGTGCTATTACATTTTGGTTTAAAGATGTAGATTTTGATGGTGATAAAGTATGGGAATATTTTCATATGAATAATTAACCATTATTGTAAAACTGTAAAAGGGAATTATCTTAGGATAGTTCCCTTTTTTATTTATCTAAATTTTAGTATGGACAAATTTATTGATGTAATTGTAGATGGTATTCTTAGTAATTTTGACTTTGGATTTATGTTTATTGTTAATGTTCTAACTTATATTATTATTAAAGTTATTGATTACTTTAATGGTGATAATAAAGTTCCTACTTGGCAAAAACGATGTGTGTTAGTAGTAAGTATTGCTGCTATGGCTGGTATTTATATTGCTGCTGGATATGATAATGCTATTATGCTTGTTAATAGTGCTGTTCTTGCTCCTGTGTTTTGGAGTTGGGTTGTTAGTCCTATTCTAAAGAAACTCGGAATTGGCTATAAAGATATTGATAATATTATTGGTTAAGATTGTATAAGATTAATTGGCTAGACTTGACTAACTGATTCAAGCCTGCTATATCCTCTACGGGGAGTATAGCTTGCCAAATTTGGATAGTTTTAAGCCTAGCTAATTAACTGTACATGATTTAATAAAAGTCTTACTATAAGCCTAAAAAGTGGCTCTATTAATGTACATAAATATTTACAATATTAAAATTTAAAATAGTAAAGTTATGAGAGTTATTAAGACTAAACATTTTCCTTTTAATGGTTATAAAGCTATTAATCTTTTTGGTATTATATTTACTAAAGGAGAATTAAGTAATAAAGAACTTAATCATGAAGCTATTCATACAGAACAAATGAAAGAGATGTTATATATCTTTTTCTATATATGGTATGGTATTGAATATCTTATTATAAGACTATTTCATATTAAACAACATGATGCTTATAAAGATGTAAGTTTTGAAGAAGAAGCTCATATTAATGATGATAATCTTAATTATATTAGTAAACGTAAACATTATATTTGGACTAAATATCTAGGTATTAATAGTTCTAAAACTGCTTAATTAAAAAATGTTAATAATATTGTTAAACTACTTGTTATTAATAATATAATTTATATTTGTAACAAACTAAATTCTAAAGATATGGAAGATGATAAAAGAGTTAATTATAAGTTAGATGCTATTAATAAACTTATTAATAATCTTAAACTTAGTATTTCTGGTAATAAAGAACATGATGAGCTTGGAGAAAATAATGTTATAGTTAATCTTGATGAGATTAGTCAAAAGATTACTGAATTACATCAAATGGTTAAAGCTGAATTTGATGAATTTGAAAATCAACATAAAAGTGAATCAGATGAAACTCAAACTCTTCTTACTGAAAAATTTGATTTAGTTCATTCTGATTTAGCTACTATTAGTGATAAACTTACTACTATTGATACAAATATAAAGAATATGAGTAGTGCATTACAAGGTAAGTTTAATGCTTTAATTGCTGCCGTTAATGATATGAAAGCTAGTAATGATACTAAGAACGATGCTATAATTGCTGCTCTTCAAGGACTTGTAACTAAAGTTAATCAAAATACTAATAATATTAATTCTCTTGATAGTCGAGTTGATGCTCTAGAACAAGCTTAACATGAATTTTAATTTAGTAGAGATGTATAATGGCTTGTTAAGATTTAACAAGCATATACTAAATGAACTTGCAGAAGGACTTAAACATTTACCTAATTTAGATGGAGTATCTAAAGGAGATAGTTTAATTATTAATGAACAAGGTAATCCAGCTTGGGGTTCTGCTGCATTTATTCCTACTTTTGAAAATGCTGCTTATGGTATTGAATGGACTAAAGATGACAATGATATAATCAGAATTGGTAATGCTAAATTTCATAGAGAACTTCCTATTCAAAATAGACTTAAAGGTTGTGTCTATAATGAAAAGAAAATCAGTTATTTCCTTAATCCTACGGGTTGGGCTAAACCTCTTGAAAATGGTTTTGTTCCTCCTCTTGATGGAAGTGATGGTGATGTTGGGGTAAGAGTTCCAGAATTTTATATGTGTGTTAAAGATACTGGTACTAAATATCAACTTTGGATAAGCGATTTTAATATTGATGGAACATTTACTAGAGTTCATCCTTTTATTATAAGTCATACTAAAACTATGACTAGAACTAGAGAAGATGGTAAAGAAGAAGTATTTAGTGCTTGTATTAAACATGATGATACTAGATATTTAGGAGGAAATAAAAGTTCTTCTATTGTTGCTACTAAATTACAAGGTAGACCTAGAACTGGAATTAGTTATGATAAAGCTAATGAATTTTGTGCCAATCGTGGTGATTGGATTACAATGATTGATTATCTTGAATATTGTGCTTTACAAGCTCTTTGTTATATTGAGTATGCTAATTTTGATAATCAAGCTGCATTAAATACTAATTTAACTAGTGATGGATTTAAACAAGGAGGACTTGGTGCTGGTGTTACAAAGTTAAATTGGGATAGATGGACAGCTTTTAATGGTAATAATCCTATTGTACAAACTTATTGGACTGCTGAACATAATATTGGTAATGGTAGTACTAATGGTGACCATTATGAACTAGGAAATTATAATGTAGATGGAAGTAATTTAAATACTTATCCTGCTGTTTATCGTGGTATTCTAAATTTCTTTGGTGATATATGGACATTTATTAGAGATGTAGCTATTATAAATCGTAATGCAAATTATAATAGTGTTTATCTTCTTAAAAAAGGTGTTAATCATTCTGATATTACAAAAGATAATATTCAAGATAAATGTTATTTTATAGGTGACCAAGCTAATACTAATAATTTTATTACTGAATTTGATTTTAGATTTGGTCCTTATTTTGTTCCTAATAAAGTTGGAACTAATAAAAAAGCTGACTATAATTGGAAAAAAGGTAATGATGGACAAGATACAGATAAAGCTGTTCGTGTGCTTCTGTTTGGCGGTGGCGCTATTGACGGTTCTTGGGCTGGCTCTGGTGGCTTTAATTCTAATTGGGTTCGGTCGGATTCTCGTGCTGATGTCGGCTTCTTTACTACAGTTAAGCTTGATTAAATAAGTCCACGTGGAACTGTTGCTAGGAGTAGTTGGTTAATTAATTTGTTTTCTGTTTTTGTATTTCTCGATACTACTCCTGCAACAGTTTATTATGATAATATTAAAGGTTATATTTCTTAGAATGATTGACATTTAGATACAGTGCTTCTGCTTAGCAGTAACGCTAATAACAGTTCTAAAGCTAGCTCTAGTAACTTTAATTCTAATTGAGTTCAGTCAGATTCTAATGCTAATGTCGGCTTCTTTTATATAATTCCTGAAACTAATAAATATAAGATTAATATAAATATTATTTTGGGAAGTATAACCTTACCTCTTGGTAAAAGATAACGTTATTTAGAAACTAAAAGTGTTGGTAGTGATATTCACGAAGACTCTTATATAAATTATATAAATATGAAAAGATATAGTGGTTTACATGATAAACTATGTACTATTGAAAATATTGAAGTTGCTGATGATAATGCAAGAAAGAATAAGAATAAGAAATATGGTATTAATAAACATGATAAA